>Ga0073928_10007092_pt1 | contig 14738 bp, 12 predicted proteins | sample PaiPotPPA55metaG_FD_76969 | JGI IMG/M metagenome (GOLD analysis project Ga0073928, IMG submission 76969) | Iron sulfur acid spring bacterial and archeal communities from Banff, Canada, to study Microbial Dark Matter (Phase II) - Paint Pots PPA... ... | reverse complement strand
GTCGGGCAGACGTTCATGCTCGACCGCAAAGACACCCTCCTCGGCGTTCTACCGTTCTTCCACTCATTCGGTTTCACCGTGACGTTGTGGATGCCTGCGGTGCTCGGCGTCGGCGTCGCTTACCATCCGAGCCCCCTCGATCTTACGGCCGTCAGCGAGCTCGTGCGCGATTACCGCGTCACGTTCCTGCTCGCCACACCCACATTCTTGCAAGCGTACATCCGCCGCTGCTCGCCCGAAGACTTCGGTAGCCTTCAATTCGTCGTTGTTGGCGCCGAGAAACTTCCCGAGCGCGTTGCCGTCGCTTTCGAGGACCGCTTCGGCATCCGGCCCCTCGAAGGCTACGGCGCCACCGAATGTTCCCCGGTGATCGCGGTGAACACGCGGGATTTTCGCGCTCCCGGGTTTCGTCAGGTCGGCGCAAAGCGCGGCCACATCGGCCACCCGCTACCGGGCATTAGCATTCGCATCGTCGATCTGGACACGAACGCGCCAACAGCCATTGGCACTCCGGGACTGTTGCTCGTGCGTGGTCCAAACGTGATGAAGGGCTATTTAGGCAGACCCGAAAAGACCGCCGAGGTTCTGCAGGACGGCTGGGACGTCACCGGCGATATTGCTGCGGAAGACGAGGACGGCTTCCTCACGATCACAGACCGCCTGAGCCGCTTCAGCAAAATTGGCGGCGAGATGGTGCCGCACATCAAGATCGAGGAAAAGCTGCACGACCTCGCCGGCGCCACCGAACAGAAATTCGTCGTCACCGGCGTGCCCGACGAAAAAAAGGGTGAGCGCCTCGTCGTGCTGCACACGCTCGCGCCCGACGAAATCAAATCCACAACGGACAGGCTCGGCGAGTCCGGCCTCCCGAACCTCTGGACACCGCGCCCCAATCAATTCTTTCACGTCGACGAGCTCCCCCACCTGGGCACCGGCAAACTCGACCTCCGCCGCATCCGCGACCTCGCGCTCGGGTTCTCCCAATCCGAATAGCGGTTCCTTGAGAACCGGCCGCAGGGGCCGTAATCAAAACTCTTTCGCCACAATCGACCAGTACACCCAAAGCGTCGTGCAAATCCCGATCGTGATGTATGGACTCAAAAACGCGCCGAGTGTTGCGGCGACGTACATCGGTGGTCCCCAACGCCAGCTACCCGAGATTCGTTCGATGGTCTGCTCGGAGACGCCGGGCTTCATCAGCTCGCGCCGGTGGGTAATCACGCGCCACAGCGCGCTGAATCCGAGGCTGATCAGCACAAACGTGCCGGCATACACCGCGCACGCAGCTTTTGCGCCTGGGTACCGCAGATACTGCGTCACCAGCGACGTCGAAAACGGCACCGCCGTCGTCATCATCAGCAAATATCCGTTGACGAACAGCAACCGCGCGCTCGTCTTGTGAATCAGCTTGAACACTCCGTGATGGTTCACCCACATGATCAGCACGGTAAAGAAGCTCGTCACAAACCCGACGTAGGCCGGCCATTGCTTCCCCAACGCGCCCGCGAGTTCCCAGGGCGTCGCGGCGTTTCCGAGCTTCGGCACTTGCAAATCCAGCACAAGTAATGTGATCGCAACGGCAAACACGCCGTCGCTGAACGCCTCCACCCTGGCAGTATCTTTCTCCTGTACGCGCGCAGTCTCGGTTTCTTTGGCCAAGCGGGCAGCCTCCCTCGCAAAACGCCCGAATTGTACTCCGAGACTCGCTCGCATCACGAAAATCGCATTCCAGCCCGAGTTCGCAACCATTCAACATAAATTTTCGGCCATTCGCACGTTTACGCTTGCATGAATCAACTGCTCTGCGTAGACTGCCGCACGCTGGAGGATATTCGGCATGACCCATAGCGACAAACACAACTCGTTGCCAAGGCTGGCGGTGGTCACGCTGCCCGGGGATTGTGGCCGAATGGTCTTCAGTCCCGCGCAATAAGCAGCTCACCAACGCAAGCCTTTCAAGATCAATCGCTTTTGAACCGGGTGGCGTAGTCTGCGGTTACTTCCTGTGACGAAGACGAGCCCGCAGACGTTTGTTCCCCCGGTTTGATTCGGCCAGTGGCGTAAGACACGGTTACTTCGCCTGGTAAGCCTGCGTCTCGCGCATGCGTGGCGCAGTGGGGTTCGACACCCCGATTGTTTACTCGTTCTCGAACGAACTTGTCGAGGTGCCTGCTCGGCGTGGGTTCGCGCTGCGTGACGCTGTCGATGCTAGCCAGTCACACAGCGGAACCTACCTCGGCAAGGCCTTGGACAATATTCGGGAGACGTACGATCGCATTATCGTCATTACGGACGAGCAGGCGCACGACCGCGTGCCCGGGCCGCGAGGCCTCGGCTACGTGGTCAATGTTGCGAGCGCCAAAAACGGCGTCGGCTACGGCGCGTGGGCGCACATCGACGGTTGGAGCGAAGCGATCGTTGAGTACATCCGCGCGGCCGAACGGCCGGCGGAAGACTAACCAGATGAAGGCACGGAGGTTTGCCGGCGGCAGGCCTCTGTGCCCTCTACTTATTATTTTTCGGCAGATCCGCGCACACCTCAGCGCGCGTACGCGTACTAAGCGTGTTTTCCCGGAGGTTTCCGCAAAGGATGATCCACGACGATAAGCTTCCCGCTCGCGATTGCTTTCACGCTATGCCGCGCATTCGGGGGAACGATGGCGGCTGAACCAGGACCTAATCGCTGAGTACGTCCATCGACCGTCAGTTCCAGTTCGCCTTCTGTGATTATGTATACTTCCTCCTCAGGATGGAAATGCTCGTGGATCGTCGAGCCCGCCTCGAATTCGTACTGCGCGAAAGTCATGCTGGGAGAATCGAAATAGCGGCCTTTCCAGCCCGGCAGCGGTTCGACAGTCGGCAGTTTGTTGATATCGATGAACATCTCGTCTTTCTCTTTCTGTCTATGCGTCTTTGTGGCCAATTCTCCTAGAAAATCCCCAGCTTAATCTGCAGGAATTTCTTCGGGTTCTGGCGGAAATCGCTGATGAGCAGCCGCATGTCTCCCGTAAGCCCGGTCATGTTGTCGTACAGCGCTGGATCGCTGAACATTTTTCCGAGCGTTCCCTGGTTCGAGTTGAGTTTCGCGGTGGCGTCACGGACATTTGCCGACGCATCACGCAGATAGTTGTACGCCGTATCATCGGTCGCAAACTTCCCTAGCGAGCCTTTGCCGGCGCGGACGTCCTCCAGCAGCGCGTTGCCTTTCTCCGCGATTCCCTTCGCGTTGTCCGCGAAGGCAGGATCGTAGACCAACTTGCCCAGCGTGCCTTTCTGGTCGCGAACGGCGCCCAGTACGTCGTCGATTTTGTCCACGGCGCTATTCGCCTTGTTGTAGAGCTCGTCGGACGTAAGCACCTTTCCTACGCTTCCATTCCCGCCCTGAATCGAGGTGATCATTGCGTCGACCTTCGCTGCGCTGCTGTTCAAATGGTCGTAGAACGCAGGATCCTTGATGAATTTCCCGACGGTGCCTTGGCCTTTCTTCACGTCGCCCACGATGTCGCTGATCTGCGTCTCGAGCACGCCCAGGTTCTGCACCACGTCGTAGCCACGCTCGACCACGTCCTTAATCTCAGGAACTTCCCCTCCCGGAACGACGCCGCCCGACGGTATTTCCGACCCAGTGGATCCGCGAGTAATGTCCACGTAGCGGTTTCCGAGCAAACCCTCGGTCACCAGGCTCGCCGTCGAGTCGGAGCGAATTTCGTCTTGATAGGTGCGATTGATTCGCATGACGACAGTGATGTTATGCCTTTTGTCCGACGGCCGCGGCGTCAGGCGAATGGACTCGACGTTCCCCACTTGCAGGCCGTCGAGAGAAACAGGCGCGCCCGTTTGCAGGCTCTCGACCTCGGGCAGATAAGTGATCAACCGATACTTCGGCACCCAAAACCCCTTCCCGCCTGTGACGTAAAAGATCCCTACCGCCGCAACGATTAGGCCCACAAGAACGAACAGTCCGACTCGCAGTTCCGCCCACGTCAGTTTGCGTTGCGCCATTGCCTTCCCTCCTCAGTTGCGCTTCCAGCGCAGCCTTGATCGTTCCAAATCTATTCCGCCGACACCAAAAACTTTTTCAGATACTCATCGGATGACTCCAATACGGAATCGGCTGTGCCATCGAAATACACCTGGCCATCCCGCAAGACGAGGATGTTGGTCAGGGGCGCTTCTCCGCGATTGCCGTTCTTACCCACCGGCACAACGTGTCCGCTCACTTTGTCGAACCGAAAATTTGCAAGGCCAAACGCGTCTTGGACGCGCTGCGTCGCCATCAAGGACGTCACACCCTGTAAGTCCCGCCCACGTAAGATCAGAGTGATAATTGTTTGCGATGTCACCGGATCCAAGCCGCCCGTTGGCGAGTCGTAAAAAACAAGCTTCGGATTGTCCACCAGGGCGCGAGCGATTGAAACGCGACGCCGCATGCCGCCCGAAAGCTCGCTCGGATATCTCTCGATCGTGGCCTCAAGTTCGACGAACTGCAGCGCCTGGCGCACGCGCGATTCGATCTCGCTTTCCGCCACTTTCTCCTCGCGAAGGCGAAATGCTACGTTGTCCCCCACCGTCATCGAGTCAAACAGCGCTCCCTCTTGAAACACAAAGCCCAGGTGCCGCCGGAAGTCGAGCAGCTCCCGCTCGGGCATTTGTCCGATATCATGGCCCATCACCCAAATTCGCCCCTGGTCCGGGCGCAGCAGTCCCGCCGCGAGTTTCATGATTACGGTCTTGCCGGAGCCGCTTACCCCGAAGAGGACTTTAGTTTCGCCGGGCCAGATGTCGAAGGAAATTCCGCGCAGGACTTCGCCCTCGTCAAAACTGATGTGCACGTCCTTGAATGAAACCAGGGGTTCGCCCGGAACGATTTCATTCATCGTAAGCACCGGCACGCGGACGCACGGGGGCGCTTCATGGTGAGATTATAGATGCAAACGTCGCTGATTCGCAGTCGAGCTTTGACGCGCAAGCCGTTCTCGGCGCCTTCTGTGCATGAGCCATTCCGCTGGGCGGGGCTCGGCGGTGAGTTCGTTTGTCTGGGGCCTTGCTTTAGCCTTCTTTGAAGAATCCGTGCGGACGAGGTGGCTAGAGATTAAAAAGAAAAAGAAATACCCGCGTGAGGAAGAAATCCACCACAAGAACCACCACCGAAGAGATCACCACGGCGCTCGTGGTCGCGCGCCCCACTCCCTGCGTTCCTCCCCTCACACGCAGCCCTTGATAGCAACCCACCGTCGCGATAATCACCGCGAAGAACACCGGTTTGCCCATTCCCATCACGAGATCACCGAACTGGAGAGCATCCACGGCGCGCGTCCAGAACTCCACTGCCCCAACGCGCAGCGTGAAGTACGACACGATGAATCCGCCGACCAGTCCGAGGAAATCCGCCACGGCAACCAGCAAAGGCAGCACCAAAACCATCGCCGCCACCCGCGGCGCCATCAACTTTCTGATCGGATCGGTGCCGAGCGCCCTCATCGCGTCCACCTGCTCCGTCACCACCATCGACCCCAGTTCCGAAGCAATTCCCGACGCGTTGCGCCCCGCCACCAGCAACGCCGTAATCGCTGGTCCGAGTTCTCGCACGAGCGCCAGCGACACAATGTCGCCCGTGAGCGCCGTCATGCCGAATCGCTCGAATTGCGAGGCCGTGTTCAGCACCATCACGCCGCCAATGAAAACCGCCGCGATGGCCACAATCGGAAGCGAACCCACCCCCATCAGGTCCATCTGTTCGATGGTGTCTGCCCAATACCGCGGCGGCGTGAATATGTCGAAAATCGATTCAATCGAAAGCTGCAGGTAATCTTGGAAGACGAAAAGCTGCCGTTTGACCGCTTCCCCCAGCACGGATGGGACTGACGGAGTCTCAGTGGCCTCGACCATGAGCGTTGCCCGCACCCCCGCAGGCGAATCACCGCAAGCGTATCGTCCACGCGCGCACGGCGTCAAGCAAACGAATCACGAGCAGCCGTAAATCCCGAACCGACTCCGCTTTACGCGTCGCTACGCCTCCGGTACAATCGTGCGTTTGTTCCACCTTATCGAACTCGACTGAACATGTTGCGTTTCGTCACAGCCGGAGAATCTCACGGCCAGGCGCTTGTCGCCTGGATTTCGGGCCTGCCCGCGGGCGTCCCCATCGATTTGGAGTTCATCGACCGCGACTTGCACCGGCGCCAACTCGGATATGGCCGTGGCGGACGTCAGCGAATCGAGAAGGACCGCGCGGAGATCCTAGCCGGGGTGCGGCACGGGAAAACCATCGGCGCTCCCATCGCCATTCGCATCGAGAATCGCGATTGGGCCAATTGGGAGAAGGCTCTTCCCGTCGAGGATACGGAAGGCGCGGACGACTTGCAGCGTGTTTTGACGGCGCCGCGTCCCGGCCACGCAGACCTGGCGGGCGCCCAGAAATTCAATTTTCACGACGCGCGTTACGTCCTCGAGCGCGCATCCGCCCGAGAGACCGCCGCGCGGGTCGCGGCAGGCGCCTTCGCGAAATTGCTGCTCCATCAGCTTGGCGCTAAGGTGCTGAGCCACACAATCGCAGTTGGTCACGCCCGCCTCGAACGTGACGCGACGTGGGCCGAAATTGAAGCGGTCTGCGACAATCTTGAATCCCCGCTGCGTTGCGTCGATGCTGTTACCGAGGCGAAAATGAAAGCGGAAGTCGACCACGTGCTCCGAGCTGGCGATTCGGTTGGCGGCATATTCGAAGTCGTTACACACGGCGTTCCGCCGGGCCTCGGCAGCCATGCGCAATGGGACGAAAAACTGGACGCCAAAATTGCTCGCGCGGTCATGTCGATTCAAGCGGTGAAAGCTGTCGAGATCGGCACGGGCGTGACGAACGCGGGGAGCTACGGCTCCGAGGTACAGGACGAAATTCGCTACGATACCACTCGCAGTAGATTCGAGCGTTCGTCAAATCGCGCGGGAGGCCTCGAAGGCGGAATCACCAATGGCGAAAACGTCGTCGTCCGCGGCTATTTGAAGCCTATTTCAACGCTTCGTCGCCCGCTGCTGACGGCGGACCTGAAAACCAAGGAAGCTGTGAAGGCCGCATACGAACGCTCCGACGTGTGCGTCGTACCGGCCGGCGGCGTCGCGGGCGAAGCGATGGTCGCGTTTGAACTAGCGGGCGCGTTCCTAGAAAAGTTTGGCGGCGACTCGCTCGAAGAAACGCGTCGGAATTTCGACGGTTACCAGAGGCAACTGGACGCGTATTAACGTTCCACATTTATGGAGGTTCAAACGCATCGCGTGTCATTCCGAGTCCCGATTCATTGGGCCGGCGGAGCTGCCTCTCGCACCACCCACTAATATGATCCATCCCATTGTAAAGTTCGGCGACCCGGTGCTCGAGACTCCCGCCAAGCCCATCGAGAAATTCGATGACGAGCTTAGGACTCTCGTCGCGGACATGTTCGAATCCATGTACGCGGCGTCGGGAGTAGGCTTGGCCGCCCCGCAGATTGGGATTGGCTTGCGTCTGGCGGTGATCGACGTCAGCAACGGCAAAAATCCCGAGGCGAAGATCGTGTGCGCGAACCCCGAAATCATCCATTCGGAGGGCGAGCAGCGCGAAGAGGAAGGCTGCCTTTCGGTCCCGGGCTTCCGCGGCTACGTGGGACGCCCCACCTACGTCACTGTCCGCGCGCAGGACGCGACGGGAGCGGAATTCGAGATGCGCGGCGAAGGGGTGCTCGCCCGCGCCTTCTGCCATGAGATCGATCATCTGAACGGAACCCTTTTTATCAGTCACCTGAGCCTTCTGAAGCGCGATTTGATCAAACGCAAAATCCGCAAGCTGAAAAAAGCCGGCGACTGGTAGGCGAGCCGTGCCGCTGCGCATCGTCTTCTGCGGTACGCCCGCTTTCGCGCTTCCCACTCTGAGTCATTTGATTGCGCAGCCGGATTTTCAGATCGACGCCGTGATCACGCAGCCCGACCGTCCGCGTGGCCGCGGGCACGAAGTCTCCAGCTCGCCGGTAAAAGACGCCGCGCTCGAAGCCGGCATCGCCGTCTACCAGCCCGAGAAAATCAAGTCGGAGTCCGCGCACAACTTTTTCAAGCGCGTCTCGCCCGACGCGGTCGTCATCATCGCCTACGGGCAGATCATCTCCCAGACTCTGCTCGACATTCCCCGCCTCGGCTGGGTCAATCTGCACGGCTCGTTGCTGCCGAAATATCGCGGCGCAGCGCCCATCAACTGGGCGATCGTCAACGGCGAAACAAAAACCGGCGTCACCACCATGCAAGTAAGCGCAGGGCTCGACACAGGGACGATGTTGCTGAAGCACGAAACCGGGATTGGCCCCGATGAAACTGCTCCGCAACTGGCCGCTCGACTTGCCGAAGCGGGCGCGCCGCTCGTGGCCGAAACGTTGAGGACGCTCGACCGCGGCGAAATCACTCCCGAACCGCAGGATAATTCCCAGTCGACGCTTGCGCCGCTCCTAAAGAAAGAAGACGGCCGCATCGATTGGTCGCAGCCCGCGCAAGCAATCTACAATCGCATCCGTGGGCTGCAACCCTGGCCCGGTGCCTTCACCACATTTCGGGGAAAGAATTGCCACGTCTGGGGCAAGCCCGCGGCCAACGCAACGGCTCTCGCGTTACCAGGAGAGATAACGGCGACCGTAGCGACCCCTCCCAAGCCCATGCAATCCAACCGTCTATTAGTTACCTGTGGCGCCGACACAGCCCTGGAGATCGAATTTGTCCGACTAGAAGGTCGAAAGCGCGTCACGGCACCTGAATTCTCCAGCGGCGCGCACCTCACTTCCTCCGACCGTTTTGTGTGATCCGTCAGCTAGCCTGGGCCTCAAGAGAAGCTATAACGGAGCCCGGCAAGCCTCGCAAGGGGTAGAATCTCCCCACGTCCGAGTCGGTCGAGACGATTGAATCACCAGCTGTTCCAAACCCTAACCTTCCTGGCGAACGTCGTGTATCCGATCACACACTTTTGCCTTGACTCTAGCTGACTTACCTCAGAGACTGCGGTACTCAAGAGAAAATAACGGTCGTCTTACTCGGAGGACGCATGTTTTCCTTCGCCAAGTGCCTTCCGCTTGTTCTTGCTATCGCGCTGGTCGCGCCCGCCCTCGCGGCGGACAACCCGGCCGGAGCCAACTCCGATCCGACCTACCAACAGCTCCGAAACCTTACGCTCGGCAGCGAGTCCATCGCGGTTGAGGCGGTCGATCTGAAGCGTGACGCGGCAATCCTCCACTTGAAATCCGGAACTGTCTGTTTCGTCCCGCCCGTTCAGGGCAAAGTAACCGGAGCCGTCTTCGTCGGTGAAGGCAGCATGAGTTTCGATCCGCCCGCTGCTGACGAACGTCGCAGCCTCAAGTTCCTCACGAAGTCAGATGTGTTCGCCGAAGACTTCAGCCACCTCGTTCTTCGTTTCACCGATTCCACCTACGAAGATCTGAAAAAGTCCGGAGGTCGAGGGCAAGGCAATTGCGACGCGGGCCTTCTAAAAGACAGCCAGAACGCGATGCGCCATAGGCTCCACTACAATCTCGACGGCCGCATTCTCGAAGATGTCCTGCGCCCCGAATCCGGCGGCCTGTTCGTGGCCTTCGTCCACGGCAAGCACTATGACGACAAATTGCTGTACGTCGTTGATCCTAACGGCGCCCCGGAAATCGCCGACGAACAAGTCGGTCTGATGACCTACGACGAGAACAAAGAAGGAATCTGGAGCGCTTCGCGGCTTTCCAATGATTCCAAATCGAGACTCGGAACTGCCGCTGCTTCGAGTTCGCGAATCCACATCGAAGATCAGAACCTGGATACCACGATCGAAGGCAACGCACACCTTTCGGCAAAGGCCAAGACCACATTTGTTCCGTTCTCCCCTGACTCGCGCGTTTTACCTTTCGATCTTTTCCGCACGTTGCGAGTGCAAAATGTCTTGGGCCCCGATGGCCAGCCCGTTTCATTTATTCAGGAAGACAAGAACGACGACCCTGACTTCTTTGTCGTCTTTCCGAAGCCACTTACAGCCGGAGAAAAGTGCACGGTTACCACGAGCTACGACGGCAAGGACGCCGTGATAAACACCGGAAACGGCAACTACTATCCCGTGGCACGCGAGAATTGGTATCCGGCCAATGCAGGTACGAGCCTCGGCGACTATTCCAACTTCGACATGATCTTCCGGATTCCCAAGGGAATGAAGATGGCCGCCGCCGGCAGCATGATCAGCGAAAAAGACGAAGGCGGCCATACCGTTACAGAATGGAAGAGCGACACTGCGCAGCCTTTGGCCGGTTTTCAATTCGGCAGAATGAAAGAAGAAGAAGCCAAGCTCACGTCCCCCGATTTTCTCGTTGCTGCCTACGCCAACGAAGCGCCTCCGGATTGGGCGAAGGATATGCAGGGGGGTACGATGGGCAATCTAAGCACCGTCAGCATGATGAAGCAGCCGCTCCAGGAGGCACAGATCGCGATCCACCTCTACACCAGCTATTTCGGCCCGCTACCGTTCAAACGCCTTTCCATGACTCAGCAGACCGCATGCACCTACGGTCAATCGTGGCCCGACTTGGTCTGGCTGCCGATTTGCTCGTTCTACGATACGACCGTGCGCCATCAACTGGGTCTCGACTGGGGCGATAGTGGCTATTGGGACGTTGTCACTCCTCACGAAGTGTCGCATCAATGGTGGGGACAGCTCGTCGGGTTCGGTTCATATCGCGATCAGTGGATGAGCGAGGGCTTCGCCGATTTCTCGGCCTCGCTTTTTTTGCAGAGTGCCTATGGAAAGCAGGGCCCTAAGATGTACGAGAAATTCTGGAACGATGAACACAAGTTGATCGTTGAGAAGAACCGGTTTGGCTTTCGAGCCATTGACGTCGGCCCGGTCACCATGGGCTATCGGCTCGACAATAGCAAAACCGGCGAAATTGGCCGTTACCTCATCTACCCAAAGGGCGCCTACATTCTCCAAATGGTTCGCATGATGATGTGGAATGGCCAAACAGGCGACCAAAACTTCAAACAGACCATGCAGGACTTCGTGAAGACCTACGCCGGTCGAGCCGCTACCACCGAGGACTTCAAGACCACCCTCGAAAAGCACATGACGCACGACATGAATGCCGGCGGCAACGGCAAAATGGATTGGTTCTTCAACGAGTACGTCTATGGCACCGCATTGCCTACTTACGCCTTCACCGCCTCTTTCGACAAGGATCCCGCGGGCGACGTGATTTTCAATTACAAACTCACGCAATCAGGCGTGGACGACAAGTTTGTGATGCCTGTCCCCGTCTATTTCGAGCTTGCCGATGGCCGCACGATTTCGCTCGGCCGCATTCAAGTCAAAGGCAACTACACCGCCCAAGGAAAGGTCCCGCTCAAGGGTATGAAGGACCCTCCCAAGCGGGCCCTGATCAACTACAACCACGACGTCCTCGCCTCCAACTAGATTCAAGCCGACGAGCCGCCCGGCGCGGACTCGGGAGTGCGGAAGCTTGCTTCCGCTTGCTCCTCGCCGAAGCCTGCTTCGGCGCTTCGGCCGCACCCTTCCTTTGCGGCCCGGCGCTGCGCCATCGTCGCAGCACGGTGTGGCTCACCCTGCCCAAGGTTTTCTTTACGCGCCGGCCGCTTTGCGTTTCGCTTGGTCGATCATCGCGAGCAGCTGAGCTGCGGCCTCTTCGATGTCCGCATGCTTGTATTGTCCTGCGCGGCTTTCCGCCGCCAGCACTCCGCACCGGTGAACTTTCTCGAAGTCCCCATACGGAAACTCATACCTCTTCTTCGTCTCCTCTGGTTCCTCGTCGTTGATTCCCAAGTGCCAGTCACCATACTCGCCGAAGCCATGCGCCTTGATGAATTCGTTCTCCTGCGCTGTAGAAGGTTGATCCTTGCTCCAGGCGTTACGGTTGTCGTGCACTACCTTTCCTTCTTCCACTAACTCCTTCGCGTAACTGAATGCCCGCTTGTTCAGCTTCAACGCCATAACCTTCCCTCCTGAAGTTTCTGTAGTCCCTCATCACGACGCCGCGCCAGCCCTGGGGCAGCACCCGTCGACGACGCTTCCTCATCGATTAGGCGCCGGCCCTCCGGCTCGCGAGGCATCTCCGCTGTCTATTTTGCAACCTTTTTGGGGTAAAGACGAGTTTCCCCTCGGCCCAGGCGGAAGTGCTATCCCTCTCGACGGCGACTGTGATTTCATTTGAGTATGAGCGTCTCGCCCGCCAGAACGATCGCCTTTGACGCGCTCCGCCGCGTCGAGGCCGAAGCTGCCTACGCCAGCGACGTCCTCCACTCGGAGCTCAACGCCAGCGTCAAGCCCGAAGACGCCGCGCTCGCCACCGAGCTTACGCTCGGAGTTCTACGCTGGCGCGGCTTGCTCGATTTTCTGCTTGAGCGACTACTAGGTAAGCCAGTCTCCAAACTCGATTTGCCAGTCGCGCTCGCGCTGCGCCTCGGCCTCTATCAGCTTCGCTTTCTCGAGCGCGTTCCCGCTCGCGCCGCAGTGAATGAGTCCGTCGAGCTTGTAAAGCGCGCGCGAAAAGCCTCTGCGGCCACCCTCGTCAACGCCGTGCTTCGCCGCGCTGCCACCGAAACAAGGGAACCCGCCGAAAGGTTCCTGTTTCCGAACATCTCGCCCGTGGAACGAATCGCCATTCTGCATTCGCATCCCACGTGGATGGTCCAACGATGGCTCGCGCAGTTCGGGAAATCCCGCACGATAGCCCTGCTCGAAGCCAATAATCGCCCGCCGCGTCTCACTTGCTCCGTGCATGACGCGAGTCATCGCGACGAAATTCTCGGCGAACTCCCTAAATTCGGCTTGCGCATCGAACCCGGTCAACTTCTCAAGACAGCCTTTGCGGTGAGCGGTGGCAGCCCGATTCGTACGGACGCCTTTCGCCGAGGCGCAATCTCGATCCAGGACGAAGCTTCCCAAGCGGTGCCGCTCCTCCTCGCAGTGCAACTAGGCAACCGCGTCCTCGATCTTTGCGCCGCTCCGGGTGGCAAAACGCCACCGCTCGTTCGCGCGGCGGGCGAAAACGGCCTCGTCATCGCCGCCGACCGCCACGCGCATCGCCTACGTGCCATGCGCGCTCAATTCGAGCGCCTGCGTCTCTCCGGAATCAACCTTGTCGAGCTCGACGCGCAAAAGCCGCTTCCCTTCCTCGCCCAATTTCATCGCATCCTTGTTGACGCGCCCTGCTCCGGTACTGGCACACTCGCCCGCCACCCGGAAATTCGCTGGCGCCTCAAACCCGACCAGCTCGCGGAGCTTCATAACCTCCAAGCCGCAATTCTTGCCTCCGCGCTCGAGACCCTCGCCCCCGGCGGACGCCTCGTCTACTCCACATGCTCGCTCGAGCCCGAAGAAAACGAAGACGTAATCGCCGAGGTCGCTCAAACTCATCCCCATATCCGACCCGCGCCGACCAGCGAAGCAGCGGAAGCACTGGCCGCCCATCTCGGTCCCGGCGTAGAACCTGCGTCTTTGTTTGACGTTGCTGGCCATTTCCGCACCCTCCCCGGTCAGCAACCATCAGACGGCTTTTTCGCCGCAGTCCTCGAACCGGCCAGGGGCTGAGCGTTACCGGAGCCATGCGCTCGAAATGTCGCAGTCGCGAGGAAGCAAAAATCCGAGCCTTTGATGTGCGCGAGTTGACGTTGGGGTGTATTCTAGAGTGTCGCGTTCATTAAAGATGCGCGTCTCGCGGGCATCGCGAGACATACATGTCGTCCGCATCCCGGGGGACGCGCAGATCGGTCAAATAAGAAGCTATGAGCGCTCCCCTTAGATACACGGGACCGGCAAACAACGAGGCTATGGACAAGAAAACCCTTACGTCATTGCAAGGCTTGGAAGACGTCGAAATTCAAGAGTGGCTTGAGTCGCTCGACTCTGTCCTCCAGTCGAGCGGGCCCGATGTCGCCATGGAAATTCTCGAACGCCTGCGCGCCCACGCGGAAGTGGTCGGCATCGATCTTCCCTTCTCCGCAAATACTCCGTACGCGAACACGATTCCGCTCAGCCTTCAGCCGGCCTTTCCCGGCGATCAAGAGCTCGAGCGTAAGATCAAGAGCTTCGTGCGCTGGAACGCTCTGGCCATGGTCGTTCGCGCGAACAAACACGAACACAACATCGGCGGCCACATCTCCACCTATGCCTCTGCTGCCACGCTGTATGAAGTAGGCTTCAACCATTTCTTCCGCGCGCGCAGCGAGGAGTTCGAAGGCGACACCATTTATTTCCAGGGCCACGCTTCTCCCGGCATGTACGCTCGTGCATTTCTCGAAGGCCGCCTCTCGACTCAGCAACTCGAGAACTTTCGTCGCGAACTGAAACCGGGCGGAGGCCTTTCCTCCTATCCGCATCCCTGGCTGATGCCCAATTTCTGGGAGTTTCCCACCGTCTCGATGGGCCTCGGCCCGTTGATGTCGATCTATCAGGCTCGATTCAATCGTTACCTCGAAAACCGCGGCCTCAAGCCGGTCACTGACGCAAAGGTCTGGACGTTTCTCGGCGACGGCGAAACCGACGAGCCCGAATCGCTCGGCGCCATCACGCTCGCCGCGCGCGAGAAACTCGACAACCTGATTTTCGTCGTGAATTGCAACCTCCAGCGCCTCGACGGACCAGTGCGCGGCAACGGTCAGATCATCCAGGAGCTCGAGTCTGCTTTCCGTGGCGCGGGTTGGAACGTCATCAAGGTTCTCTGGGGCAGCGAGTGGGACCCGATTCT
>Ga0073928_10007090_pt1 | contig 14740 bp, 8 predicted proteins | sample PaiPotPPA55metaG_FD_76969 | JGI IMG/M metagenome (GOLD analysis project Ga0073928, IMG submission 76969) | Iron sulfur acid spring bacterial and archeal communities from Banff, Canada, to study Microbial Dark Matter (Phase II) - Paint Pots PPA... ... | reverse complement strand
TCATACCGATACGGCAACCGACGGGCCGACTACGGCAGAAGAATGGCTCAAGCTGCTTCATAGGTAGTGCCGTGGCCTGCAAACAAGATTTGCATGGCGGCAACCCCCAACGCAACAACAAGACGAGCGTGCCAAACGGTCCGATAGGAAATAGAGTAGAGTCATGAGCGCTCCCCGGATGTATGGCCGGTATTGTCTAGTCTCATGCATTATGTTTCTTTTCCTGCTCAGTCAAGGATCCGCCTTAGCTGCTCAGGCGCCATTGGCTGAAGTCTCCTCGAACTTCACCAACCCTTTTCCGAGTACATACCAACCGCTTCCGCGTATGGATCTTCTGCTCCAGGATGCAACCATCTTGGATGGCATCGGTCATCGCCTGGGGCATGCATCTATCCTTCTTCAAGATGGCAAGATCATCCGAGTTGGACAATACATCGACCCTCCGAAGGGCATCAAGATCATCGACGCGAAGGGGCGGTTCATCACGCCAGGCCTGATCGATGTACACTCCCATGTCGGTGATTTCGCCGAGCCCCAAACGCTTCAGGACTACAAAGTTTCAGATGTCAATGAAGAGAGCAGCCCTAACTCAGCGCAGGTTTGGGCACTTCACTCCATCCGTGTTCAAGATCCTCAGTTTGCCCGCGTTCGTGCTGGTGGCGTCACAACTCTCCAGGTTCTTCCCGGCTCAAGCGATCTCTTCGGTGGCCGTGGTGTCGTGCTCAAGAACGTCCCAGCTGTCACCGCGCAGGCAATGGAATTCCCAGGAGCCATGCAGTCACTCAAGATGGCCTGCGGCGAGAACCCGAAATATACCTTCGGCGGAAAGGGACAATTCCCGTCCAGCGAAATGGGCAACGTAGCCGGCTACCGCCAGGCGTGGGCCGATGCTCGCGACTATCAAGAGCGCTGGGACGACTACCACTCCAAACGAAATCCTGCAGCGCCCAGGCCGGCGCGTGATCTCAAGCTCGAAACGCTCGCAGCTGTGTTACGCGGAGAAATGCTTGTTGACATGCATTGCTATCGGGCCGATGAGATGGCCATCATGATGGATGTTGCCAAGGAATTCCACTATAAAATCACGGCCTTTCATCACGCTGTCGAGGCCTACAAGATTGTTCCATTGCTGAAGGAAAATGGCGTGTGCGCCGCCGTTTGGGCTGATTGGTGGGGCTTCAAGGTTGAAGCTTACGATGCGATACGCGCCAATGCGGCTTTCATTGATGCCGAAGGTGGCTGCGTCATGCTCCACTCCGATGCCACCATCAGTGGAGAACATCTTCCTCTCGATGCAGCCCTGGTCATCGGTGCTGGACAACGAGCCCGCGTCAACATCAGCGAAGAACGCGCGCTTGAGTGGCTCACCATCAATCCCGCCCGCTCGCTCCAGCTCGACCAACAAATTGGCTCGCTGGAACCAGGTAAGAAAGCCGACGTCGTTCTCTGGTCCGGTGATCCATTCAGCGTATACACACGAGCCGACTTGGTTCTCATCGATGGAGCGGTTGTGTACGACAGAAATGATTCATCGAGGCAGCCCGTTTCCGATTTCGAAGTAGGGCAGCCAGCTATCGCGAGGCCGCAATGAACCCCGCGTCCTGTTTCATCATGCTCTCCGTTCTGATCCCGTTGACAGTGCGATGTCAAACGATCGCTAGTCCGGCTGCGCCACCGGATAGCTTCGCAATTATTCATGCGAAAGCTATCCTCATTCCCGGTCAACCCGCGGTCGAAGACGCAAACATCCTCATCGAAAATGGCAAGATCAAGTCCGCTGGAACAGCCGTCTCTATTCCATCAGGCATGCGCACCATCGATGCGAAAGGCCGGCTTGTCACGCCCGGTTTGATGAACTCCGCCAGCCAATTGGCCCTTGTCGAAACAGGCACCGAAGACACGACGGACGCCGCAGTAACATCCGGTCTCTATGGCGCGTCCTTCGACGTGCAATATGCACTCAATCCAAATTCGACGCTGCTGCCAGTGGCTCGCGCCGACGGCTTGACTCGTGTCATGATCATGCCTACCGCTTCTACTGGTGCGCCTTTCAATGGACTTGGTGCGGTGCTTCGCTTGAGTGAGGGGGAATCGATCGTAGACCTTGCGAAAGCCTCGGTGGTTGCCGAAGTGGGCGGTATGGTCGTACCCAAGTCAGGAGGCTCGCGAAGCGCCCAATGGATGCTGATTCGTTCTGCACTCGATACCGCACGTGAGCCCCAGGATAAGACCAACAAACCTACATTGCCCGGGACTACGGCACTCAGTCGACTCAACGTGGCGGCGCTTCGGCCCGTACTGGATCGCAAGATTCCCCTTGCACTGATCGCCCATCGTGAGTCCGATCTGCGTCAGGGGGCTGCCCTGGCCGATGACTACAATATCCGGATTGTGCTGGTGGGAGCAGAAGAGGCCTGGCGCTGTGCGCCTCTTCTCGCGTCGCACAAGATTGCGGTGGTTCTGGATCCATACGCGAGTAGTCCGGCTACCTATGACCAGATAGGCGCGCGTCTCGACAACGCTGCAATTCTCAATCGGGCCGGCGTGCTCCTCTCCTTCAAGGCAGCCTTTGTGCATGTCAGTTACAACGCCGGCATCGCCATTCGTGAGGGCGCTGGCATTGCCGTTGCGAACGGGCTCCCATGGCCTGAGGCGATCAAAGCGCTCACTACAAACGCTGCCGAAACTTGGGGCATTGGCGCGCACTACGGTACGCTGGAGCCTGGTAAAGAGGCCGACGTCGTCCTCTGGAATGGTGACCCACTCGAGCCTCGCAATGCACCTGACATGATGTTCATCCAGGGTAAGCCGGTTTCCCTTGAAACGCGCCAGACTGAACTGGAAAAACGCTACAATCCCAATCGATCGGACACCTCGTGGCCCCCTGCCTATCATTGAATCGGGACTGTACAGCAAACTCCTGCTTTGAAAGACAGTCGACTCTGAAGAGATGGTCATGAAAAGATTCGTCCTTTTGATTCTTGTTATTGTATCGATCGCTCCGGTGCCAAGGCTCGACGCGCAGCCGGTGAAACAGCCTTCCAGCGATCAACTGCCGCTCAAGCCCGGGCGACATCTGCGTTTCGATGAGTCGCAGGGAACCTGGATGTCGCTCGACATATCACCGGATGGCAAGACCATGGTGTTTGAACTTCTGGGCGATCTCTATGCAATGCCCATCACCGGGGGAGATGCGCATTGCATCGCGTGTGGAATGCCGTTTGACTCGCAGCCAGTATTTTCGCCGGTCGGCCACAGCCTCGCCTTCCTCAGCGACCGATCCGGCAATGAGAATCTTTGGATATCGAACAGCGATGGCACCGATCCTCGACAGATATCAAATCTGGATGACAACACTGTCTTCATCACGCCCGCTTGGTCCGTTGATGGTCATGCGGTGTATGTCACTCGCTTCAAGCCCGACATCAATGCCTTCGAGCTTTGGCGATATCCAGTCGACGGCTCAGCTCCCGAGCAGATCACGCATGCAAAATACGCGGCCGACACTCCTAAGGAATTTCGAAGCAATGCACTGGGCGCGACGGTTTCTCCTGATGGACGCTATCTTTACTACGAAGTAAAGACCGGATTGGGTTTTGACGATGATGTAACATTTCCGCTGTGGCACATCGTGCGCCGCGATCTGCACAGTGGAGAAGAACTCGCAGTCGTTACCGCGCAAGGCAGTGCTTTTCGCCCGGGCGTTACGCCGGATGGCAAGCAACTCGTCTATGCGACGCGATATCATGGGAAGACTGGCCTGCGAATTCGCAATCTTGAATCGGACGAGGACAAATGGCTCGTCTATCCAATTCAACGCGACGACCAGGAAGCAAGCGCCTCGCGTGACCTTATTCCACGCTTCGCATTCACGCCTGATAGTCAATTTCTCGTCATCAACTACGGCGGGATGTTTCACCGAATCAACTTAGCGTCAGGCACAGTGGACATCATCTCCTTTGTGGCGCATGTTGATTTGCCCGTAGGCCCAGAAGCAAGGCAAGACATTCACGAAGACACCGGACCAATTCAGGCTCGACTCATGCAGGCTCCCAGCCAGAGTCCGGATGGCAAGCAGATCGCTTTCTCTGCACTCGCACATATCTATGGCTCAGAACTAGCAACAAGAAAGCCGCATCGATTGACGAGCTCTGAGGAGCCCGAGTTTCAACCATCGTGGTCGCCCGACAACTCATCGATCGTCTATGTAACCTGGACCGCGCAAGGCGGCAATATCTGGGTATGCAGCGCGGATGGAGTGGGTCATCCGGTCCGTATCACCGATCACCCAGACTTCTACAACAACCCCGTCTTCTCTCCCGATGGCAAGAGTATTTTTGCCATGCGTAGTAGCAATTACGAGCATAACCACCGTTACATGGAGTTCCCTCCCTTTTTGGCGGACCTGATTCAAATACCAGTGTCCGGCGGCAAAACGAAGGTCATCATCTCCGGGGTCATGAAATCCAACCCACAGTTCACGCAAGCCACCGATAAGGTATACATCAATTTCAGCGATGGTCTGTATGAAGTCAGCCTGAACGACTCCTCTAAGAAACGGCTTCTGCATGTCACCGGTCCAACCTGGTACTTTGTCGACAGCACTGCTCCAGCGGACGCAATCAAGGTCAGCCCCGATGGTCATTGGGCACTTGCGCAAATTACACAGCAGCTCTATTTGCTCCAGATTCCCCCGGATGGCAAACCTTTAGAAATTGAACTCAACAAGCCCAATCCTTTGGAGACGCGCCTGACCTCGGTTGGAGCGGACTTCTTCGACTGGGCCGATCATGGCAAGACCATCACATGGGCTATCGGCTCCACATTTTTTCGACAGACACTTGACTCCGTGATCAAGGGAAACATTGAACCACCCACCTTACCCGATCGCCAGAGGCCCGGTGTAGAGTCATTCGATATTGCCGTCACTGTTCCCCGCGATATTCCACAAGGCACGATTGTGCTTCGTGGAGCCACTGCGATCACTATGCGAGGCGATCAAGTAATTCTAGATGCCGATATCCTGATCGTGAACGATCACATCGCGGCCATCGGTCCACATAACTCTTTCACGATTCCATCCGGAGCCACCACGCGGGATGTTCAAGGCAAATACATCCTTCCCGGTTTTACCGATGTACATCTTCATTGGGCCGATGTGCGTCGCGGAGTACTCAGCCTTGAAGACCCGGGCTTTCTTGCCTCGCTCGCTTATGGTGTAACGACAGGCCTCGACCCATCGCCGCTCAGCATTGATATGCTCGCCTACCAGGATCTCATGGATACCGGCATGATGACCGGCTCTCGCGTGTTCTCAACGGGTCCCGCCGTCTTCTCTTTTAACGACCTTCATTCCGCAGATCAAACGCTGAATGTTCTTCGCCGCTACTCAGAGTTTTATCGCATTCGCAATCTCAAGGAATACCGCACCGGCAATCGCCGTCAGCGCCAATGGGTAATTGAAGCCAGTCGAGCACTTCATCTGCATACCACCACCGAAGGCGCTCTCGACATGAAGCTCGACATGACCCAGATTCAGGATGGCTTCCCGGGCAACGAACATTCCTTTAGCGCCGCGCCGATTTCTGATGACATCGTCCGGCTCTTCGTGCGGGCCGGAACGAGTTACACGCCTACGTTGCAGATCGGCAATGGTGGTCCAGGAGCCCAAAACTTTTACTACGCCAGCGAATCACCAGTAGATGACCCGAAGCTACGCCACTTCCTACCCGGTTTCTTCCTTGATCACAAGATGGAGCGCCTGCACTGGGCCCTCCCAAGAGAGTATGACTTCTCGCAAATCGGCGCTGGAGCCGCGGCCATTCAGCGTGCGGGCGGCTTGGTCGCGGTAGGCAGCCACGGGGAGATCCCCGGCCTTGGCTTTCACCTCGAGATGCAAGCCCTTACCTCTGGAGGCATGACGCCGATGGAAGTGCTGCATGCAGCAACCATCGGGTCGAGCAAGACCATCGGCCGTGACAGCGAATTCGGCTCGCTCGAATCAGGGAAGTTCGCCGACCTACTCATCCTTGACAAGGATCCTCTGCTCGACATCCGGAACACACTATTCATCAAAGAAGTGATGAAAAACGGCCGCATTTACGATGCATCGACGCTGGATGAAGTCTGGCCGCGTCAGCGCCCTTTGAAGCCACTCTGGTTTCAGCACGACGAGACTCCGAGCGCTCCAGAAGAGGGCCTCGCTCACTAACATCGAGCACTCAGGCGACAATCTTTAAATGCGACGATGATTTGTCGCGCTGCATTCGCAACCAACTAGGTCGAAGCTTGCGGTTCCAATACATGATCAGCCCAGTCACCGCCAGCAGCGCAGGCGCAATGCCAACCAATACCCAAACCCATTTGATCAGAAGTCCAAGCAATCCATCGCCGCCAAACGAACCGAAATGCACCGTGGTGAAATACTGCTCAATCCGCGAGCCGCGACTCTCCTTGCGCGTGTCCCCGTAGGAAAGAACAGCCCCGGTCCGCGCATCAATCGCAATACGCACTAACTCCGAGTAAGGCAGCGAAGCTGAGTAGTAGCCCGTAGCCTTGTATTGCGCCCCTTCTGCGAGCGTGGCAGGCAGTTGAAGATACCCAGCCGGAGCCTCTCGTGGCAGCGCCAGTCGGACCCTAGCGATTGCTTGATCGATGTTCATCACTGGGAACCTGCTGGGGGATTGCGCCCGCTTTGTCGGCGCGGATTGAGCACTTGGCGCACTAAAGCCTCCGCCGGTAGCAATTTCAACCACACTGCCAATCACATCGGGAAACGCAAAGTCCAGTCCCGTAAATGTCACCACGATCAATACTGCGCACGTCCAGAAACCAACGACCGAATGTAACTCCCAGTTCAGTCGCTTCCAGCGAGCGCGAGGATTCACAACCAGCGCGCTCCTCCATCGCTTGATACCGGGCCACCACAGTACAACTCCGGTAATGCACAGCACCAGCAACCCCACCGCCATCCACCCGCTGAGGACTAAGCCCACGGAGCCCGCAAGCAGATACTCATGCAGGTTTGCCAACCATCCCAACCACCCGCCGTAACGAAGCCTGTCGACCAAGACTTCACCCGTATACGGATTGAATGACACCTGCCGGTAGTTCGCGGAAAGCCTTCCTGCTTTCGGACGCATCAGCGCTGTCGTCGCTTGTCCATGCGTGTTGAAATCGCGAAGCGCGAAGACCACCCAGCCTGGTCTCGCGACTTGAATTGCATCGACTGCCCCTTGCATGGTAATGGTTCGCTCAACCGGAGTGATGTGATATACCGCAGGCCACATGGCGTGCTGCATCTCATCGCGAAACACCAGCGCGCTCCCACTGAGCCCAATCACAATCGCATAGGCAGCAAGCACAATCCCGATCCAAAGATGAACCTGGAACAAAGCCCGGCGCAGCCATATCCTCTGCGGGGAAGACACCCAATCCGCACCGATGACCTTCCCGGTCGACACCTTCGACACCAGTTCCAAATCGCTTGCCTTCCTAATCTATTTTCTACAGGAAACGAAAGCGAAAATCATCCAGTTACTTGACCAGAAGTATGGGTGCCTGCCAAAACGAGACCTTCTGTGCCACTGGGTCGAGGACACTGACTTCGCAGGTGTAACCTCCCAGAGGTAAGCTGTGCAGGCCAACTTCGAAATGGATTGGCACTCGTCCCAGCCGGCTGGCCTCCGAAGGAGTCACACTGATGGGCGTGGTCTCATAGACCTTCTTGTGCTGATGGTAAAGACTCACAAAAGCAACCAGTGGCTTTGCCGGAAGCTGGCCTCTTACACTCACGGGAGACGAGCTAGAAAGTCCCGCATAGGCCTGCAAATAAACATACAGTTGGTGATCTTGCCGAAAAACGCGAGTCACACTTGGAATCAGCTTGTGGCCATTCTCGACCAGTGGGTTGGCGGCCTCGTTCTTGGCCTCTTCCTTTCCTCTTGTCGCGTTGTAGAGGGCATCCTTGAGGTCGACTTTCTGGCTGCTGAGCACAACGGAACTGATCGGAACATGCTTGGTTTCCCTGTTCAAGTTAGGGATTGTGAAACTCGTCTGATAGGTCCCAATCCTACCCGTCTCGTCATCGCGAGCTAGGAACTTGATGGTGTATTTTCCGGGCGAGAGTGTAAAGCCGCCATCGTACTCAATGGGTCGCGAAGCAAGTTCCGCAGCGCTGGCGTCACTTAGCTTGATGTTGACATCGTCGCGAACGTTGCTGACGGTCATGCCGCCAGCTTCGTCTTTTACTTCGCAGACAAAGTCGATCAGCGTATGCTCGGCGCCACCGCGTTTTGCCAGGGCAAGTTCGCGTCCTGGAATCTTGACGACGAAGGGGATGTAATACTCCGCTCGGTTGAGCTGAAAGTAGTTGATCTCCATGGCAATCGTAAGGTCGGTAACTGGATCGCCCAGCATCAGTGCATCTTCGAGCTGGCGTTCTTTATCAGCGGTCGTGAAGCGGTTGAATTCCTTGTTCGCGTAGTAGCCCTGGCGGTAGTCGAGGCTGGCTTCCAATCCGTTTTTCAGCGTGATCCTGACGCGCCGAAAATGCCCATTCAGCGCTGTGTTAGTGGTGTAGTAGCCGACGACATAGTAATCGGAAATGGCACGCTGGGCCTGCACGATCCCGCGGATCAGATCATTGTTGTCGAAGAGCGCTTTACCGCCCGTATCGGCGGCCAGTGCATACATCGTGTCCTGCGACTGCTCGAAGTTATCGGTCACTGCCTGCGCCGCGGTTCCCGAATACACGCCTTGGTTGCCCGGTGAACCCTGGGTCGCATCACCAAGCGGTGCGCTCGCAACCAGGCCGCGTGCATCAACCGCCCAGAAGGAAACCCCGGCCCGGATTGCCGCATCCACGGTAGCGCGCAGCTGTGCCTGATTGTTGATGCCGTTCAAGCGCAAACCACTGGCGAAATAGATGAGCGACTTCTTCTCATTCATCTGGCCAAGCATCTTGGCCGCGGTCTGCAAGGCAGAAAGTTGGCGATCTGTATTGAAGATGTTGAACTCACTGTCGTCCTGGCCAAAAGCGGCTCCGGTATCTGCGCTGCTCGCATCGTCGATCGAGTCGGCCGAACCCTGACCCTCGCCAACGATGAGCGTTTGCAGAACGCTCAGCAACCGATTGCGATCGGCGGTGAAATCCTGCAGCACATCCACCGAGCCGCCGGCGAAGCGCAGGATTGAAACCAGATCAGCCGGCGTCATTTGCGTTCGCACGAATTTCTCTGCCGCGCCGAGAGCTCGCAACTGGTCCTCCGGCTTCATCGCCGTCATGTCAAAGTACAGCGCCAAAAGGCGATGATCTTTGTAGCGTGATTCGCCTCCTGTGGAGGAACGCTCCGAGGCAAATTGTGTGCGCGTCAAGCTCTTGTAGATGGTGATCTGCTCATCGTCCGCGGCAGGAGGGGGTAGTGGCTCGGATGCTTCAGAGAGATGTTGATGTTCGCAGAATCGGATGGTCTGCGGAGTTCCGTCTTCCGTTACTTCAAAGTCCGACGCCTTGAGTCCCGAGATGAATTTCCCTTGCTTGTCTTTGATGACCACGTTCTCAACGACGAGCTGCGACTTGACGTTGAGTGTGTAGGTCGTCTCCTGGCCCGGCGCAACATTCGTGCCCACCTGCTGCGCATGGATGCCTAAGGTGAAGAGGAGGGAGGCGGCGGTCCACATTCGTTTCATCAGAACCTCAGTCTTCCCGTGACCTGCAGGCTGCGCATGGGATTCGCGGCGACGGGCAGCCCGAATGTGGTGCTGTTGATCGTCGAGTTCCAAGTTGTGAATACGGCATGATTCAGCAGGTTGGTTGCGTCGACGCGTACATCCAGATTCAATGGTTCGCGAAGGCGGAAGGTTCGGGCCAGCGAAGTATCGAGGCTGAATTGCTTCGGTCCGGTAATAGAGTCACGGCGCGCCGTCCCCCACTGGCCAGGTGTTGGAGCGCTATAAGCTGCCACGTTGAGAAAGTGCCCCGACGGCGCCTGGTAGAGAGAGGCACCTGTGAGGTTGGGTCGTATGGTTCCGGTTACACCCGTGCCCGGCACTGCAGCAAGATACACCGGCGTCTCGGGCAGTCCGCTGCCGGCTGAGATTTGACTCAATACTGTCCACTGCTTGAAGGCAGTGCCGCGCCAGCCATCGAACAATGTTCCTCCATGCATTCCCATGCCAGTGGTGTACTGAAACTGCGCCTTGAACAGGTGACGCTGATCAAAGGTCGACAAACCGCGCTCGCCACGCAGGTTGAGCCAATTCTGTGCAATGGTCGGGGAAACGGTGCTCTGGCTTTCACTCGTGGCAGAGGTCGCTGCCGTGTGCCCCTGCGCACCCACCTGGGAGTCATCGTCTATGGCCTTGGCATAGGTGTATTGCAGCGATGCCGTAAAGCCGCTGCGCAGTCTTCGTCGTACTTGCACAGTGCCGGCCTCGCGGGTCGAGTTGCCATTCGAAGTGCGGTAGACAAACCCCGCAGGACAATCCGGGCAACGGTTCGCAGCGCCGATGGGATACGTGTTCGGCAAGAATTCCTGCATGCCACGCGTACCCTTGATGCCCAGGTAGCTGACCGTCATGACCAAGGCTCGGGGCAGGTCGCGCTGCGCGGACACCTGCCAGGTCTGCGCGTAACCGACTCGCAAGTTGGGATCGATGGCGAAGGTGTCCGCGGTGGTGCCGGCGCAGTCCTGAAAGCCGTTCGCCAGTGTGATTGGACAAGTGCTGCTGCGGGCGACACTCGCGCTTTTTGAAAGCGGTGCTTGCTGCGACATCAACTCCCCGCCGGTCAGATACACCGACGTGTCGTCATAGATGCCATAGCCGGCATGGACTACCAGGGTGGACGCAGGAATCGGCCGCCACGACACTCCGATCCGCGGCTGGAAGCCAAGCTTGTCTGGCCTCACCAATGAGGTTGGGTATTTCATGCCGGTCAGTGAGCCTTTTGGCGAATTGCCCAGCACTGGCGCGACCGCAGAATACCCCGACGCTACATCGAGGTTCACCAGGCGTCCAAAGATCTCTGTGAGAGGAGCACCGTAATCCCAACGCGCCCCAACATTCACTGTCAGCTCCGGAAGGGCGCGCCAATCGTCGGTAGCGTATAGGTCGTAGACCGACTGGCGAAAGTATTTGTCCGCATTGCCAAAGGCGATGGCGCTTGTATCGGGCACACCGAAAAGGAAGTCGGCTAGGTCCGACCCGCTGGTTCCTGACGCACTGCCCGGGGATTGTGTAGCTGCTCCAGTAAAGGCAAAGGTGCCGCGAGGATTCTGCTGCGAAAGCTGGTTGAATTCCTGCCGGCGAAAGTCTCCGCCGACAGTGACAGTGTGATGTCCACGGGTGCTGGAGGCATTGATGCTGAGTGCGTCGGTGCGATTGCGGTCGAAGGAGCTTAGTGCATCACCCAGCGAAGCAATCCCGCTCGAAAAGACCAGCCCCGGTGGTCCCCAATCGCGCGCATCCTGGTCGTTGCCGTTGATACCCGCAGCCGCGGAGACATTCGCACGGCCGTCGAAGTTGGGTCGAACCTGCGTTCGCAATCGAGTGAAGTGATATGTCGTGGTGAGGAGTATCTGATGGTGTAAATGATGCACCCAGTTTGCATTGCTATCGATGCCCAGGGTGTTGGTCACATCTCGGAGGGAAAAGAGACTGATGTTGTCGGCGCGATTGCTGCGAAAGCCGAACCCTCCGTACAACTGGTCTCTGCGGCCGATCGTCTTGTCGAGTCGGGACTGCAGCGCGTCCATATGCGTGTTATTGAGAACCTGGGTTTGATAGTTATAACTCGAGTTACCCGCGAGATTGGGCAGAGGATAGAGCTGTAACAAGGACTGCGCCTGCGGACTCACCGGGATCAAGCCGGTGAAAGGAATGCCGGTCGCCGGGTCGAAGATGGAGACCGGCTGCCCAAACGCATTCAATAGCCCGGAGAGATCGCCAATGCGTTCCTGCGCATCGGGTACAAGTCCGGATTGCGTAGCCGCATCTCGGTTGCGCGCCCACTTGTAGGCCAGAAAGAAGTTGGGCCCGCGGTACCAGAGATGCGGGATGCGAATCGGTCCGCCCAACGTAATCACCGTCGTCACCCGGCTGTACTGAGCCTTGGGTTCCTCAAGCCCGGTCAACGAGTAGGGCTTGGCATCGAGCGTGGACTGATCCGCAATCACGCCGACACTGCCGTTATAGAGCCCCTTCGCACCGGGTCTTCGATTGCCAAAGGCCTGCGAAAGCGTGAACTGTGAAGTGGCCGCATTGTTCTCACTGCCATTGATGAGCAGTCCATCCGAGGAACGATCGGCATTCTCATCTGGTGGGTGCGGTGCTTCCTGCGGAGGAGCTTCAGTCGCCTTGGCGATATCAACCGGATGCGGTGCCTCGGGTGCAGCAGGTTTGGTTGCCGCTTCGGCCGATAGGGTGACCGCGTCAGCGGGCGTGGCCATGGCTAGCATCTGCTCAAGTCCAAGAAGCTTCAGCTGCCAGATCCCCTGCGGCGCGTCGGCCGTAACTTTGACTTCAGCCTCGAAAGTCGTGAAGCCTCGCATCTCGATCCGAACGGCATACTCTCCATCCGCGAGGTCAGTAAATTGATAAAGACCTTGCTGATCGGTGATGGTCGAGAACTGCTTTGCGCCCTGGGTCAGAGTAACGGTGGCGCCCGGGACCGGCACTTCGCCAAAGAAGACTTGGCCATGGTGCTCGGCAGCGTGAGCAAAGACGGCAACAGTCAACAGGACGAGGCTGCAAACGATCTGCAGCCATCGCGACACCGGCAGCCAGCATCTTCGCTGCGATCGACACATGCATCAGTTCTCAGAAGGCTTGTCGACGTGGTCGAGTACCAGCACTTCCACAGGTGCTTTCCCCGCTTCCAACTTGAGGCCGATCTGCTCCTGGATGGCGGTAAACAAAGGCGGCGGAGCATCCGCGGCATCGGTTGGCGGCGGTACTTTGATCCCCATGCCGCCAAACTGCGACTCGTCCGGCGTCCACTTCAAAACGAAGTCCCACTTGCCTTCCAGGCCTGTCTGGTCAACGACCGGGCGGTCCATCACAGCGCCCTGCATCAGTTGGGTAAAGTCTCCCAGGGTGGCGTTCTGCACCGTGAGTACGCCCAGCCCGCGGAAGAAGAGCCCAGGCAAACCCTTGGGATCTCCTTCACTTTTCTTGAGCTTGGAGCCGCCCTTGGCTACCGTCAACACGTACGCGGAAAGTTCCTTCTTGTCGCGATGAAACTTCAGGCCAAAGCGATCCGCGAGCAGCTTCTGCACCATGGCTTTCAGCTGCTTGCCATTGGGTGAGCCGGGCACATCAGGCTGCCCTTCAATGTCGAACTTGTCGGTTTCGGCCCACGCCGGAGCGCCGGAAATCTGTTTGCCATGAATGTCATAAGCAAAGGTGATCAGGTCATTCAGCGTGGTATTGATGGTCGTAAAGCGGCGGCCGCGCATCAAGAAGGCCTTGCCCGGCTGATCCGGCTTGCTCGGCTTGATGGTCGCAACTTCGAAGCTGGGGTTGGCGTCCTCTGCCATGGGAGGAAGCTTGGCTGGCGGTTCCGGAATGGCCCATGCTGTTTCCGCCGTCGTTCTCTCAAACACCAGCGGCAGCGGATTGGGGCCCTGCTTCCATTGGCCAGTGATGGATTTGCCATCGGCGGACATCTTCCCTTCGTAAGTGCCGTCAATCATCTCGATGCCAAACGCAAGCGTTCCGCCCTGGAAGCTGATCGAGGACACGGGCAGAGGCTGGCCGCCCTGGTCAATGCTGTAGTTCACCGCCTTCAACTCGCCCTTGTCGTTCTTGGACACCTTGAGAACGATGCGCAAGTCCTTGCCGGCGTGGAGCGTCCCTTGCCAGGTATCGTCGATATTCGTCTTCTGCGCAGCTTGCGCCAAAACAGTCTGGCCAGCGAGGGTCGCGAAACCCATGCCAACAACAATGATTGCGTTCTTTCCTAAGGCCAGCGCGAATGACTGGCTAAATGCGGTTGTCCGCGTCGAGCGGAACCACTGTATGAGTCGAGAACACCTCTTCAGCACAGAACACCCCCCCGCTTGATGCAGATCTCATAGCAGCCTCTGCGCAAATACTTGGTAAGGAATTATGAATCGTTTGACGAACAGGAAAGTCGAACCGCTCAACTTTACCATGGGTTTTTCCGAAGAATCTGCGTCTCAAGAAGAACAGGCACTTCAGCCACACGGTTTCGCGAGTGAATCCGACCTCGCAAACCAAATCCAAGGCGGCAGATCTCAGGCTTATGAACGCGCCGCCTTCGTGACTCCTCGTCAACATCTGTCGCCAAATCAGTAGATTCGGGTATTACCGATTCACGGTCTTCTCCGAAGACAAAGGAACGATCTCCAGCTATTACGAAGAGCCCAGTCCCGCGGTTCCCCAGAAAACGCCGATTTACCCAAAGAACCCTCGATGGACTCGTCATCGCCTCTGCACTCGCCAAAGATTCGTGGCCGCTAAGCCAGGCTGGAGGAGTTCGTCTCAAAACGAGCTAGTGGCATAGAGATCGCTGAATTAGGAGCAAAAGAAACAAAGGCCTCTTCGCCTTTATATCGCCTTCGGCTATTTGATCTGGACCATGCAAAACGACGAGATCAATCACAGCATCTACGAATTGCTATCGATCGCCGGTCTTGATTCGACTTGTTTGTTCAGTAATGCTCAGTTTGCGGAGAGAACGGATTTCGCAGATACTAGAGACAGCGCTGAATCCCTC
>Ga0073928_10007089_pt1 | contig 14741 bp, 14 predicted proteins | sample PaiPotPPA55metaG_FD_76969 | JGI IMG/M metagenome (GOLD analysis project Ga0073928, IMG submission 76969) | Iron sulfur acid spring bacterial and archeal communities from Banff, Canada, to study Microbial Dark Matter (Phase II) - Paint Pots PPA... ... | reverse complement strand
TGCTAGCCTATTTTTGGCCCAAGTCACAGTTACGACAGGTTACTTTAGTGACCTTGCGGTCATCGACTGCCCCGGGTTCTACTGCGGTGGCAGGGTTGATACACATTTTGGTCCGGGTGGGCCCAGGATGAGCGGGCCGCCGTCAGCGGCTGGAACCTGTTGGACGGCAGCTGCAATGAATGTGCCCACTAGTCCTACCATCAGGATCGAAATCCTGATTGTGCGTTTCATGGGTTCGTCTCCTATCCGCGTGTAGAGAGCTCCCAAAACGGAACTTCTTCGCGGAGCCGCATTATAGGACACGTGTCAAGCCATGTGCGCAAGATTTTTCATCCCCCATGGGCTCGGAGGCTTGTCGGGGCGACAGCATCGCAAGACCCCAAACAGAATCCCCCTTTAGTTTCTTGTATTTACAGGTATCCATGAAGTATTTATTTGCCTGGGGTCACGGGCAGGCGGAGGACGAGCTCCCACGTAATTAGTTTACGATTTCCGAACAGAGTATGCACTACATTGAATCCCGGATGAGTGGAGGGATGATGCGGTAGCAGATTTACAGTTTGGAGTTCACGTGGACTGGCGGAAGCGTGAAGCCACCCCTTGCGGTGGCTGCGCTGCGAGCGGCAGTATGTGAGTTCACCGTCTCCTGTGTCGGAGATGCGTCTAAGTGCGTGCGGGAAAGAGCGCGGTCGACCATCTCCTCAAACATTGGGATTAGAGAGTTTGCCGGAAGCGGGTGATGGATGTCGGTCAAGCTCTGCTCCCAGCGCTGCGGCTGTAAGAGAGATAATGAGGCATCCCGCGCCGGGCTCCGTAAGGCGACATACCCAAGCCACACCAGCAGGCTGCCGTTGTAAGCCGACATGTTGAGGATGCTCAGCCAGGGGCCCTCCAGATGGTTCCCCACCCAAGAGCAGATCAGGACGAGTTCGATCACGGCGAAAGAACCAAACCCCAGCGCGATGCCGAAGCTATGCTGGCGGCGGCTGACGCCCACATAGTGAGCGAAGAAAAGCAGGAAGAGCACCATCCCAATCTGAATAATGCGCACGCATCTTTGCGAAGTGACGATGGCCTGGACCCAGGGCGCCACTTGTGACGAATTGGTGGAGACCGAGACAACTCCTGCCACCAGCAGCATGACTAGCCCTGCCCACTTGAACAGTACGGTACCCAGATCGCGCAGCGTATGGAAGGCGCGGAAAACGTCGACAAAAACCTCGTGGATTACGGCGAAACCAAAAGCCACGCAGAGGGCGTCACAGACCCAATAGGTGTAAAACAAAGCTAAGTTATTGTGCCAGTGGGACGCGAATACGGCGGCAAAAGTGACCAGTTGCGTAAGTACGTAACCAAAGAAGTATTTGAATTGACGCTGCAGGCCGTGCCGAAGCATGAGCGCAGCGATCCCGAACTGGAGGACGGGATGTGCGATCCAGAGCGCGTAATAGAGAACTCTAATTTTCTCGTTCATCATTCTCGCTCGTCGGCAACGCTACCTTATAGCGGATTGAACTAGAGCGACCATACTCTTCCGCATCAGTTCAACCCCTACTTCTAAGGCTCGTTCAAGCAACGTTAGCGGTTCCCCACCCGGTGTTCAATGGACTGAAGTAATTGCTAGTAACGTTACCGTTGCAGGTACCCCGGGCGCAAGGTTACCTTCGTGCTAGGGGTACGAATGGACGGGTCAAACCTTTTACCCGAAGGGAAGGCTAAAGATCAAGTGGCATCGGGAACAGTGCAGAGGCGCCGGCGGTAGGCAGACGGATAAGGTTTTGCCCGAAACTCAGGCGTCTGGCATGGAGTGGATGTAGGCGCGCATCATGCGTACCTCATCGTCCTTCTCGCTTAAATCGTGCAGCAGGATGTCGCGGAGCGACACCATGCCTACCAGTTGCCCTTCGTGGCAAACGGGCAGGTGGCGGAAGCTGTGGCGGCGCATCAGGGCCATGCAGTTTTCGAGATCTTCATTCATGTTGACGGTCAGGGGATCGTCGGTCATGACCTCAGCCATGCAGGTGATGCGGGGATCCCGGGCTTCGGCAACAACGCGCTTCATCAAATCACGTTCAGAAAAAATCCCGACCAGTTTGCCGTTGTGCAAGACGGGCACGGCGCCGATGTTGTGCTCCACCATGGCGCGCACGGTCTCGAGCACGGTATGGCCCAGTTCGGCTTGAAATGTATTTTGATCCTTGATCAGGTCGCAGATCCGCATTTGACACCTCCCGGCATACATCCGAGTTGTCCAAAAGCATCCACCGGGGCGCGAGTATATGCTGGAAAGGAGATGTTAGGAAAGGGAAAAAGGTGGGGGGCGAGGGAAATCCCGCCCGAACTGGGCCGGTTCAAGAAGATCGAGGCACGATCGGGAAGCTTTCTTTCGCGCGGCTTTCAGGAGCTAGGCGTCGTTGGCGAAGACAAAGTACGAAGAGTTCCACAGGGCCGTGGGCAGGCTGCCTCGGGGTCGAGCCGTAACCACAATGTTGTACGCATCCGAACTTCCCAGGTTCATCGCGCCCAGATTCATCTCACCTAGGTTCATCTCACCTAGGTTCATTTCGCGCAATGCATTCGTGGGGCGGGCTCCTTCGTCTTTTTTCCTCGCTACCGGCGCGCCACCCTCTGCTTCACTGGTTCCGGGCTCAATCACCGCCAGCCATGCCAGAAACTCATGGAGATCGCTCGTGCGAGGACGTCCAGGAATGACGAAAGACAGCTGCGCTTCTTGCGTGGAAAAGTGCCAGGCCAATGAGGCCGTGAGATCGACAGACTTTTCGTAGGCCCGCTCGGAAATCAGGCCGAATGCGGGATTGTCGAAAGCAATGCACAGTTTGCGTTCGTCTTCGCGCGCGAACTCACGGACTTTCAGCGAGCCGGACTTTGCGGTCGCCTTCCAGTCGACGTGGCGGGCCGAGTCTTCCGGCATGTATTCGCGAATGCGGTAGAGTTCAGAGCCCCGGCCGCGGACAAAGCTCTCCCACTCGCCCCGGACCAGCGGCAACACTTCGAAGAATTCGTCGGTGGGCTCGATGCGGGGATAGACCAGCACCTCCCTGGGCAGCGACACGTGCCGCGTCTTGGTCAGGAAAGCGAAGGGGAAACGAGTGGCCAGACCGAAGCTGTCTTCGCGATAGCGGCCGCGCTGGTCGAATCGTAGCTCCAGATCGGCCGACAACTCGGCCTGCGGGGGGAGAAATGGAAAGTATGCCATCCCCTGAAAAATCCCCGGCGGCGGTGGAACTACAGTCACGCGACGCAGACGGCGATCAGGTAAACGCAGCCACTGTTTTTCCGAGGGGCGGTTGAAGGGGAACGCGAAGGTGGTCGCTTCCCATCGCCATTGCTTGGATAGCTTCTTTCTTTTCCTGCGCGTGGAAACTACGCGAATGGAAAAGGAGGGCAGGAACCGGCGCGGGTTGTGCACGACGATGCGGCCCGCGACCGGCCGGCCAGCGAAGACGTGTTCGGGCAAACGGACGTCGAGTTCTAGCCAGCGCAGCACCCAGGCGGAAACGACTCCGGAAACCAGAATCGCCGCCAGCATGGCCGCGACCACGATGTAGAGAAGATTGTTGCCGGTGTTGAGTGCGGCGATGCCGATCACCAGCGTCACCAGCGCGTATACGATGCCAGCCTTCGTGACGTCGTAGTCGAAGGATTCACGCAGCCGCTCCACGGCCACGCGGCGCGCCAAGTACGGCACGGTTACCAGGCCAACCAGAGTGGCCAGCACCAGCGAGGTTGAGGCCAGAATCACGGTGGCCCAGACGTTGCCGGCATCGCGCGAGACGGTGGAGAAAAGCGCTGTGGCGAAGGCTAATCCCAAACCCACTAGAGTGAGCAGGAATTTGACCCAAACTTCCGCCGAGGCGGATTGCAGCCATTGCGCCAGGCGGCTTGGCACCGAGGGACCGGATTTCAACGGATTGGCGTAGGCAGAACCCACTTGTTTCGAGCCTAGCATTCTCTGCGGGAACCGACAATCAAGATCAGCTTGCGCGGGAAGCGTACGTAACCGGGAACGCGTCACGAACGCAAAGCGAGTAACCGCGAACTAGCCCGGGGCTGACCCTTGCTCCAGTCAAGTTTTCGTAACAGACCTTCGAGCAGGAATAACAGCGACCAATTTCTAAGTTCTTGTGAACAAGGCCGCAGTCCTGCATTCGTAAAGGAATTCAAAATCATTCCCTTCGAGCCGCTTGCCTGCACTAATCTTCCGGGCTGAAATTTGGAGGAAGCCGATGACGCGTCTCATGTTTATAGCGTCTACTCCGCCGGCTGCCGGCCGCCGATTTAGCAGCGCCCTCCTTCTACTACAGTTGGGGCTCGGGGTCGCGTCGTTTGTTCTATTGCTCCGCCCAAGCCTGAATGCACAAAGCTGCGGACAGCCGACGTTTACATGCTCAAATGGTAGCCCGACGTGTACGAACGGCAGTTGGGCCTGTCCTTGCGGATCCCGCCATCGCAGTATGTATGTAATCAGGGTGAATACGGCACTCCCACATGCGGCCCTTCTGGATGGTACTGCAACGGGGGTTGCAAGCCCGATTATTATCGACACGACCGGAAAAGGGTTTCGACTAACCTCAGCGCTAGAAGGGGTAACATTTGATGTCAGCGGAACGGGCTACCCCGTCCACATGGCTTGGACCGCCCCCGGCTCTGGAAACGCTTTCCTGGCGTTGGATCGCAATGGCAACGGCAGGATCGACAATGGCAAGGAGCTGTTCGGTAACTCTACCCAGCAGCCCGCGTCGGACCACCCGAATGGATATCTTGCCTTAGCCGAGTTCGATAAGCCGGAAAACGGCGGAAATGGCGACGGCATCATCGATCACCGTGATTCGATCTTCTCGAGTTTGCTTCTTTGGATTGACGCAAACCACGACGGCATCTCACAGCCGAGCGAACTGTTTACCCTGCCCGAACTGGTCGTGTACTCCATCAGCCTGCAGTATCGCGACGACCGCCACTTTTTCGATCAGTATGACAACTGGTTCCACTACCAGGCGGCGTTGAATCCCGATCCGCAAGATGGCGAGTCCGATGACGGTCGCCTGACCTACGATGTCTTTTTCGTCACAGCCTACGGGCCCGGCCATAGCGTGCGCCCTTCGCCTAATGGGGGAGCATATATTCTTCCCCCGAACTGAGGTCAAGCCCGGACCAGAGCCTTCGAGGCGTTAGTGATACTCGCAGTTGGTGGTCAGTTGGAAAGGACGGGAACATGCCAGCTATTTGGATACGCACTTCGCGATGTTTCCTCTTGCTGCTCGTTCTGTGCTTAATTGCACAGCTTTCTCTTGCTGGTTCACCCTCCTACCATCAGAGCGTGGCGGTGGGGGAAGACGGAAAACCGTCGTTGCAACTTACCAACGACTCAGAGGTTCCGATCTTCGCATTCATTATGGTGGAGTTTCCCTCGTTGGGAATGGAAGGCCGAACGTACCTCGACTTCTATACCGGCTCGCTGAACCAGCCCATTCCTACGGGCGCGTCCATAACTAGAGGCCTTTCAAGTTTCCCAGGGTCTGACGTAAGCAAGGTTCGAGGGGAAGTGCGCGCCATAATATTCAAAGATGGATCGAGCGCCGGCGACCCGGTTTGGGTCAACGCCGTTCTTGCCCGGCGGGTTCGCCTGTATGACCGTACCCTCAGCCTTCACGACCTGCTCACTAAGCAGGTTGGCACCGGGATTTCACGAGAAGGGCTGGTGAACCTGCTTCGGTCCGCCCGGGAAGAGGCGGATAAGCGCCTACCGGATGACGACTTGCGCGTCATGGACGACTTGGCTTTTTATGGAGCTATCTCCAGGTTCGATACCAACCGACAAGCGCCGCCAGATGTCGTTCTCCGGCGATATCTGGCATACCTAGGCCTGCGGGCAGCACAACTGGAACGCTCGCGTCCCGCGCTGGACACTGTCCGAACTCTGCCCGTGACAACGCCCGAACCCCTATCGGAGGCTAGCCTTCCCCCCGGGATTGCGGGCCGACGCCGCATCCAGCAATTCGTTCGCAGGTGGCGTGATTCCTATGGCGTCGTCTCTGTCTTCGTGTACTGTCCTCCCCTACGACTCGACTGCTGCAGCTACTCCGACGTTAACGTGCCTCGACAGCGATGGCAGTGAGGTAACCTATAGTAATCATTATAATTTTACAATGACGTTTAGCGAGTACAACGCCAACACAAAGCAGACGACAAACGTCTCTTGGTCGTCCGCTAGCAAGAACCCACCGTGGTCGGCCAATGGTCAGTGTGTCTCATTCATCGATTGCGACGGCGTACACGATGTCTTTTATGTAGAAGGACAAGCAACGGGCGAGGCAGATGCAAACCCTAGCATACTACCGGGGAGTGCGGTGCTCACGGTAACGCAGGGACAAAATGCTAAACAGTTTTATTGGATGCTGGACAATTATCCGAGCCCCTCCTTTTCGGAGTGCGACGCGTGCGATCCTTACTTTGGCAATCAATACAACCCGGTGTCGATAAACGCTTCGGTTCCGTCGACCCAATGGTCCTTCAACTATGCTTGCGTCGTGTCTCCATGAGCGGCGCTGGTGCCCGCATGTATGGAATGCCTATTCTCGCACTTCTGCTGGGTCCGCTTCTAGGGGCGGCGCCAGTTGAGTCCGATCCCGGTGCCGTTTCCGTAATTAACTTTTCCTTTTATGCGCCACCACAAAAAGACCCCCCTGTGCATATTGAGGGTTTCGGGCACACTGACAGCGAAATCCAGTTCGTGCTCTCGAATGCCTCCGAGAAATCAGTAGTCGGCGTCCTCATTGGTCGCACTGAAACTGCCCCCCCTGGGTGTGCAACCGAGCCTCCAAAGGGCCGCTTGGGCACTAGTATCCTCAGTGCTGGTCACTTTCAGGTGAGCATCTCCCCTCACGGGAAGGCCCTGTTATCAGGGGACCAAGTTCATTACCCTAAGACAGCCGTTCACGCTGCTCAGGACCTAGGTGCTGCTTACATGCAGATTCAGTTTGGGGTTACCGGTGTTTTCTTCGAGGATGGGACCACCTGGCCCGAAAAGATCGACGGTCACTACTATCCCGATCCTTTCGATCCTAAACTAGTTGAGGCCGAGGCCGGGAAATGTGCCGACGTTGCTGCTGTAGTGAACGCTCTAGAGTCCATCAAACAGGTTGTTTTTGAGCCAGGGAGACCCACAGTTTCGAATGGCGAGGGTGAAGGCGCTCCCCCTCACCTTCGTTTCAGTTGCAGGCTGGAAGGACCCAAGGCCGTCTGTCGACTGCCCATGGAAACAGCCCGCAAGCCTGAGCCACAACCTGAAGGAGCCGAGCAACGATAGCGATTGAATTCTCGTTTCGCCCGCGCGCGTGATCAGTATTGACCCGATCATCACGGATAACTCAAAATGTTTCTTCTTGATCCGTGGAAATCTTTTGGAATCCGTGGCTCGAACGCGGCCTTTCAGTACTCTGACAGTTCCTTCATTGCCAGAAACAGATCGTTGGGCTGGGGAAGAATCGCGTCTTCCAGGATAGGCTGATAGGCAACAAAAACATCTTTTGCAGCCACGCGGCGGACAGGGGCGTCAAGTTTGTCGAAGAGCTGGTCGGCGATGCGGGCCGCAATCTCGGCTCCATAGCCCCAACTAAGCGTGTCTTCGTACGCGACGAGCGCGCGATTTGTCTTGCCCACCGACGCGGCGATGGCGTCCCAGTCGAACGGGTTCAGGCAGCGCAGATCGATCAGCTCAACTTTCACACCCTGCTCGCGCTCCAGTTTTTGCGCGGCTTGCAGGGCGCGCGGCACTACGGCTCCGTAGGTGATCACCGTCAGATCGCTGCCAGGCTGGACAACCTTCGCCTTGCCGAACGGAATCATGTAATCGGGGCCGGGATAAGCGGCCCGACCGTAAGATTCGCGATAGAGGCGCTTGTGTTCGAGAAACAGCACAGGGTCGTCGCAGCGAATTGCGGTGCGCAGTAACCCCGCGGCGTCTTGCGAGTTCGACGGAAAGACCACGCGCAGGCCGGGGATGTGGGTGAAGATGCTTTCCCCGCATTGTGAGTGGTAGATGGCTCCGCCGGTCAGGTATCCGCCAATCGCGACACGAATCACGACCGGGCACGAGAATCCGTTGTTGGAGCGCCAGCGGATCACACTGAGTTCGTCGCGGATTTGCATCATCGCCGGCCAGATGTAGTCGAAGAATTGAATCTCGACGACCGGCTTGAGGCCGCGAGTGGCCATGCCTGTGGCGCGTCCCACGATCGCGGCTTCGGCCAGCGGAGAGTTGAACACGCGGTCGTTGCCGAACTCGCATTGCAGGCCGAAGGTGAGTTTGAAGACTCCCCCTTTCCCTTTCACAAGCTTGCGCTTCAAATATTCCTCGCGACTGCAATCGGCGACGTCTTCGCCAAAGATCACGATGCGTTCGTCGCGCTGCATTTCATCGCGCAGGGTCGTCGTAATCAGGTCGGCCATGGTTTTTCCGGCGGGCTTCTTGCCGTCGGCAGGAACCTCCGGCACAACAGCCTGGGTATCAAATGTGGACGACGCGGGATCGAGATCGGGCGAATACACAAACTTTGTCACGCTTTCAGGCGCTGGAGGAAGGGCTTCGAGAGCCTTGTCGACCGCGACCTGCAGCTCGGCTTCGACTTCCTTTTCGAGCTGATTGATTCCGTTCTCGTCGAGAATACCTTCGCGCAGCAGGAACATCTGCGTGCGTGTCACGGGATCGCGCTGGGCATCGCGTTCGCGCTCGGCATCCGGCCGGTACAGGCGCTCGTCATCGGACAGAGAATGTGAATACGGACGGATCACATGAGCATGCACGAATGCGGGGCCGTGTCCCTCGCGGCAGTAGCGCACCGCCCGCTGGAACGCGGCATAGCTCGCCACGGGATCGGTGCCGTCGACTTCTTCGAAATGAAAGTTGGGAAATCCTGAGACCAGCCGCGAAATGCTTCCGCCCGCCGTCTGAACTTCCACGGGCACCGAAATCGCATAGCCGTTGTCTTCCACGCAGAAAATTACCGGCAGCTTGCCCAGCGCGGCGGCATTCATCGCTTCCCAGAATTCACCTTCGCTGGAAGTACCATCGCCGAGGGAAACGTAGGTGACTTCATCGCCCTGGAAGGTGACGTTCTTGAACTGGCGGTAGTCCTTGAGATTGGAATCTGGGACTTCGGCAGCCTTCGGATGCCGCGCCAAATAGCGTCCACCTTCGGCGCAGCCCACGGCTTGCAGAATCTGCGAACCCGTTGGGGAAGACTGGGTCACAATATGCAGGCTGGGATAGCTCCAATGCGAAGGCATCTGGCGTCCGCCGGAACTGGGATCGTCTGCGGCGCCTACGCCCTGGAGGAACATGTCATACGGATTGACGCCGAGGGCGAGACATAACGCACGATCACGATAATACGGATAGAACCAGTCATAGCCCGGCCTCAGCGCCAGTCCGGCGGCCGCGCCAATGCCCTCATGCCCTGCGCCGGACATTTGGAAATAAATTTTTTGCTGGCGCTTCAGCAGGATTTCGCGATCGTCGATGCGTCGGGAAGTGTAGATGATGCGGTAGGCCTGGATGAGCTGGTCGCGCGTAAGTCCCTCATACAGCTTGCTCTTCTTCGCGCCATTGGCCGTTACGGCCAGCTTGGGGTCGGTCTTCGTCGTGGCCATCCGGGTCCTGGGTCCTAGTCCGTTAGATTCCTCTCAGCCCCGCTCGGATTCCGCGCGGCTGCTGAAACCTGTTGGATTGTAAATGGTAACGGGGGGTTGGAAAAGTGCGGAAGTTTTCCTCGTCGGAATCTGGTTGGACCACCTGACTGATCCGTCCGGAATCAATCCGCCAAGTGATCGCAGCGTACCCCCAGCCCGCGAGCTTGCGTGCCGTTCAGTTCATTGCCGCCCGATGTTGTCGATTTCTTTTTTGAGCGAGAAGCGATCAAGGGTGGAAAGCGGCAGGCACAGGAATAGGCTGATTCTCCGCTCCAGCAGAAAGAATGCCTCCCGGAAAGCCTTTTGAATCTGCTTGGTGATTCCCTGCACTGCGGCTGGGTCGGGAATGCCCCAGTGTGCGGTCATCGGCTGGCCGGGCCAGACTGGGCAAACTTCGTTCGCAGCGTTCTCACAGACGGTGAAAACGAAATCGAGCTTGGGAGCGGCGGGCTTCGCGAACTCGTCCCAACTCTTGCTGCGAAGACCGCTTGTGGGCAGGTGAGCCGCTTCCAGTTGACGCAGTGCTTCAGGACGAACCGTTCCCGTGGGCCGGCTACCCGCGCTGTAGGCAGTGAAGTGCGGCTGTCCCTTCTGATTCATGATGGCCTCAGCCATGATGGAGCGGGCCGAGTTGCCAGTACACAGAAACAGGACGTTGTAGTGTGCCTTCATGCCGCTCTCCAGGTTCAGTTCAGTTGCAGCACGTCGGGCCGCAGCAGGGCTCCTGTGTGTGACGGGGTTTAACGGCCCGGATGAACGCGCTGAGGAACTTTCCATCCACCTGTGGGGCGATCGCGTCAACGTTGATTCCCTGCCCTGCGAGAAATTCGCGAGCGTCCTCGGTGCGATAGATGCGCGTGGGCTCGATCTCAATCTGGGTGAAACCGGCGGCGGCCAGTTTGCTGCGGTAATCGTTCTCTTCGAGTGCGCCGGCGATGCAGCCTACCCATGCAAGAATGCTCTGGCGAATTTCAGGCAGGATCTCGCCGCGGGTCACGACATCCGATACGGCGAAGCGTCCGCCGGGCTTCAGCACGCGGAAGGCTTCGCGCAGAACCTTATCTTTGTGGGCCGAAAGATTGATCACGCAGTTGGAGATGATTACGTCGACCGAGTTGTCGGGCAGCGGGATGTTTTCGATGTCACCCTTCAGGAACTCGACATTCTCCATGCCGGCCTTGCTCTTGTTCTCATTGGCCAACTTGAGCATTTCGTCAGTCATGTCGAGGCCGTAGGCTTTGCCGACGGGGCCGACGCGGCGCGCCGAAAGCAGCACGTCGATGCCGCCGCCGGAGCCGAGGTCGAGAACACTCTCGCCTGGATTCAACTGGGCCAACGCGGTTGGATTGCCGCAGCCGAGCGAGGCCAGCAGCGCCTCTTCCGGGATCTGGCCCGCCTGCGCGGCGTCGTAAAGATTCGTGGTGATGGGATCGCAGCAACTGGTGGCCGCGGCGGCGCCGCAGCACGAACTTCCTCCGGATTTCACGCGCAAGGCGGCCTCGCCATATTTCTGTTTGACGATGTCTTTGATATCGGCAGAGTCGGTTTTGGGAAGGGCACGGCTTTCAGCCGTGCCGCGGCACGCCGATACAGATGCTGGCTTTAACCCTTGCCGGACTACGTCGACATCAGCTCGCGAATGCATGATCCAGTCTCCTATTTGCAGATTTTTACGATCTGGTCTGGCTTGACAGCTTTGTTTCGTGTGCAGCACTCGGCATAGAGGAATTGCAACAACTCCTGCAGCGCCCCGGTATTGGCCGTGTAGCGCAGAAATGTGCTCTCCCGTCGAACTTCGACTAACCCTTCTGTTCTCAACTTCTCTAAATGGTGAGAGAGAGTCGAGTTGGGAATTCCAAGCTCTTCTTGAATGTGACTGACGACCAGACCTTCCGGGTGGGCTGTGAGCAACAGTTGCATGATGCGCAGTCGGGGCTCGGTTCCCATGGCGGAGAACATGTCGGCGTATTTGGCGACGCGTTCGCTGGCGGGAGGAGCTTTGCTGGCGGCTGTCGACATATTTCGATATTACTGGAAACATGGATTAAATGTCAATAGTGATTGAGGCTTCCGAGCTTTGCTCGGCCTCTCCGTCTCAGATCCCGACCCACACATTCCTCTGAAGGCTGACGACTAAATGCTGCGTGCTTTATTCTGGAAGAAGATGATTCGAACGCACCGCGCCTTTGATCCGCAGTCGATTCGACTGGTGATCTTCGATCTCGACGGCACGCTGATCGACTCGCGCCTCGATCTCGTGCATTCTGTCAATGCAGCGTTGCGCCACATCGCGCGTCCGGAATTGGCGGATCACGTGATTGCCAGCTACGTGGGGGACGGCGCGCCGATTCTGATTCAGCGCGCTCTCGGCGCCGAGGCCAGTGACGACGCACTCGTACGCCGCGGGTTGGAGTTTTTTCTTTCCTATTATCGAACCCACAAACTGGATCACACTACGGTCTATCCGGGAATCGTGCAAGCGCTCTCTGCGATTCAAGGCTCGTCGAACGATGCTCCGCGCAAGCTGGCTGTGCTCACCAACAAACCGGTGAATCCTTCGCGGGCTATCGTGGATGCGCTTGGAATGGGGCAGTTCTTTGCGCAGGTCTATGGAGGCAATAGTTTCGCCACAAAAAAGCCAGACCCTGAAGGCGCACGCAAATTGCTGGAGGAGAGTGGGCTACAACCGGAGCAGGCTGCGATTGTGGGGGACTCTCACGTCGACGTGCGTACCGGGCGGAATGCCGGGTTGTGGACGGTGGGCGTCACCTACGGATTCGCTACGCACACGCTGGAGAATGAAACGCCTGACGTGCTGGTGGACTCCGCGCAGGAATTAGGGCTCGTCTTTTCAGAAACAAGGTCCAAAGCTTGAACCGCAGAGGGCGCGGAGAAAAAGCCGCTGAGAACGCTAAGAGAGGCTTCCACGGACCGGCTACTCGAAGTTAGCTACACTTCTACAAGCCAATTACCCCGAACTTCAAACCATGACCTCTGATAGCTCTGGCTCTGCGAACACATTCACCAAAAAAGAACTGCGCAAGCTGCGCAGTATGAAAAATCCCTACGGCATTCAGAAATTTCTGGACGACATGCCATATCACCTGGAAGATACGGCGTGGTCTCCGCGCAAAGTTTTGGCCGAAGGGTCTGCCCACTGCCTGGAGGGCGCAATTTTCGCGGCGGCGGCACTGCGGGCGAATGGATATCCTCCACTGCTGTTGGATTTCGAAGCCGACCACGATACCGACCACGTGATCGCCATTTACCGCGAAGACGGCTGTTGGGGTGCGGTAGCCAAGTCGAACTACACTGGATGCCGCTGGCGCGAACCGGTTTACCGCACGCTGCGCGAGTTGGCGTTGAGCTATTTCAATGCCTATTTCAATCTGCGGCGGGAGCGCACCCTGCGGCGCTATTCGGTTCCGGTCAATCTAAAGCGCTTCGACCGGCAGAACTGGATGACGACCGATCAGCCCGTGTGGTTCATCGTTTATCACCTGTTCGACATCAAGCATTATTCGCTGATGACGAAGGCACAAGAAAAACGTTTGCATCGGGTGGACGATCGCCTTTTCCAGGCCGAGTGTCTGGGCAAAGCCCACAAGAGAGACTGATTTCAGATGGGCTAAAGTTCCGGAGCCAGACTGCCGATCCCTAATTAAAGACCAAGTAAATATCTGCGGTTAAGACCGACGCAGTGGCGACCGCGTGCTTGAACGTTGGTCGCGGAAGCATTCAAAGCGCGCCTCGGGGCGAGGGGGCGCGGAATCATTCTTGGTCCGGGAGCCTGGAAGTGCGAGTAGAGACGCAACGCGGAGGCAAGTGGACTTCCGAATCTCGGGACGCTCGCTGCCGTCCACGGTTCAAGCTCGAAGTGGATGTCCAGGTCTACCCCCGCGACTGCCCGGTGGTTCAAGGTCACAGCGTGGACATCAGCGAATCGGGGATTTCAGCAATGTTGCGCGAGGAGGTTTCGGTCGGCGCGGTGGTTCGTCTGGAGTTCACGCTGCCGGCCGGACACGTGGAGATCCTCGCAGTAGTGCGCCACAGGAACGCGTTCCGCTACGGCCTCCAGTTCGTCGAATTAAGTTCGGGACACGATATCATTGGCCAAACGTGCCGCCAACTTTCGGTAGAAACTTCTCTATGGGACAGCCCAGCTTTCCCGATCCCGCCACCTCGCTAGGCTCCAACGCGTCAGCATAGACAATTGATGCAGGCCAGCAAACCTTGCGGATTCCACCGGAACTTCAGCTGCTCAAATGCGTTAAGGTAGAGCATGCGAGTACGGAATTTGACCTGGTTCATCCTTTTGTGTGGCGTGCTGGCGTTCGGCCAGCAGGACCAGCCATCTGCTCCGCCGGCCTCTGAAAATAGCGATCCTCCCTCGGCGGTTTCCAAAGCAACATCCGTGCCCGATTTGACTCCCGATGCGAAAGGCGCCCTCTCGCAGGAACAGATGCGGGAGTTGTTTCGTGTGGTCGCGGACAAAGACATCGAAAACGAAAAGCACCAGCGCGACTACACCTACCTGGATCGCGAGGTCGAACACAAGCTTGACGGCAAAGGACAGATCAAATCTACGGAAGTGAAGACCTACGAGATTCTGGAAATCTATGGCGAGCAGGTGCAGCGGCTCATCGAAAAAGACGACAAGCCGCTCGCTGCCAAGGAAGCAGCCAAGGAGGAAGAGAAGATCCAGAAGATCATCGATAAACGCAAGAACGAATCGGACGACGCGCGCAGAAAGCGCGAAGAGAAAGAAGTGAAGGAACGCGAGGATGGACGCAAGTTCGTGCGCGAAGTGGCCGACGCCTACGACTTTAAACTCGTGGGGACGGAAGAAGTGGGAGGGCGCGAGGCCTGGGTGATCGATGGCGAGCCGCGGCCGGGGTTTGAGCCGCACATGAAGGAGTCAAAGTTTCTTTCCAAGTTTCACGGCCGGGTATGGATTGACAAGGGCGATCTGCAACTGGCAAAGATGGATATTGAAGCAATCGACACAGTGTCGGTGGGATGGGTGCTGGCGC
>Ga0073928_10007088_pt1 | contig 14741 bp, 19 predicted proteins | sample PaiPotPPA55metaG_FD_76969 | JGI IMG/M metagenome (GOLD analysis project Ga0073928, IMG submission 76969) | Iron sulfur acid spring bacterial and archeal communities from Banff, Canada, to study Microbial Dark Matter (Phase II) - Paint Pots PPA... ... | reverse complement strand
GTAAAATGAATTGGCAAAGCAGCAATCCATCCCGCGTGGGGCTATAGCTCAGCTGGGAGAGCGCGTCGTTCGCAACGACGAGGCCGTCGGTTCGAGCCCGACTAGCTCCACCAAATCTTTCAACAACTTGCCGAGATTGGCAGCCACTCTTGAGCATTGAAAACCCTGTCTTATTGGACCGTAATGGACCGTGAATCTGCTGCGCCCGTTCGGGCAAACTCCGATAGCTGTTCTAGCGCTCGGCGCTGCGCTGACGGAACGATCTGAGCGTAGATTTCCATGGTGGTCGAGATGCGGGAGTGCCGCATCTGTCCCTGCACGGATTTTGGATCGGCACCGGCCTGCACTAGCCAAGTCGCATGGGAAGTACGCAGGCAGCGCCAATTCACGAATGACAGCCCTAATTTGCGAGCTGACGGTTTAAGGTGTCGCTTGAGGACGTTCTGGTCGTTCATCGGCTTACCCGTTTGTACGCTCTGAAAGACCAGGTCATCTGGCGACGCTGATTTGACCAGTTTGTGAGTTCGTACCGCACGCCCCGCCCGAACACGAACAGTGATAGTTTTCAGGCGAAGAATACGAGCGATTACTTCTGGTGCAACACCGATTGTTGCAGCGCTGGCAGGCGTTTTCGGTACGGACCAATCGCCACGGAAGTATCGCTCCTCCACGGAGATTGAGTCCGAGTGAATGCAGCGCCACTTTAGCCCGATCAATTCACTAACTCGCAATCCGGTCCATACGCTCACATAGAGCATCGTGGCATAAGGTTCAGAAACGAGTTCAACAAGTTCGTGAAACTGTTCGGGCGTGATGGTCGGCTTGGGCTGCCTTGGTCGCTTATCCGGCGGCAATCTTAATCCTTCCATCGGGTTTTTAATCAGGTAGTCCACATCGACCGCAGAGCGGAGAATAGAAGACAGCGCGTCCCTGATCTTTGAAATTGTGGGGTACGACACCTTACCTGCCATGCCCGAGAAATATTGCTGTATCGTGAGCCGTGTAAGGTCTCGTAGACACAGGTGAGAGAATCTCGGTTCCAGGTACTTCGAAATGTGACCCCGATAAGAATCCTGCGTACTGCTCGAAAGCAGTGGCAGATAAGCCGAGTTGTAGGTGTTGGTCACAAAGTCACCGAAGTTCATCGCCGAGCCGGTCAGAATCAAACCCTGATTCACGGGCCGGAGTTTCTCTTCGGCAATCTTCTGCACTTCCCGCACCGGCATGTCCGCCGGAGCGAGCTTTAATCGTTGACGTTTTCGATTGCTTGCCGGATTGGTATCCCAAACACGCAACCACCAGAACTGACCCTCCTTAAAGGGTTTTGGACTTTGGAATCTCCTTCGCGCCATGGATTCGTGATCTCCATGACTCGCCGGTGGAGTTGCCTCGCCGTGCAAATTAACACAGATCGGGACAACTACGGGTTGTGAATTACTTGACACGTTAGGTTCGGCTACCGCTTCTGGCTCAGAAAATCATCAATGCCGTTGTTGCTGAAGAGCCGCTTGCGTCCCAACCGCCGCACGAATGGGAATTCTTTCTTGTACAGCGTGGCCGTGCTGCAATTCAGCTTCTCAGCCGCTTGCTTCACGCTCAGTAGCACGTCCGGCGGGTTCTGCGCCGGTGCGGGAGCGGAGAGTCGCGCCAGTGCGGTTATACGCACCACCTCCAGATCGCCCAACAGCCGGGGCAACTCTGCCGGAGGCAAAGTTTGTGAGTCTTTCAACGCAGGTTCGAGATTGCGAAAAACAAGTTGCATGACAGTCATAGGTTCTGCTCCTCTGTCGCCGGCGGAAACAGTCCCGGCTGCGTCTCCACGGGCTTCTGTGCGAATGGGTTTATAAACTTCTTGCAACCACAGGCCGTGTTCTGCCCATCCCGCTCGACGAAGCCACTGCAACCCGCTCTGTGGTGATCCCGCTTGGCGTGGCGACATTCGGGATTCACGCACATGGTCATGCTGACCGGCTTGCGAATTTCGGCGTTCCCCGGAAGAAATGGATTCCTAAATTCCCGCGCCTGGAACGCACCACAACCGCAGAGGCTACAGCAGGACTTCCGACAGACAATTGTGCGCAGCGGCTCGCCAAACTGGTTGGGAATAACAAATTGATGGTCGACAGGGTAATGCTCGTCTTTAGCATGGCCGCAAAGCAGCCACTCCCCACAGCAGAGATATTTCCGCTTGCATGTCGCTGTCGAAGTCCGTTTCTGGCGCGGTGGAGCGGATGCAGCCGGCGCACTGGTGAATAGTTCCTGTTGGTCCGTCATCTGATCACGATCCTTGCGTGGTAAGTCTTCGGAACTCCGCGTCCACCACCTTTACTAATCCACAGCTTGCCTTCGTGGGCGTCCAGATAGCGCCGGGTCTGACTGCGGGAGATGCCCTTTTGTTCTAATTCGTGAATGATCATCTGTTGCTGCACTCCTTCTAGGTGATCGCGCAGCATGGCGCTGATCAATGCACAGTGGTCGCGCCGTTTCGACAATTGCGGGTTTTCGGTCGGTATCAGCGTCGGCAAGTCCAGGTCCATGCGAAAGGTGATGCTGTCGTCCAGCATCGTGCGCGATTTGGCCAGCTTCAACATCCGCAGATTTTCCTTCTCTTTGGAAAAGCGGTACATCACATCGCAGCCGGCGGCGATCTCTGCCGTACCGCGGAAGTCGGAGATCAGCGCCTTGTCCCGGTGATGAAGGACGATCACGGTAGCACCCAAGGATTGCAACTTACGGAGATGGGCCGATACCAGCGCCATCTCCGTGGGGCTGTTTTCGTTGTAGTTGTGGAATCGCGTGAAGCTGTCGAAGATCAGCACGGATTCGGCGACGGCGGCGAACTGGTGATAACGCGGACTGTCGAAGCTGGGCGGATCCTCTTTCAGCCACAAACCCCAATGCCGATAGGCCGATTCTTCCTGTTCGCCCTGTTCTCCGAATAGGCTGACCATGCGCTCCTGGATAACAGCCAACGGGTTCTCGCGGTCGAAGTAGGTAACGCGCTCACAGCGCCGGGTTTCCCGGCCAAGAAATCTCTCTCCGCGGGCTAGCGCTTGACTGAGCATCATTCCCAGCCAGCTTTTGCCCACGCCGTATTCTCCGGCGATGATGGTGTACATATTGGCGGGGATCAGACCTTCTACCAGATGACGCACAGGTGAGGCGCTAAGGCCGCGGGGATCGGGAATATCTTCATGGCGCAAGATCGTGACGATCTCCGTCGCAGGAGCAGACGTGGGCGTGGTCCTCTCCGGCGTCACCAGCACTTTGGCAATCGTTCTCGCGCCATAAGTGGAGTTACCCCACTTGCGATCCCATTTCGCACGCATCAGGCCGGACCTGCGGAATGCGCTGTCGATCTCTTCCGCGGTGTGCAGATCACGGCTTAAAAGACGGCACAGCGCCAAGTCCGCATCATTCTGACTGCTGTAAAATTGCTGCCAGTCGCCACTTTGCAGACAAAGAAACTTGTCCTTCACGGTGATTGTGGTGGCGCTGATGCTGGGCACGGGAGAGGCTGCGACTTTGCCGGCTTTGCTGAAGTCGAACTCATTTGCCATCATGCGCGCGTGCATAGGCGCGAGATCGCAGCTGCTGACGGTGTTGGGCGTGCCTCGCATTTGCCAGCCCGTGACTGTGCCATAGCGGTCGCAGTCGTACATCTCGACACTGCCACGTCGCCGGCCATCTGGAGGAAGCACACCGCGGACCCAGATGTGGAGTCCTCTTCTACTTGGCGATAACTCTGCGTAAGAGTCGAGTGCGTCCACGATTTCCTGTGCCCAACCATCCACAGCACCATCAGGGCTGACGCAGTGATCCAAATCGAGGAAGATGAATCCGGATCCTCGCGTGACCACGATCCCCACGCCTGCGTAACCGTTCTGATGGGTTGCGGCATCAGAGTAAGTGGTCCAGGTCGCCGGGTCCGTGGTCGAGGCTTTCACGCCGGTCACCTGATATGGCACTTTGGTCAGCTTGCCTTCTCGCTCCTCCAGCTTCCAGAGAACCCACTGCGGATAGGTCTTCAACTGCTCCGGGAACAGGTCCAAAGTCGCCGGTCGGGTTGTGGGGTTGGTTGTCATCTGCATTGCCATTTATTTGGCCGAACGTAATTGCACTCCGGACACTTGAAGAAGCTCCACTCCCGCGGCGGTTGGCCGATCATCAGCGCTACCAAGATCAGCCAACAGCCATGAGTGGAGCACTTCAAGCGGCGACTCGTTATTGCAAAGGGAAGTCCGGGTCCGCCCCCGTCGGAGTGTTGCCGCCAGTGGTAAAGGAGTCGTGACCTGGTTTTTTCCTGATTTTGGTCCTGACCGAAGCGATGTTGACGCTGAGATCGGCAGCGGTCGAAGTCTTCTCGACACCAGCCGCGGCCTTCATTTCGTCAACGCTGTGGAAACGCGAAGCCGGCGCAGGTTGCACAGGTTGAGAATCATTCGGAGTCGCACTTTCCTGGTAGAAACCGCCCGATGCCTGGGAATCAGTTCTCCCATGCAAGGCAAACTCAGACGGGATGATCAGCGTTGGTGATCCTGGCAACGGCGGCAAAATGTCAGCAATCTTAGATTTTGGTTGACCATTTTGCTTGGTGCCAGAAACGATGATCAAGCGGCAATTTGCGCCAATCAGGGGTTCCGTGTTGATTTTGTATTGTCCCTCGACCAGCTTGAGCGGTGTGCCCAACGCCTGCATGTACTTGGGCAGGTGAGCACCAGGGCCGGTTTCGAGGGTGAGGTTTTTCCACAGTTTGATGGGTCTTCCCGCGGATGTAAATTGATCGGCGAGATAGAAAGTGAGTTCAATTTCGTCCCTGATCCCATATTTCCCCGTATCGTGTTGTTCCAGGAAAACGGCGTTAGCGCAGATCGCGGGATGCTCGCCTGGATTGGCGAGTTCATAAGATTTCGCTTTAATGGTGATTTGCATATCTAATTCTCCTGTATCTCTCGGATTGTGGTGCTGGTGAAGCTGTTGCACGGAGCATCAGGAGGAGCGCGGCTTACACGGGGTGGAAGAGTTTGGTTTGGTGCTGTTTCGGGCGACATGATGCAGTCATTCTGCGGGACGCGGGGTCGCTCGCCTATTGGTTGGTTATTGATTTTTTATTGATTACTTCCGATTCGCGCGCCCGTCTTTTTTGCGGTCAACCTGAATTAAGAGCTGGTTAAGAACACGCGCGTCAAAGGCCCGTCCATTCTTCTGCACGTAGAGCTTACTCGCCATCCGCAAGGCTGCGGTTAGGTTGTTGGCGTTAATCTTGCACGCGCGATAGTCACTGCGTACTTGAACGGCAAATTCGGTGGCTGTTCCCGGCCATCTAGTCGGCCCGATACTGATGAGAGTTGGCGGAATCTGTGCGCGGTGACGGACATCATCTTCCCAATCGGAGAAGCAGTCTTTTGGAAGCTCCGGCGGGCAGTCGAGAGACGCAACGCGAACAGCTTTCCCCGCCACGCGCGCGGTTCCTTGGCCTCGCTTAAGCTTTCGCGGCTTGGGTGGAAACGCCGGCTTTGATTTGGGCATTCGATCCCCTAGCGATCCGCGGTTCGGGGCGATGGATACGGCAATCTGCAATCACCCGATTTTGATTCGCTTTGAAAATCATCAGCCTGGCCGGGCCGACAATCAATTTGATGATGAACGCGGAAGCGCTTCCGGTCAACTTGGTCGCTTCTGGGGTGGTGTCTAATTTCGCCGTGGCAATCTAGCTGATCTGAATCGTCGGATACGCTTGCGAAGCTTCGTCCAACTAAACCCGCTGGTTCGATTTGCTGGATGTGGAATAGCCAAGCACCAAACTAGAGTTCCATCCGACAGCCTATAGGCCATTCGACCCCGACGGTGTACCGAGGGGGGCGGCATGCGGTTCCACAAGGTCGTTCCAGTGACGATGACTTTCAATGGGCGAGTTTTCTCAATTAGTTTGAGGAAGTGAGGTCCAGCATCTCGAAACTGTTTTGCGGTAGGCCTGCTTCGTGCGCCGAAGCCGACGGTACCCTGTACATATATGGTGTAGGCGTATTCATTCCACGCGGTCAACATCTCCTCAATTGTGGGACTCTTGCTTCCGCAAAGCGCCCGATTCATCTGAGTAAAATACTGGACCTCGCCGAAGTTCCTAATATTCCAGAGAAGCGATCTCCTTGGGTGTTCGGGTGGGGGAGTGTACAACTTTCCGTTATCGCGCCAGTTGTAGGCTGACTCGCTGAGAATCAACAGCTTTGTAGTGCTAAATTTCTTGCCCTTCCAAGGTTTAAAGTAGCGTGCATTCACGACTCGACCTCCTTGGTTTTGCCAATGATAACGCCCGGCGACGCTATTTAATCCTAAAAATTAGGACGCTACCGCTTCTGGTAGAAGCGCGATCAGCCGCTTCTGGCCGCACTTGGCCAAGCTCGGGGTAGACCATCTTGGACTTCAGTCCACGGGCCTCGACGCTGCAAATCCGAACGATGCAGAGGGTTGGGGGGTGGGGAGAAGACCGAGCCTTTGGTCATCTGGCATCTTTTGGTCATCTAGAAGACCAGATGACCAAAACTTAGGGAAATTTCTGGTCATTCTCTGACTAGCTTTGTTTTCCGAGTGATAGCGAGAAGGTGATCAGGGTGACCAACCCACTTTTCTAACTTTCCCAAAGATGACCAACATCTTTCCCCCTATAAGGGGGAAAGGGTGTCTTCTGGGCTGAGGTGAACTTCTTCCACTCCCCCAGCGTGCGCATTGTGCTCAGCCCGAAGGGTTCGGGCCGGCGAATTGTCCAGGGGGCAAAAGCGGGGTAGCGGTTGGCAAGACCACCGGCACGAGCCCACTTCTCTCCGCTCCGCAGGTGCGGCATGGCACGAAAGTCGCTTGTGCAGAATCGGAAGGTGTGATCTACTTATGATAGCGACAATCATTTGGTGGTTGCTATCACTTTATGCCTAACGTCCTGCCCGTGAAAGTTTCGAGCGCCAAGCGTGCCGCGGCGCTGTTGGCCCAGCACGCCCAGATCCGTGAATCCAAATCTGCCTTGCTGATCGACCCTTTGATACGGCTCGCGGAGGCTCGCGATCTTTTGGGCTGTCCGAGCTACTCAACTATCAGGTCATGGGTTGCGGACGGTCGCCTTCGTGTGCAACGTCCTGGTGGTTGTGGACCATTCAAGGTTCGATTGTCCGAAGTTCAAAGATTCTTGGGCGATTCGGAGGTCAAGGCCGATGCCAGTTAAGTGCTCCATCTGCTCGAATCCGAACCGGGCCGCGATTGACGACCTGCTAGACGCGGGGACTAATCAGAAGGACGTTGCGGTGCAGTTCGGCGTCTCTAAGTTCGCGCTGTCGCGCCATGCGCGCCACACGCCAGAAGTCGAAGCCGCCGGCGGTGATTCGCCGGCAGAAATCGAGAAATGGCTGGGCAGGGCTGACGATCAATACTTGCTCGCCGTCGCGAATGCCGATCAGCGCGGTGCGATCAATGCGCTAGTTGCAGGTCTTCGCGCTGTCGAGGCCCAGGCGAAAAGCGAGGAGCGCGAAGAAGAGGCCACGCCAGTCACGGGAACTGACGCGCCAGTCACGGGAACTGACGCGCCGATCACGATTGAGGAAATTGACAGAATTATACAAACCACTCTGAACGAAACCGAGCGTGGGAGAAATCAAAACCGGCTCTACTCCGCGCCTGATGCCGTTCTCGAAATCGCCGTGCGAATCATGGACAATCCGAGCAAGCTGCCCGCTGTCAAAACCATTCTCGAAAGTCAGGTGAACTAACCATGAAAACGATTGCAGATTTTGATTCCGAACTCGAAGTGATGCAGCGGGAATTTCAGTTGCTACACGGGAAAATAGAGCTATGCAAGATGGAACGCAATTTCGCTCTGGCGCAGGCCGCGAAAGATGCAGCGCGTACCGCGCCGGTTGCCAGTTACCAGATGAGCGAATGGAATAACGACGGCCATCGCAACGACAACTTCAGCATTGAGGAGAAATTGGCATGAGAGATGCAAACTGGATCGAACTTTTCGGCTGCGATGAGATTGCGCCGTTTCCGAAAGATGCACCCGTGCTGGAGATGGATGATCCTCTCTTCTGGGAGTTTCGCAGCGTGCGAACTGGCGCAGGTGATGGGTTGGTCAAGCAAGTCGAATTCGATGAACTTACGTCAGCGCTACTCGGCCAGCCGATTGAACCGGCCACTGAGCGCCGGTTATTCGCTGGTGCTGATGACGAATTGCCCGAACTCGAAATGATGAAACGATCCACTGGGCCGTCACGCAGGAAGATTATCAACGACCGATTGGATGCAAAGTTCTACCGGCATGAGATTCGCGACAAGTATAACGAGATGCTTTTTGTGTTCGATGCGCAAGGCGCGGACGCGCTGCCCGATTCTGAATTGTTCCGCAAAGCAAGCGCGTTTTTAGGCGCATGAAAGAGGACGTAAAACATGACTTATCCAAACTTTATTTACAGCAACAACGGCGGGCCGTATTTCTTTTTCAGCAATGCGACACCAGCGTCTAGTTATCCGACGCAGACTGCTGCCGACCCAACCGCGAATGCGCAGAGTCCATCCGGCGCGGTCATTACGAACACGGGGAGAACTCAGACCGCAACGCAGGTCTATCTGGCAACGATGCGAATTGAGAAGTAATAAAAGTTTTCCGCACTTCGACGATGCGGAATGAGGGGTGAATTCGGCAGCGCTACGGCTTCCACCCCTCAACATTTTTCAGCTAAGAGGCAATCAGGAAAACAAGCCTGATGACGCTGGTTTGAAACGAGTTGCGAAAAGTGATCTTGACGGTCTATCACTTTGCGTGGTGACACTCGGCATCTCGTTGATCTTTGCTGGATTTGAGGCTTGAACCCGTTCACGGATGGCATCTGGTAGCGGAATCCTCAAGCCTCACAAAGTTTGAACGAGTTGCCGCTCCTCACACTACTCGGGCGCTGGGTAACGTCCTTAAGGGTTCAGAAGAGAGGTAAGCGGCACCATCCTGCGGCTTCTGAACCCGCTTACCCGAATCTTAAATGCCTACTGTTGCATCCCGTTGCCGTCGCCAGAGCGTTGTGCGGCTCATCTCCGAGTCAGGCCGCATCTTAGGCCGTCCAAGCCGCTTTCCCTTGGCGCGTGCATTGCGTAGTCCAGCGCAGACACGCTCCTGAATCAGCGATTTTTCAAACTCAGCCATTGCGCCGAGAATATGGACCATGAGCCGACCGCTGGGAGTAGTCAGGTCCAGGTTATCGCGCAGACTCACGAACTGGACGCCAAGACTTTCAAACTCCGCGATAGCAGTTACTAGATGCTTCAGCGAACGGGCAAAGCGATCCAGCTTCCAAACGATCATTGCATCAATCTTCCGGCTACGTGCCGCGGTCATCATGCGGTCAAGCTGTGGTCTGCGATCCTTGCTGCCCGATACTCCGCGGTCTACGAATTCCTCAACAATCTGCCAGCCACGCGCCACAGCGAACTCGCGCAGCTCGCGCAATTGCATTTCTGGGTCTTGGCAATGGTTGATCGTGCTGACTCTGGCGTACAGTGCTACTCGTTTCATAATCCCTCCGATTTTCTAGTGATATGAGTGCTGATACAAAACGACTTACACGAATGAATTTCCCGTTGCAGATACATTTGATTTTGAAACGTTTGCACGTGGGATGGACGGGGCGCTGCAAAGCAAGATCGTCGCTGTACGGGCAAGGAAATGGCCCTAGCGTTGGGATTTACAGCAGTGTGGGCGGACGGCTACCTTCTGTGCAGGAGCTAAGCCGCTCGGGCAATCCCGCTTCGCATCTCGCATCCTGCTCGGCTAATGTCCAGTCTGCCTTAGCTGACCATGCCTCGGCGCTGATCCGCTACACACCTTCTCTCTTAATAGCTCAGAGCGTACTACATTTGACAACCTTTTGATACCTCCGAGATATGATGGAAATAAATAAATGCGGCCGTTCACTTGCAGGGCGGGAGAAGTGCCTTCCGACCAGTGTTTATGCAGGACATCAATAGGCCATCAACCGAAAAGGGGCCTGTAAAACACGCATAGCCAGCGTGAGGTTTATATTGCTATTTGCAAAGTACAGGTAGTACAACACGCTCAATGTGTGCAAAAGCGAAAGGGCCAAACCGCTCCGGCGGCATGGCCTTTAAGTTAGGATCGATTGTTACTGTAATCGGCGTGCCTAACCTGTGGATGAGTCATGTCACTTATTGCCCTAATCTGCTTAATCTGCCTCGTTGTGTCTTGGATCGAATCGCATTCCGTCAGGCAGGGCGGAGAACGCGCGATCAACAAAGTATGGCTTCCCCAAACTCTCGTAGGTCAATCGAATTCTTACAGCCAAGGTGGTTGTAGCCTGTCTGAGTCCTGCGATTTCACCGTAGGAAGCGCTGCGACCCAAGGGAATATCAAACAGTGTTGGCGTGGTCGGGTAGACCGCAACTGGACCGCCGACGTGATGAACCGCGTTGGCTGTAAAGTCTCTGACTTCGTCTCCGAACCTAGAAACGAACTCAATCCACGTTTCTGGGATGACCCTGTACGCAGGCGTTCCTCCGGTATTTACGAACCTAGCAGCTACGATGGCTCTGCCGTCGAGTAGGATGGACTGAAATACGTTCTCCGCGAAGTCAATGGTTATTCGTGCCCGCAGGGATTCGTTTTGCGCATTAACTTGCGATTCGATAGCCCTGAGAGTCCTGTACGCAGCTGCTACGCCAAGCATCCCAACAATCGCAAGCAATCCGGTGAGAACGACGTATGCCTTTTCCCACCCGGAAGTGGGTTGCTGGACGATAACCGTTATCCGTTCATGGGAATCGTGTGGCTTCTCGATCTGCCCTTGCTGGGGCTGGGATTCTATCGCGTTCTTGGATGGAGGCATCAGAGCGGTTGGCTTCTGGTTTGCAGTGGCCTCCTTCTGGACGGCTTGGCGGTTGGTACTGGCGTTGTCGGGTGCCTGCCGTGGCACTGGCGGCGCTGTTTGCACGACGGCTAACAGCATAGCTAGCGCGATATATTTCATGCCGAAAAATTGTAACACTGACTTAGTATCATGCTGGACCTAGCCGTGATACGCGGTTTCCACTATGCCTAAAAAGCAGAAAATCAATCTCGCCAAAGTGCTGGCGTCACTCAACACCACTTGCCAGAAGTGCGGACACTCGATCCCGCCCGACAAACTCATGCGAATCGACTCTGAACGTATCGAATGCCCCGAGTGCGGCGAGCGATTCATTCCCGGCTCGGGAAATGTGCGCCGATGAAAACATCGCTCCCCGTGTTGCCGCTGAAAATGGATGGGAGTAAAAAGTTGAACCAGTCCTCCTACTGGATCAGTTCTAGAAATTTTCCCCAAGCAGAATGCTCTACAATTTCGTCCGTGCACTGTGCCGTGACCTGTTTGTTAAGCGTATGATCGCGGCAGTCTTGATCTGTGCTTCCAAGAAGACGAGATAGGAAGAGAACTGTCATGGCAAGCCATATCGTACATCTGTTTCAACGGATCACAGTCGAGAGACTATCAACATCGACAAGCGCTGCAATCATATTTATTACGGCCTTGGGATTTCTAGGCTGTGGTAGTAACAGCTCTAACCAAACAGGGCAAGGCAGTCCGACTCCGCCGCCAGTAGCATCGATCGCACAAGGTACTTGGACCATGACACTTTCAGGAAACATCAGTTTACAGAGTGGCGACCCTGAATCTTCAATTGGCGGAAAACTACAAGCCTCATTGGTTCCTACAGGAACTCCTTTTTCCATCGGAAAAGAAAACGGTTTTACTTCCTGCAGCGCATCTTGGATAAATGATTTTGGTGTGATTGATTCATATTCGACTTCAGGTCCCGCTTGTTTTACGGCTGATCCAGACGAAAATGTTGGTTCTTTGACGTGGACAGCCTCCTCTGGGTCAATCGGGACGGGCTCCACTCTACTTCTCATTGGAGTACCGAGCAACGTCCCGGTAGCAAGCTCTACATTCAATTTCTTTTATCTTGAAAATGCTGCTGGTGGTTTTGTAGGAGTCAGCGGCGAGGGGACAATAACAGACGGCGTAATGACGGGCACCTGGACTTGCAATCCTCCTCCGGGCTATCTCGTTTGTGTCGGCACCGGACCATTCACAGGAGTGCAGCAGTAAATGAATTGAACCGAGTTGCCAGACTGTGTTCAGAATGTGTGCAATTGACGCCGCTAGTGCCACATTCTGCCCTGTGCTTGATTCTGCGTAGAACGGAGGAGCGCCATTAGCTTCCCAAGCTGGATGTCGCTCGTAGTTATTGTTATCCTAATCGGCTGGATGGTTTCAACGTTCGGACGTGAATCCCATGCCCAAGGCTAATCAATACAAGAACCAACACCTTATACCTAGAAGCTACCTCGAAGCGTGGTGTGATCCTAACCCGCCGGAAGGTTACGACCCGTACCTCTGGCGCATTAGACTTGCCGATAGGTCAAAATTTCGCCGTTCCCCCGAAAAGACGTTCGCCCAAAACAATCGCTACACCATCGTTCTTCCCGATGGAGAACGCGATCTCACAATAGAAAAAACTCTCGGACAGACAGAGGGCGACTTCGTTACAGTTCGAGATCGCATCACGCGAGGAGAGCACCTTGAATTGGCGGATAAGGGAGCGCTATGCATTTTTGCTGCCGCAATGGCAACAAGGTCAGAACGACAAGGGGAGCATTGGCGCAGCCAGATGCAGAACTTTCTTGAACAGATGCAACGGTTCGAGAAGAAACTTAATCTAGACCCTAACCGAGTACTGGACCGGAGCAATCTACGCCCGAATCAGATTGCCGTCACCTCCAAAGAATTGGAGCGGATTGTTGAGGAAGCTCACATCGAGATTATTAAACAGGGGCTTCCCGTGATCGCGCCGTTCATGTACTCAATGACACGCATACAGATTCTCGTTTCACATGACCCGCTTGGGTTTATAACGTCAGATTCGCCCTTTGTGATTTTCAATCCGGAACTACGGAAAATGCCTCCTGGAATAGGCCGAAACCCAGGCCTCATGCAAGCCGGAACCGAAATCATGCTGCCTCTTACGCCCCAGCACCTGCTTTTTGCGAGACGCAAAGCCTTGCCCACTGCAGATATCAGTCCGGTGACTTATCAAGAGGTTGGCCAGCCAGCCGTGGATGAGGCAAACAGGATGACGCGCGCTCACTCTCTGAACGAGATCGTGTCGTGGACGGGAGAGACCCGCTCTTGCTGGTTTGAAGATGGTCCGATTCCCGAAGATGCATGGGAAAACACTGCAGAGGGGAAAGCGTTCATGCATAAGAAGTAACGGGATCGGCTTTGGGCCATCTCTAGCGCACAATTCAGCGCACGATACGTGCCGACTACCAGCACTTTACCCCGTTTATTGTGTGGGAACCCGCGTGTAAGTGATTGATCCAACTAGGGCGCGTTTTAGAGTGACCGGTTTAAAGAAAATCACGAGTTTTCAGCACGGAACTGGAGATTGAATGCTCGCCTCTATGCCGGTAAAGGTGTTGGTGACCTTTGGGCCGATAGGATGTTTGTGTATCAGATTCACTGCCGAACCGATGTCCCAAGCGGTTGCGATTCCGGTGTTTAACTGGACTAAGCGGCCTGTATCGCGAAGTCGATAGATCTGACCGTCGGATGCGTGGAGTACACGATTCTGGGCACGATCTTCATCCGTGATTTGATTCTCCCGAATTTCTAGCTTGTCCAGTACCGGGGAAACATAAGATTCATATGAAACTATTACGCCCGCGATTTTGAGCGCACCATCGGGTTTCCCCGAATCACGCCAAACCATCGGGGACCCGGAAAACCCAGGATTGTTGTATCCATCCAGCAGAATGCGTTGCATGCTACTTTCTGGCATGCTGTCTAGCTGTGCCACAGTGGCTTTCTTGACGAAACCATAAATGCTGGGAAGCGAGTTGTATGTTTTAGCGAAGTGAAGACCGTAGGGGAAGCCAACGAAGTAGGCATCCTGACCGACAGCCAGTCCTACTGAGGTTGGCTCAAGGGGAAAGTTGACCGTAATCTGTTTTGGGGGGACGAGAACAGCGATATCGACAGGCGCGGCACACTTGAATATTTTGACCTTAAGTGGAAACCAGCCAGTTTTCTTCAGAATTTGGATCGTGCTATCCGCTTCGTCAGGTAAAGTGTTTACAACGTGCTTTGCGGTGATGATGTATTGTCGATCATCAACCTCGATTGTGAACGCGGTTCCAGATTCGGATGCTACTTTGATCAGCAACGTCCGCTCCAGCACGTTGCTTGTAACTTGCCCGTGGGAGGGAAGGGTCATCCCCGCGAGCACAATCACTATCAGCGCGACAAAGAGTTTGTGAGCCATTGCACCTCCGATTGGGAGAACGTGAGGACCTCGTCCTTCTTGCGCGACTGTTCTTCCTCTTTATGTTTTTACCATTTCTTGGTCTCCCCCTGATCACAACCTACTCCAAGAGGGGCTTCGACCGGGTTTTGAGTGTAATCGCACTCTCCCGCGCTGTGAAGTTTGAGGCAACTCCCAAGGCGAGCCGGTTGTTTGAATTTGGACCGTAATGGACCGTACTCGGCTGCCAAGTGCAAGCAGGCAATAAGATAATTTGGCGGACGCCGTCGTTCGCAACGACGAGGCCGTCGGTTCGAGCCCGACTAGCTCCACCAATCAGATCACATTTCCGATGGCGAAGAACGAAATCGGCTGTCGGACTAGTCGTTTCAACCCTGGAAGTTAGCGCACCT
>Ga0073928_10007087_pt1 | contig 14741 bp, 15 predicted proteins | sample PaiPotPPA55metaG_FD_76969 | JGI IMG/M metagenome (GOLD analysis project Ga0073928, IMG submission 76969) | Iron sulfur acid spring bacterial and archeal communities from Banff, Canada, to study Microbial Dark Matter (Phase II) - Paint Pots PPA... ... | reverse complement strand
TCCGCGAGCGCATCGTAGAGCGGCCGCAAATACGGATCGACCTTTTCGCGCAGGTCGCCCGGTAGAAAACCGAGCTTCTCGCCCGCTTCGACGGCCGGCCGCGAGAGCACGATCTTCGAAATGGTGCGCGCGCGCAACGCGCGGATCGCCATCACGATCGCGAGAAACGTTTTACCCGTTCCGGCCGGTCCGATACCGAAGGTCAGCGTATGCTGCTCGATCGCTTCGACGAAGCGCCGCTGGCCGGCCGTCTTCGGGCGAATCTCCTTGCCGCGCGGCGTCGTGAACAACGTCGTCGGATGGGCGCGTGGGGTTGCCTCGCCGAGGGTTTCGCGCGCTGCGAGCGCGACGTCGTCGGGCGTCAGCTGCGAGCCGGCATTCGCGGCGTCGCGCATGCGCTCGAGGATTTCGGTTGCCGAAGCGACCGCATCGGGCGCACCCGAAACGTGCAGCCGGTCGCCTTCGAGTGCGAGCGCAACGGGAACCGAGGCCTCGAGCGCGGTCAGATTGCGATCGTGATGGCCGCAGAAATTCAGCGGATCGCGAACTCCCTTCAGCTCAAAGGTTCTCTTGATCCGGCGCTCAGGCAGCGTTGCGGCTCCGCATGTATCTCTAAGAACGCCGCGACGGCCCGAAGGGTTCGCTCGGCTCCATTCGGGCCGCTACCGGTCGGGCCGGCGAAGCGAGACCGGCGGCGCGAGGACTTCCGAAAACACGATCCCGGCGAGCAAGTTGTTGGGGCCGCTGAAGGCGCCGAGCAGGACCGCCGGAGCCGGCGCCGGTGCGAAGTCGGCGAACAAGGCCGGGATCGCGAGGACGGCGAGATCCGACTCGGCCTGGGCAGCCGGCGGGGCCGGTCGCGGGGGTCGCGGCGCCGGGGCGGGCGGTCGCGGCGGCGGCTTTGCCGGCGCGGCCGTTTTCGCAGCTGAGGGCGGACCCTTCGCGGCCGCCTGCGCTTTGGCGGTGCGGGCGTCCTTGGCGAGCGATTCGAAGATCAGCGCCGCGAGTTCGTCCACCGGTTATTGACCCGGCGGGCGCGGTTGCACTTGCGGATTGGCCGCGGATTGCTCGGGAGCCACGCCCGAGCCGATCGCCGTTCGCATTTCGGTATCGGCCTTCACGTTGTTGATCCGGTAGTAGTCCATGATGCCGAGATGCCCTTGACGAAACGCCTCGGCGATCGCTTGCGGAATCGCCGCCTCGGCTTCGACGACTTTGGCGCGCATGCGCTGCGTTTCGGCCTTCTGCTCTTGTTCGGCAGCCAGGGCACTGTACTGGCGCTCCGCGGCCTTCGCTTGCGCGATCTTGCGATCGGCTTCGGCCTGCGAGGTCTGCAATTCCGCGCCGATGTTCTTACCGACGTCCACGTCGGCAATGTCGATCGAAACGATTTGGAACGCCGTCCCCGCATCGAGACCCTTCGCGAGCACGGCCTTCGAGATCCGGTCCGGGTACTCGAGCACTTCCTTGTGGTCGACCGCCGCGCCGACTGCCGAGACGACGCCCTCGCCGACGCGCGCGACGACCGTTGGTTCGCCCGCGCCGCCGACGTAGCGATCGAGCGCAGTGCGCACGGTGATGCGCGCCTTGACGTTGAGCTGAATGCCGTTCTGAGCGACGCCTTGGAAGATCGGCGTTTCGATCACCTTGGGATTGACCGAGGTCTGCAATGCCTCGAGGACGTTGCGGCCGGCGAGGTCGATCGCTGCGGCGCGCTGCCATTCGAGCGGAATCTCGGCGCGCTGCGCGGCGATCATTGCGAGCGTCACGTTTTCGACGTTGCCCCCGGCGAGGTAGTGCGACTGCATCTGGTCGACCGTCAGCGGAAGGCCCGCTTTGCGCGCGCGAACGAGGTTGGTGACGATGACGCCGGGTTGAATGCCGATCAGGCGCATGCGGATCAGCGACATCATCGAGAGCGGAACGCCGGCCGCGATCGTTCGGATCCACAACCCGAACGGGAAATAATACATGAACAAAAAGAAGCCGATGATGAGCGCAAAAACGATCACCACGAAGCCTAACGACGCTACAGCCACTACTTCTCCTCGACGACCCGGCTCACGAAGATCCGAGCGCCATCGACCCGATTGACGCGAATCGGCGAACCCGCCGGCACGAAGTCACCTTCCGTGAGAACGTCCACACGCCTACCGTCGATCGTGGCGACGCCTGCCGGCCGCAGGAACGAGGCGGCGACGCCCGTGCGGCCGGAGAGCGCAGAAAAATCGCTGCTCGCGACGTAATCGGCGCCCTGGAAGCCGGCGAACGCGATGCGACGGAAGAACGCGTTCTCGGGCACCATCCGGGACGACACGAAGAGGAAGATGGCCGAGAGGACGATCGCGATCGAGATCGCCTGAACCGCGATGAACACGAACGCGAATCCGAACGCGAGCACGACGGCGCACACGAGCGCCACGGCCCCGAGCGACCCCGCGACCCCGTGCCCGGGAAAGACGTGCAGCTCGAAGAGGATGCCGAGCAGGCCCGCGACCGCGAGCGCGATGACGATCGAATTCGAAAAACCCGCATAGACGTGGGTCCCGAAGAATAACCCGAGCGCGACGGCCGCGACCGCTCCGCCGATCCCGTGGAGCGTCTGCATTTCGATGATGAGGCCGAGCACGCCGATCGAGAGCAAGATTCCGCTCACTTCGGGACTGGTCGCGAACCGCGCCAGCAGCTCGCCCCACGTATACGACGCGCGCGCGATCGGCCCGCGCACGTGGGCGGCGTCGAGGGCGTCGGCGAGCGTCGGTTCGATCGCGTCGGTGATGTGCGCGCGCTTCGCCTCGTCGGCCGTCAGCGAGAGGATGGCGCCCGCGCCCTTATAGGCGGGCGCGGCGACCGTCTTGTCGACCATCGCGGCCGCGAGGACGGGGTCGCGATGGTTGCGCGCCGCGGTCGAAGCGAATTCAGCCCGCAGAGCGGAGACGTGCTTGGGGTCGTTCGGAATCGGTTCGGCCGCGCCGATGCTCGCACCGGGCGCCATGACGATCGTCTTGGCGGACAGCGTGATGAGGGCGCCCGCCGAATACGCACGTTCGGAGACGTAGGCCACGGTCGGCACTTTGGCCGAGAACATTGCATCGCGAATTTCGAATGCGGCGCTCACGAGACCGCCCGGGGTATTCACGTCCAGCACGAGCGCGCTCGCGCCGTCGGCGTCGGCCTGCTCGACAGCCCGCTGCACCAGATGCGCCATCCCCTCGTCGACCGTGCCTTCGATCGGAACGACGAGCACCTCGCCCCGAGCCGCCGGCACGTCCGCACCCGCAAACGCGATTCCCGCCAACCCGAGCAGAACGGCGAATCCGAAACCCGCCAGCCGCACGCCGCGCACCATGCGCCTACCTACCCCAACCAAGCGGCAAAGTTGCGAGCCGCGCGATCTACGCGCGGGCCTCGAGTTCTTCCATGACGATGGCGCGGATCGTCCCACCGTCGGCTTCGCCGCGCAGACGCGGCATCAGGGCTTTCATCGCGGCGCCTTCGGTGAGCGGTTGGGGCAGCGCTCCGAGCGCCTCGCGTACGATCGCGCGGATTTCGTCCGCCGACTTCTGTGCGGGCAGCAGGGCGGCCAGGATGTCGCGTTCGCGCGATTCCTTGGCCGCGAGCTCGGGGCGGTTGCCGCGTTCGAACTCGGAGATGGAATCGGTGCGCTGCTTGATGAGCTTGCGCACGACCTCGACTTGATCCGACTCTTCGAGTTCCCGGCCGGCTTCGATCTTCTTATAGGAAAAAGCGGAAAGTGCGGACCGAAGCGTATCGACCCGCACTTGATCTTTCGCCTTCATCGCCACCTTGAGATCGGCGGCGATCGTCTCCTTGAGGGCCACGCCGGCGCTTACGCGCGGCGCTTGCGAGCCGCCGCCGACTTCTTCTTGCGGCGGACGCTCGGCTTCTCGTAATGCTCGTGCTTGCGAGCTTCGGCGAGAACGCCGGCTTTCTGGGTGGCCTTCTTGAAGCGGCGCAGCGCACTCTCGATCGTCTCACCCGGTGCGACGCGAACTTCCACGAACAACCCCCCTTTCGAAACCCGCGCGGAATGCGGAGATAGTAGCCCTCGCAGTCGAGAACAACTGTTAGAATGTAGCACACCCCGAAGGAGGCGTCAATTTGATCGCCGACCGTACCGCGTTCGAACCGGGGGCCGAACTCCAGCGGGCCGCCGAACTCCTCATCAAATACTGGCTCTTGGCCATTCCGACCGCGGTCGCGTCGGTCGCCTTCGTCGTCATCATCATCGCGACGGTCATCGGCGTCATCGCCTCGGTCTTCGTCGGGCACGCGACCGGCGGCCACGCCGGCGCCGGAATCGCGATCGGCTCGGGCATCCTTTTGGCACTCGGCATGTGCTTCGTCGGATCGGCCGTGCTGTACATCGCCCAAGGCATGGTCATGGCCGCTGCGCCCGCCGTGCTCGAGGACCGTCAGCCGGATCTGGGGGCGGCGCTCTCGGCGACGCTGCGGCGGCTCCCCGATCTGCTGCTGGCCGGAATCGCGTCGCTCGGCCTCGCGATCATTCCGCTGTTGCTGTGCATCGTGCTGATCGGCTTTCCGCTGCTGCTGATCCTCGGCTATTTCCTGATGTACGTCCCGGCCGCGGTCGTCGTCGGCGGCGAGGGCGGCATCGCCGCGATCGGCACGTCGTTCCGGCTCACGACACGCTACGTCGGCGAAAGCCTGATCGGCTGGCTCGGATTGATGCTCGCGATGGTCGCGGGCAGCGTCGCGAATTCGATCGCGATTCACATCCCGGGGCTCAATCTGGTCGCGGCATTCGTGATCGGCGGCTTCACCTCGGCCTACTCGGCGCTCGTGAGCGTGCGGTTCTACCTCGCGTTGCGCGACCGTCCAGTGCAACCGAGCCCGCCGCCCCTGCTCGGGGGGCCTCCGACGGTCATCTCGTAATCTGCGGAGCATCTTAGGCCGATACGGGAGGCAGATGCAGCGCTCGTTCGTGCTCGCCACGTTCCTATTGTCCCTGGGTGCCCCCGCCATTGCCGCGAGCGGCCCCGTCGCGCTCGATTTCACGCCGCTCGGAGGCGAGCGCAGCGGTCGGACGAGCGCCCTGGCTTCGGCCGACGTTTCGTTCGGCGTCTACCCGATGAGCGTGTTCGGAATCGAGAACGCGATCCGCCGCTACGACGGCACCAAGCGCTTGGACGACGGGCCGATCGCTTACGCCGTGCTCGCAATCCGCGACTGGGAGACGCACTATCCGCACGACCCCTCGATTCCGCGCGCGCTTCTGCTCCTGCAGCGTGACTACGAGCACGCGGGCACCTTCGAGGGGGCCGAGTACGCGCGCCGCATCGCGGCGTGGCTGCAAACCGATTATCCGTCGAGCACGTTTGCGGCGATGAGCCGCACGGAGCTCGCGAAGCTGCCGCGCGCGGCCGAACCCGAGCACCGCGACGTGTGGGCGCGCTTCAGAGCGCCCGACCCGCAGCCTACCTAGCGTCCCGCTAGATCACCCCGGCGGCCACGCCATCTTGCGGCCCGCGAGCACGTGCAGGTGCAGGTGAAAAACGGTTTGGCCGGCCTCTTGGCCTTCGTTCGTCACGATGCGGTAGCCGCCGGGCGAAGCCTGACGGCCGGCGCGCGACGCGACCGCGAAGAGGTCGCCGACTTCCCGCGGTTCGGCCGCGGCCACGAAGTCGCCGAGGTTCGCAGCGTGCCGCTTGGGGATGACGAGCAGATGCGTCGGCGCTTGCGGGTTCAGATCGCGGAACACGAGCGCATCGTCGGTGCGCGTCACTTCGTCCGACGGGATCGCACCCGCGAAAATCTTGCAGAACATGCAGTCGTCGACGCTTCTCAGGGGCCACCTCGCGGTTTCATGGTGATGAAGTTGAACGAATTGTCGGGGCTGGCGACGACGCCTTCGATCGACGATTTCGCCGCGAACGAAACGACCGAATGCGTCAATGCGACGGCCGGAACCTGGTCGTTCACCATCGCGTTTGCCGCGCGGTAGACCGCCGTGCGGGCCGGGCCGTCGTGGGTCCGTTGGCCTTCGAGCATCAACGCGTGGAATGCGGGATCGCGCCAGAACGAATAGTTCTGCGCGGTTCCCTTGACGGCGCTGTCCTGATCGAGCAGCGGGTAGAGGAAGTTGTCGGCGTCGCCGTTGTCGCCGGTCCATCCGATCAAGCACATCGGATGCTCGCCGTTCTTCACCTTCGTGAGGAAGATGCCGAATTCGAACGGGTCGAGCGTCACGTCGATTCCCGCGGCCCGCAGGTCGGCCTGGATCGCTTCGGCAACCCGCTGCGGCTCGGGCATGTACGGCCGCGGGGACGTCGGGTAGTATAGCTGGGTCGCGAAGTGCGCGAGCCCGGCCTGCGCGAGCAGCGCCCTGGCTCGCGCGACGTCGTGCGGATAGGCTTTTACGGTGGGGTTCTCGCCGGCCATTCCCACGGGCGTCCAGTTGTCGGCCACCGTTGCGCCCTCGGCGTAGAAGCTCTTGGCGATCGCCGCCTTGTCGATCGCGTATGCGACGGCACGGCGCACGAGCACGTTGCCGAACGGCGGCTTCTCGACGTTCATCGCGAGGTAGGTGAGGTTGTTGCTCGCCGGATGGTAGAGCGTGATGCCGGATTGCTTGGCGAGTTCGCGCGCATCGTCGGGCCGCGGATCGATCAGCATGTCGATGTCGCCGCGCTTCATCGAGAGCACGCTCGTCGACTGATCGGGGATGTCGCGGATCACGATGCTCGCGTAAGCGGGCTTGGGGCCGTGCCAGCCGGGGTTCGCCGTAAGGGTCACGTGATCGTCGTGGACCCACTCGGCGACCGCGTACGGCCCGCTTGCGACCGGCAGCTGGTTGAACGCCTCCGGGTCCTTCGCGATCGCGGTGGGCGACCCGATGCCGAGCGACGGGAGCGCGATGTCGCGCAGGAGCGGAGTGAACGGATGCTTGAGACGAATGACGACCGTGGTGGGCGCGGTCGCATCGACGCCCGTGATGATGCTGTTTGCGTCGAAGCCGCCGAGCATGTCGGCGTAGTAGCCGAACGGAAAGTTGCCGCGCGCCGGATTTATCGATTCGCGCCAGCGGTCGAAGTTGAATTTCACCGCCTTTGCGTCGAGCGGCGTTCCGTCGGTGAATCGCAGGTTCGGCTGCAGCGCGAAGGTCCAGCTTCGTCCGTCGCGGCTTACCGTCCACGATCGCGCGACGTCGGGGACCACCTCGAAGGTGCCCGGCTTGAAGCGCACGAGGTTCCGAAAGACTTCTTGCCCGATCGTGAGCGACAGCCCGTCGACTTGCACGGCCGGATCGAGCCCGACGGCGTCCTTTACGCGAGCGACGACCAACTGCGGGCCGCCGTCCGGCGCCGGACCCGCGCAGGCCGACGTGGCGGCGGCCACGACGAGCGCCGCGAGCGCGACTCTTCGCACCGATGCGCTACTTCGCTCGGATCGTGAAGGTCCAGCTCTTCGTCGCGGTATTGCCCGCGGCGTCGGAGACGCGGACGACGACGTTGACCGGCCCGTTCGGGATGTCGATGCCGGGGCTGTACGTGATGAACCCGCTGCCGCGCGTTGCGGACGAGGTCACGTCGTGACCGTTGATGACGAGCGAGGCACTCGATGCGTTGATCGCGATCTCGGTCGGCGCCGAATACGTCGCGAAGATGCTCGGCCGCGTGTTGTTCACGGTCTGGCCCGGCGGCGGCGCGACCTCGCCGATCGCGGGCGGGGTCGTGGCGGCGGACAGGGTTTGGGCGGCTTCGGTTCGCGGCGCATCGCTGTTGCCGGCGGTCAGCCGGGCGTACACCGGAATCTGCGTCACGTTGAATCGATCGGGAATCGTGAAGCGGCCGGAATAGAATCCGGGCGACCGCTCCTGCATTTCGAGACCCGTGAGGTAATCGCCGATGTCGAACGTCGCGTGGCCGCCCGGCGTTCCGTGCATCAGCACGTCGAACGACTCGCCGGCTCGCAGCGGCCGTGTCACCGAAAGCTCTACGTTTGCGATCGTGGTCGGCGGCGGCGTTCCCGGCTGCGGCGTCGGCGTCGCCGCGGCGGCGGCCGCCCGCGACGCAACGACCGCGCGCAGTTCGCCGCTCTCCGGATTGCTGCGCACCGTCACGAAATCGCCGACCCGCAGGTCGCCCAGGCGCGCCGCTGCGCCGTTCAGCGAGATCTCGGTCGTAGCGGCCGGCGTGACGACCCGCCCATTTTCGAGCACGAAGGCCGTCGGCGCGATCGCCGTGATCGTACCGCTCGTCGACTTATAGAAATCGAAGACCGATAGGACGCGACCGTCGGGCGCCAAGATTGCGTGGACCGCGTCGCCGACGCGAATGTCGGTGAACGCGCCGCGCAGCTGCGAGTGGATCGCAACGTCCTCCGTCCAGATCTTGGCATCGGAGGTAATGGAAATCGTGCGCGAGGTTCCGCCGCGAACCACGGTCAGCGACGGCGGCGACGAATCGGAATCCACCGCCGCGATCACGCCGGCCACGTCGGACCCGCCGCCGGCGCGTCGCTCGACCGCCGCACCGTTGCGCCCGATGAACGCCGAAACGATCTCGACGCGTTCGGCGCGCTGGTCGTACACCGCTTGGGCGCCGAATGCCGCCACCAGCAGTTGGAGTGGCGCGTAGGTCGTGCCGTCGCGGTCGACGACCGGCGTATCCAACGTGACACCCTTTCCGTTGACCGTCACCTCGTAGGAACCGATCGTGAAGTTCACGCTCCCCGACGGTAAGCGTGCGCGAATGATACTGCCCTCGCGCTGGACTGCGATCCCGAGCGCATCGAAGACGTCGCGCAACGGCACGAGCACCCGCCCGCCGACGACTTGCGGCGGCGTATCGGTCGAGAGCGGTTCGCCGTTGATTTCGATCGCGATCGTGCGAACGGGCTTCTCGGCCGGCTCGACACGAGCGGCGAGCACCGTTGCGGCAGCTAGAGCGATCACGGCAAGACTCATCGGGTTCGGTGTTCCATGAGAACGCTTCGATATACCTCGGCCGTTCGTTGCGCGCAGAGATCCCACGTCAGGGTCCGGGCAAAGCGCCGCGCCGCATCCGGCTGCGAACCGCCGGCGAGCGCGCCTTCCATGAGGCGGGCCAGCGTTCGCACGTCGCGCGGCGGAAAGACGCGGGCGTACGGGCGCATCACCGACGGAACCGCGTCGCCGCTCGCGATCACCGCCGTACCGGCGGCGGCAGCTTCGACCATCGGGAGGCCGAAGCCCTCGCAGAGCGCGGGGTGAACGAGCGCGACGGCACCTCGGTAGAGCCGGGCCAAGTGGGGCGAATCCACGGTGCCGATGAAACGCAGCGCGCCGCGCGCGCGTTGCGGCCGCCGAACGTTCGGGTCCAAGTCGTCGTCGCCCGTCACGAGCAGGTCGACGTCGCGGTCGGGATCGAGCGCCTCCCATGCGGCGAACAGCGTCGGCAGGTCTTTGTGCGGCCGGTGGTTGCCCACGTACAGGAAATAGGGCTTCTCTTCTTGCGCCGGCGCCACGTCGGTCAGAAACGCATCGTCGATGCCGAGCGGCACGACCGCGACGGCGGCCGGATCGACGCCGAGGTAACGCTCGAGGTCGGCCACGGTTCGCTCGTCGTCGGTGATCACGCGCGCAGCGCGCGCGCAGACCGCCCGCACGACGCTGCCGTAATACGGGCCGACCGATCGCTTGAAGTAGGCCGGGAAGCGCAAGTGGATCAGATCGTGGATCGTGATGACGTACGGCCGCGGGCTCGCGAGCGGAGCGTAGACCGAGAGGAAGTGCACCAGGCGCGCGCCGGCGCGGCGCAGACGCAGCGGTAGCGCGATTTGTTCGCGAACGTCGAGGGCCGAGCGCCGTTCGACGACCGTGAAGCGCAGGTCGGGTGCGACCCGCGGCAAGCGCTCCGCGAGCGCTTCAGCGTACGCGCGCATCCCGATCGAGAGCTGGCGAATGCGGGGGAGATCGAGTGCGACGTCGACTCGTTTACCACTCAAGCGCGCAGCGCTTTCCACGCAACGACGACCGGGTAGAGCGCCGAGGCGCCCGCAACGTAGGCGCCGCGCCAACCGTCGCGCCAACCGCCGAGCACCAAGAGCGCGTAGGGCACGCGCAATCCGGCGAGCGCGAGCTCGCGCGCGACCGCGAACGCCGACCCGCGCAAGCCGCACGCTTCGAGCGACGTGTAACGGTCGAACTTGGTACGGTACGCGCGCAGCGTCGGATACGAGTAGTGCAGCAGCGTCCCGTCGAGCCGCCCGATCGCGCCCGGCACCGTCCAGCGTTCGTGGAGATGGGCGCGGCCGCCGCCGACCGGCTGCGGGACGAGCGATGCCCGCTGCGTCCGGAAGAACCGCAGCGGTGCGTCCGAACCCCACGCGCCGTGGCGCACGGCGCGTCCGCAGAAGAACGTCGTCCGGCGCACGACGTAGCCGTCGGCGGCATCGTCGGGCGCGAGCGTGCGCAGCGCGGTCACGAGCGTCGCATCGAGCGCTTCGTCCGCATCGAGCATGAACGTCCACGGCGTTTCGACGCATTCGAGCGCAAAGCGCCGCGCCTCGACGAAGCCGGCCCAAGGCCGCACGACGACGCGCGCGCCGCGCTGGGTCGCGAGCTCGACGCTGCGATCGGTCGACTCGGCGTCGACGGCCAGCACGTTCGCTTCGCGCGGCACGCTTCCGAGCGCGCGCGGGAGATTGCGTTCTTCGTCCTTCATCAGCACGACGAAGGAGATGTCCGCGAGGTTCAGGACGATGCGGCGACGGTCGAGCCGGTCACGGCCCGCGGCGGTTGGGCATCGACGGCCGCGAGCGCCGCGCCCACGAAGTCGCGGTAGAGCGGCGACGGGTTCGTCGGCCGCGATTTGAATTCGGGATGAGCCTGCGTTCCGACGAACCACGGGTGCAGCGCGGGTGCCAGCTCGATGCACTCGACGAGCGTCGTGCGCCCGGCCACGTGGTGTCCCGAGAACACCATCCCATGCTCTTCGAAGAGCGCCTTGTATTTATTGTTGAATTCGTAGCGATGGCGATGGCGTTCGCTGACGTCGAGCGTGCCGTAGGCGCGCGCGGCGAGCGTGCCCGGCTCGAGCTTGCAGTCGTACGCGCCCAAGCGCATCGTGCCGCCCATCAGCTCGAGGTTGCGCTGTTCGGGGAGGAAATCGATGACCGGATCGGGCGTCGCTTCGTCCACTTCGGAGGTCATCGCGTCGGACAGCCCGCAGACGTGGCGCGCGAATTCGACGCACGCGAGCTGCATCCCAAAGCAAATGCCCAAGAACGGAAGCCGGCGCTCGCGGGCATATTGGATCGCGCGCAGTTTCCCCTTGACGCCGCGCGAACCGAATCCGGGCGCGACCAAGATGCCGTCGACTCCGTGGAGCACGGCGGTTCCGGAATCCTCGACGGTTTCGCTGTCGACGCGCTTGATCTCGACGTGCGCGTCGTGGTGGATGCCGGCGTGGTTGAGCGCCTCGTTGATCGAAATGTAGGCGTCCTTGAGCTCGACGTACTTGCCGACGAGCGCAATGCGCACGCGCCGCCGCGGGTGCATGATGCGCTCGACGATGCTCTCCCAACCCTCCATGTCGGCCGGCTTGGGCGCTAAATTCAAGCGCACGATGACGGCCTCGGCGAGGCCCTCGCGCTCGAGGTTCAACGGAACCTTATAGATCGTCGGCGCGTCGCCATTCTGCACGACGTTGCGGGCCGGAACGTCGCAGAACAAGCCGATCTTCTCTTTGAGCTCGACCGGAATCGGCAGCTCCGAATTCGTCCGGACGACGATCGCGTCGGGCGCGATGCCGATCGCGCGCAGCTCGCGCACCGAGTGCTGGGTCGGCTTCGTTTTCAGCTCGCCCGCCGCGCCGAGGTGCGGCATCAGCGTCAGGTGGACGAACATCACGTTGTCGTCGCCGACGTCGTACCGTACCTGCCGGATCGCCTCGAGAAACGGCAGCGATTCGATGTCGCCGACCGTGCCGCCGACCTCGACGATGCAGATCTCGGCGCCGCTCTTCTCGGCGACCCGCCGGATCTGCGCTTTGATTTCGTTGGTGATGTGGGGAATCACCTGAACGGTCGCGCCCAGGTAGTCGCCGCGGCGCTCCTTGTCGATGACCGACGCGTAGATCTGGCCCGTCGTCACGTTGTTGACGCGCGACAGCGGCTCGTCGATGAAGCGCTCGTAATGACCGAGGTCGAGGTCGGTCTCGGCGCCGTCTTCGGTAACGAAGACCTCGCCGTGCTGGTACGGGTTCATCGTGCCGGCATCGACGTTGATGTACGGATCCAGCTTCTGGATGGACACCGAAAAGCCGCGGCTCTTGAGCAGCCGTCCGAGCGACGCAGCCGTGATGCCCTTGCCGAGCGAGCTCACGACACCACCGGTGAAGAATATGAACTTCGCCACTATGGGACTGCTCTATTTGGCAAACGCGTTCGGAACTCCGTTCCGGGCCGTCCGGGGTGCCCGAAAGGACCGGCCGCGCGACGTTAAGAACACGTTATCCGAGTTCTTCCAGAAGAGAGCTCCACGCCGAGAAGGCACGCATGAAGAGGAGACCGGAGCGAGACCCGGTCTCCTCGCTTGCTATTTGAGCGTGACGGCGACGATCCGATCGCGGCCGCCGTAGTCGGTCCGAACCTCGATCACGGCGTCCGATCCGAACGTCACCTCGGCCAGCTCCCCGAGCGGCCCAGCGGTCGACGGGCCGGCTTCCATGAACAGGCCGCCTCGAGCGGCCAGCACCGGCCGCACCTGCGCGACGAGCCGGCGGTACGCCGCCAGACCGTCCGGGCCGCCGTCGAGCGCGAGCCGCGGTTCGTACGCGGTCCCGTCGGGCGCCGCGGCCAGCTCCTCGGTCGGAACGTACGGGAGGTTCGCGACGACGAAAGCGAAGGGTGCCCGCGCGCGCACCACCTCGGACGCCAGCAGATCGCTCAGCACGAAGTCGACGCGATCGGCCACGCCGAGCATCGAGGCATTGTGCGCGGCCACCGCCAGCGCCTCGGGTGAAACCTCGGTCGCCACGCCGGTCATTCGAGGAAGTTCGCTCGCGAGCGTCAGCGCGAGAACGCCGCTGCCGGTTCCGACGTCACAGAAGCGCAGTTCCGGGCCGCTCCAAGCGCGGGCGAAGTCGAGCGCCCGTTCCAGGAGTTCTTCGGTCTCGGGCCGCGGCACGAGCACGGCCGGGGCAATCGCGAACGTGCGGCCGTAAAAACCCCACTCCCCGAGGATGTACGCGAGCGGCTCGCCCGCGGCACGGCGCCTGACCGCCGCTTCGAATCGCGCTGCGCGCTGGGGGGACACCTCGTCCTGGTCGTGGGCGAGCAACCAGGCCGCGTCGCGCCGCATCGCAACCTCCAACAGTCGCGAAGCATCGGCAGCGGCCGAATCGCTCCCAAGCAGCCGCCGGCGGGCGGCCGCGAGCGCCTCTCCCACGGTCCAACGGCGTAGCATCATCCGGCGTCCGCGTCGTCGTCGGCGAGCGACGCGATCGTCGCGGCGCGTTCCTCGAAGGCGATGCCTTCGAACGACCAGCCCAGCCGCCAGCCGCGTGCCCCACGCAGATCGGCTCGTCCCGAGGCCAAGTCGTCGTCGTAGCTCAGGTCAAATTTTGCGACGTGGACGCTTTCGGGAAACCGGCCGTCGTCGTTCTCGCAGACGAGTTCGTTCACGCCGAAGAACATGAGCGTGGCGAGTTGGGTTGCCGTTCCGCCGTGCAGCGCGCCGTAGACTCCGAGCGTGAGCCGGCGGGTCTGCATGTCGATCGCGAGCGAGGCGAGGAACGCATCGCCGAACGCGCACCGCGCGGCAACCTCGAAGGCGTCCGCGTCGCGGCGGCTCATGATGCGGCGACCGCAGGGGTGCCGATCCCGTGGTGCGCGGCGACGTTCGCGAACGCGTCCAGCTCGCGGGCTTGCCAGGGACCGTCGCGGCCGAGTTCGGCCGCAAGCAACGCGGCGACCGGCGCCGCCGCGCCGAGCGCGGCTTCGGCATCGTGGAACAGCGCGCGTGTCCGGCGCGAGAGCACGTCGTCGACCGTTCGCGCGAACTCCTCGCGCGCGGCGTACACGACTTGCGCGCGCGTGTACGGCAAGCGCGGGTGGAGCGGCTCGCCGAGCGACGCATCCTCGTGCTCGAGCGCTTCGAGCGCGCCGCCGTCCGTGCCGTAGCCACCATAACGCGCATGCGCCGCTTCGCCGGGCGGCGGATTTCCGTGCAACGCGATCTTCGCGGTGGGGCTGGCCACCGCCGGCAGACGGCCTTCGCGCGCCGCGACGTCGATCGTGTCCTCGGCCATCTTGCGATACGTCGTCCACTTGCCGCCGGTCACCGTCACGATGCCGTGGCTGGAAACGTCGACGATGTGTTCGCGCGAGAGCTTCGCCGTTGAGGCGGCTTTGCCGCTCACGAGCGGCCGCAACCCGGCATACGTCGCGAGCGCGTCGGCGCGGCGGAGCGGCTGCTCGAGATACTGGTTCGCCTGCCCGACGATGAAATCGATCTCTTCGCTCGTCGGCGCGACGTCGAGCTGCGCGTCCGGTGCAGGGACGTCGGTCGTTCCGATCACGACGCTGCCCTGCCAGGGGATGACGAACAGCACGCGCCCGTCGGCGGTTTTCGGCACGAGCAGCGCATCGGAGCCGCGGAACGCGCTCGTCGCGAAGACGACGTGCGAACCGCGGCTGTGCGTCAGCAACGGCGCAACGCCGGGTTCGTCGAGCGCCCGCAGCTCGTCGACGAAAATCCCCGTCGCATTGATGAC
>Ga0073928_10007085_pt1 | contig 14742 bp, 14 predicted proteins | sample PaiPotPPA55metaG_FD_76969 | JGI IMG/M metagenome (GOLD analysis project Ga0073928, IMG submission 76969) | Iron sulfur acid spring bacterial and archeal communities from Banff, Canada, to study Microbial Dark Matter (Phase II) - Paint Pots PPA... ... | reverse complement strand
GAGCGTGACGACCGCCGCCGCGCCCCACGCGACGATGGCATCGAGGTCGGTGTCGAGATCACGATCCCACCGTGCGTTGGCCCATGGGTCTTTTTTGCCTGGGCAGAAGGTGACGCCGATGATGCCCGGCACGCCGGGGGGTTGGAGTTCGGCGATTAGGATCGGGTCGGTTTCGCTCGTGCGATTACGCATGTGGGGGCTCGCTCTCCGTTACAACGTGTTGGGGGCGCGGTGGGTGGCGGGTTGCTCGGCGCTTTGAGCGCCGGCACTTGCGGGACCATGTGGCGGCGTTCCCGTTTTCGGTGCGCCGTCGGCGGTTCGACTGCGCGCCTGTGGCGCTTCGCTCAGCGTGACAGCGTGGGGCGCTTCGCTCACAGTTACAGTGTGTCTGCGCGCGAGGCGGGTGGAGAGTGGTCGCCGCTTTGAGCGCCGGCACTTGCGGGAGCAAGTGGCGGCGTTCCATTTTCCGGCGCTCCGGGCGGCGGTTTGACTGCGCGCCCTTCGACTAGCTCAGGGCAGGCTCTGCGGCGCTTCGCTCACCGTGACAGGTTCGCATGTGCCGCAGCAGTTTCTGCCCGTGTCAACGCGTCTGCGAAGGTAGTTGGATCGCCGCCGGAGAGCGCGGATACGGCGGCCTGATCGAGCGCAATGTACGCACTGAAAAAGTCGCCGAGGTGCATCGATCGTAGAGCGGCTTGGCGAGATCGAATGTCCGCGAGACGCGCTGCGATGGCGGCGCTGGGGCTCGCAGACGGAGGCTCGGGTGCGCTGGCGTCCGCGTTACGCGACGGGACCGCGGGCTCGAAGCACGACGGCAGCGACTGCCTTTCGGCTGCGGACGGCGGCGCGCCGCGGTTTGCGTAGGCGAGCCAGCGGCGTTCGGCGAGCGCGGTTGCGGCGAGCGCTTCGTTCTTGGCGCGGTTTGCGTCGTCGCGGAGAATTCCGGTTAGCTTTTCGACTACGGGCGCTAGTGCCACGACGGTGCGCTTTCGTGATTTGAGATCCCGCTGAGCGATGTGCTGCGCGCCCGATTTGAGCGTTGCGGCAACATCCTCGATGAACAGGTCACCGTTCTCGTGCTCGTTGGCGGCCGCGCGGAACGCTGCGGCGGCCCGCGCGAAGTCGGCAGCAGCGCGGGCGGCAGCATCGTGGGCGGCGGCAGCGCGGTTGGCAGCAGCGTTGGCGGCATCGAGGGGCTTCGTCTCGTCGACGACGGACGCGAGTACATCCGCATATGCAACGAGAGCGCCGACGGCGAGTTTGCGTTGGGCGATCGCAGCAGCTGGATAGGGTGGATTGGCAAGAACGCTCGGCCGTGTGGCGACGGTATGATCGGGCATGAAACATGACTGGCTCATCGCGGGCTTCGTTCCGGCTAAAAGGGCCTGCGCAACATACGCATCCGCGGTGGCGTCGTCGACGGCCTTGTAGAGCGCCGCCGTCGTCGCGGCAATGCCGGCAAACGCAGCGCCGCTCGCTCCGACGGCGGCCGGTGCGCCGGATGTCGCGCAACCGGTGGCGGCGAGAAGCGCGAAGGCGTAAACGGTTGCGAACGCGTCATCGCGTCGACAGGCCATGGCAGATGCTGTAACGCGTCTTAAAGAAGCTCGGCGGTTAGGCGGCTACCGCCTTCTAGCGAAAGCTGTTGGGCGGTGCCGGGCGTTAGCCAGGTGAACCACGTGTCGTCGCCCACGATGCCGTCGGCCGTTAGGCCTGCCCAGGTTTGAAGAGCTTGGACCGCGGTCTGCGTTTCTGGGCCGAAGATGCCGTCGATCGGGGCCGTGAACGGGGGGAACGAAACGGCGATCACTTTTCCCGCAAGGACTCGTTGGAGAAAAGCGACGACCGGCCCCGTGTCCCCGCGTTGCAGTGTCGGCGATGCTTCGCGATATGCGGGCAGTGCGGCCCAGGTCGCGGGGCCGACGATGCCGTCGACGGTTAAGCCTTGCGCGCTTTGAAAGTCTTTGACCGAGATTTCGAGTTGTGCGTCGAACGTTCCGGTGATGGGTCCGAAGGGATTCCACAACAGATGGCGTGCGAGCACGCGTTGCAGGCGCTTGACGTCGTCACCGGTCGAGCCGAGGCTGATCGTAGCGGGCATGGTCGATACCTCCGAGTCTAGAGGACTCCGATGCTTCGACCCGTCACAATCCTTGCACCTAGGCGCATCGAAACTCGAGGAGACGCATGGCCGCGCAGAACTTCGACGTCGTCGTCATCGGGGCAAGTTTTGGGGGCGTCGCGGCAGCGCTTGCGGCCGCGGCAGATCCGAAAGTAAGCGTCGCGCTCCTCGAGCCGTCCCAGTGGATCGGCGGACAAGCGACGTCCCAAGGCGTGACGCGCTGGGATGAAGCGGGGATGGATTTGATCGAAACGGTCAGCACGACCAAATCCTACCGATCGCTGCGAGAAAGCATTCGCGATTGGTATCGATCGAATGCGCCGCTCTCCGCCTACGGGCAGGGCCAGACGTATTTCAACCCCGGATTCGCTCGGCCGAACTATCCGTTCGCGGCCGATCCGAGCGTCGTGCACGGTGTGTTGCGCCACGCCGTTGCGGCGCTTTCGCCACGGCTGCAGCTCAAGACGGGCGAAACCGTCGTGTCGATCGCGGTCCAGAACGGTACCGTCCAGAGCGTGACGACTGCGTCCGGGAATACGTACGCCGCGAGAGTGTTTCTGGACGCGACCGATCTCGGCGACATGCTGCCGGTTGCCGGCATCAAGTGGACGATCGGGGCCGAGGCGCACGCCGACACCCAGGAACCCGACGCTCCGGCGCAAGCGCATCCCGAATGGGTCCAGCCGATCACCGTCCCGATCGCGCTCGAGCACCGGCCCGCCGGCGAGAACCACGTGCTGCCGAAACCGGCGAACTACGACGACATCGCGCGAAGCCAGCAGTTTCATCTCATCGACGGCGACATCAACGGCGTGTTCCGCGCGCTCCCCGGAGGTTCCGAGTCGCTCTTCGGCTATCGCCAGTACGTCGATTCGCGAAATTTCGCCGGCGGCGATTACGCGAACGACCGCACGACGATGAACGTCGGCAGCAACGATTATCAGGCAGCGACGCTTCCCAGCGGCGACCCGCAACGTGACGCGCAAATCTACAGCGGCGCGCGCGATGCATCGGTTGCGTTCGCGTACTGGCTGCAAACCCAGTGCCCGCGGGACGACGGGAGCGGGAACGGCTACCCGAATCTCATGGTGCGTACCGACGCCTTCGGAACCGCGGACGGGTGCGCGCCGCAAGCCTACATCCGCGAGTCGCGGCGGATCGATCCCGAGGTTCGGATCGTGCAGCAAGACATCGATGCGATCTTTCCGCCCGGCACGCTGCGCGCCAAGAACTATTCCGACTCGTGCGGGATCGGCTGGTATGGCATCGACATCCATGCGGCGTCGGGTCCTGGTACGCCGTGGCTTGGGTTCGGAACGCTGCGCTTCCAGATTCCGCTCGGAGCGCTGCTTCCAAAAGAACTCGACAACTTCGTTGCCTCGTGCAAGAACATCGGCACGACCCATCTCACCTCGGGCGCGTATCGCGTTCATCCGGTCGAATGGGCGATCGGCGAGGCCGCCGGGGTGCTCGCCGCGATGTGTACGACCCAGCAAGTCACGCCCAAGGTCATCTGGAGCCAAAACGATCGTCGCGCAAGCTATCAGTATCGCTTGCTGCTACGCGGCGTTCCGATCTTCTGGTGGAGCGACGTGCGCTTCGAAGACGATCCCACGTTCTACGCGGCGGCGCATTTCTGCGGCGTGAACGGCGTCTTCTCGGGCGAGGGTGGTCTGACGTTCGTACCCCAGGGGTCGATCTCGAGCGCCGATCAGCAGACGCTCAACGGACGTGTCGGCAGAGATCTTCCATGGCCCTCGGCAACGATGACGCGCCGGGACGCCGCGATCTTCGTGTGCCAGCAGATGGGATGGCCGATTGGTATCTAAGCTTGCCAACAGCCGTAGCGCGAGAGCGCGCGCCGCGTAGGAGCGCGCGTGGTAGCAGCACTCGAGGGGTATGCGTCGCGCTCGTCGGCGGCGCCGGGCGATACGATCGATTTTCACGTGCGCGCGAGCGCGGCCGCGAGCCATTTCACGATGCAGATTTGCCGGCGCGGCCTCAGCGACACGGTTCTAAAGAGCAGCTCGGGCGACGCGTTTGTGCCCGGCGATCAGGATGATGCGAGCCTCGCAGCCGCGGGCTGTGGCTGGCCGGCGGTTGCCGGGTGCAGCGTGGTCGTTCCAAACGGATGGCAAAGCGGCTACTACGTCGCGAAGATCAGCTCCGGCAGCGCGTATGCGGAGCTTCCGTTCTTCGTTCGTTCCGGGTCGCCGGGCAGCACCTCGAAAGTGCTCGTGAAGATGAGCGATACGACGGTGGCGGCCTACACCAGCTGGGGCGGGCGCAGCCTCTACAGCACGCCGTTCACGCCGCAAGTCTCGTTCGACCGGCCCTTCGACGACATGTCGCTGTTCGAGCGCTACGAGCTGCCGTTCTTGCAGTGGGCCGAGAAGAACGGCTTCGTTTTCGAGTACTGCTCGAGCGTCGATTTGCACTTGGACCCGCAGATCCTCGGCAACTACCGCTTGCTGATCAGCATCGGCCACGACGAGTACTGGTCGTTCGAGATGCGCGACCAGGTGGAGGCGTTCATCGCAAGCGGCGGCAACGTGTGTTTCCTGAGTGCGAACACGTGTTATTGGCAGGTGCGGTTCGACGGCGACGGCCGCACGATGTACTGTTACAAAGAGACCGATCTCGGCGCCGGAAATCCGGATCCCGTGCGCGACGATCCGCGCAAGGTCACCGTGCAGTGGCGCGAGTCGCCCGTAAACCGCCCGGAGACCAAGCTGACGGGCGTGAGTTACTGGTACGGCGCCGGATGGTGGAACGATCCGATCGTCCCGGCGGCGCGTTATCGCGGTTACACGGTCGCCGACGCTTCGCATTGGGTGTTCGCGGGCAGCGGCCTCTCTAACGGCGATGTCTTCGGGCAAGGCACGAGCGTGGACGATGCGATTCTCGGCTACGAGACCGACGCGATCGGCCCGGGGACGCCTTCAAATTTCATCACGCTCGCGAGCGCCGATCTGAGCGACTGGGGACCGGGCGGTCAGGCCGGCAAAGCGACGATGGGAATCTACCGCCGCAACGGCTTGGTGTTCACGGCTGGAACCGTGAACTGGGCCGGTGGTCTGCGGCTCGACGGAACGATGACGCCCGTCGATCGAATCACGCGCAATCTGCTCGCCGCGCTGACGGCCGATCCGCCCGCGCAGATCGCGATCGCCAATTGGGCGTTCGAGGATTGGGGAAATGGCACGCCCACCGGTTGGGTCCTCGACGGCGCCGGGACGTGCTCGGCGGCCGCAACGGATCCCGGCGACGTGGCCGACTACCTGCGGTTTTATGATGATCCCGCGGACTCTGCGCTCGCCGTTGACGCGACGAATGGCGAAACATGGATCAGCGCGTCGAATTTCATTTGTCGCGCGGGGACCGCGTACGGCGCGGGCTGCTGGATCAAGGCCGGCGCCGGCGGCGCGACGATACGGCTGCAGACGACCGATACGTGGACCGATTTCGCAAGCGCGGAGCATTCCGGCGACGGGTCGTGGGAATACGTCTTTGCGAGCGGCACGGCGCCGGGCTCGGGCGACGTACCGTGCCGCGTCAAGCTTCAGGTTGCGGCCGGCGTAGGGGCGCAGTTTGAGAACGTGAGCGTGTTTGCGATTCCTCTGTGAAAGGGGGCTGGGGTCGTGGCGGTTGTCGTCGTCGTGCTTCGACTGCGCGCCTTTGGCGCTCCGCTCAGCATGACGGCGCTGCGCGCTTGCGCTCAGCATGACGGCGCTGCGCGCCTGCGCTCAGCATGACGGCGCTGCGCGCCTGCGATCAGCCTGACGGGTGCGTGCCCGCTCAAACACGAGACAAGGGATTTGACTAGTATAGTCAGAATTCTTGGACTCATGAGAGAACGAGAGGGTGGGCGCGTTTGGCAGTTGCACGTGGCTAAGGCGAAGTTTAGCGAACTCTTTACTATGGCCGTCGAGCGGGGGCCGCAACGCGTTAGCCGGCACGGAAAGGACGAGGTCGTCGTCGTGGCGGCTAAGGAGTTCGACCGGCTTGCGGCCGGCGAAGCGAAGCCGAAGCAAACTGCTTTCGATGTTCTGCGGCCGCTGATGGGCTCCGGCCTGACCGTCAAACGTTCCAACGAGCGTGGGCGCGCGCTAGATCTTTGACCAAGTACCTGCTCGACACGAACGTCATTTCCGAGATGACGAAGCCTGCGCCGAACGCCGCGTTGAAGGAATGGCTCCGCTCGATTGATAGCCGAACGACGTATCTGAGCGCGCTGACCATCGGCGAGATCGTAGAAGGACTCGAGCGGCTGCGGTCATCGGCGCGACGGCGTCACCTCCAAATGTGGTTCGACGGCTTGATTGCCGAATACGCCGATCGAATTCTTGCGATCGACGCCGCGGTCGCATGCGTTTGGGGGAAGCTGCGGGCCCAGGCGAAAGCAGGCGGCGCATCCTTGCCGATCGGCGATGGGTACATCGCGGCGACGGCGATCACGCACGGACTCGTGCTGGTCACTCGAAACACGCGCGACTTCGTACGCACCGGCGCGCAGCTGCTCGATCCGTTTCGCTAGCGATCTGAGCTTTCGCGCCAGGCGGAGCGGAAAGCACTCTTCTCGCGAGCGTGGTAGCTACGTTTTCGCTGCTTGGATTCGCGACGAGCGGATCTGCAAGCGTCGCAAGTAGCCTCCGCTTAAGCCGGCCGCCGGACTCATGATGAAATCCACAGCCTGCAACCAAAGCGGCTGCATGTGCGGGAGTGCGGCGATTCCATAGATCCCGATTGCCGTGCACAGCCACGCCGACAGCGCGCCGTTGAGCAGTTCGTCATGCCTTGCTAGCCATGCCGCGACGTAGCCGCCAAGTATCGAACCGAACGCGCCGACGATCAACATCCCGGTAAACAATGACCCGTGGGGTTGAAACGCCGCCGTGACAGCTGCCTGCCGCTCCGCTGCCGAATGTCCAGCGCCGAGGTTCGTTAAAATCACTATGGTCAACGGAATCGCGAGAATGTTGGTGGCGACGATGTCGGTGATCCCGCCTACGACGACGCCCTTAATTGAAATTCGCACCAACACGAAAAGATCGTTGCCCGGGTGGCCAATCCCTGGCACCGGGCGGCTTTATCCGAATGCCGCGGGTTGCGGGTTTATCCTACCCATGGTAGGATGAGGCTGGTGCGTAGAAAGACTCCTCTTGAAACGGCTACCGTAAAGCGCTCGGTTACCATTGGCCGTGAAATCGATGAAGCGATCCAGCGGACGGTGGGTGCCGGACGATACTCCGCGTTCATCAATGAGGCGGCCGTGCTGGCTTTGCAGTCACAGGGCGTCCGCGATTGGCTCGAGGAGTTTGAGGCTGAGCGCGGAGCCATCACCCCGCAAGAACGGCGCGCGGCTCGGGCGCGGCGAGCGGAAGCGGCGACGGGGGCCCGGCGACGGAAGGCGGCAGCGAAGACCCTTCGATAGCTGCTCGGCCGCCGTTACCGCGGACATTGCTTGACGCTGGTGTCTTCATCATGGCCGCGCGCGGGCACCGCACAATTGCGGCACTGATGGAAGACGCGGCCGGCGCGAACATCCTTGTCGTAGCCGCACATACCGTGGCCGAATTCTACCGCGGTGGGCGGGCATCGGCCGAGGAGGCGCCTCTCATGCGTGCTTGGCGCGTTCAGTTCCTCGATGTCACCGTTTCCGAGGGGAAGCTTGCCGGTGAATTGCTGGCTGAGACCGGCGGCAGCAACTCGATGGATGCGCTGGTCGTTGCGGCCGCGTCATTACATCGCGTGCACGAGATTTTCACTACTGATCGGCGCGATCTCGCGAGGCTACGCGATGCCTTACCGGCTTCTTCCTGGCATCGATTCGGCGTCGTCGACATTCGATGATGGTGGCGGGGCCGTCGAGCGAGGTCAATCGCGGGGGAGCGGATGGGGCGTCGGCATGGCGTGCGTTGGAGGGTTAGCGGTAGCCGCGCTGGACGTCGCGCATCGCCCAGGTCGCCGTTTGTGCGCGGAAGTCGATACTCCGTTCCTTCCGCGCCCTCGATCTCGATGAGATGCTCCCAGTGGTCGCCGAGATCGTAAAGATACTCGAATTGTGCGGGAATCGTTGGGAAGAGCCGCGAGAGGTCGTAGCGACGCGCGTCGTAGATCTTCGAGGATGATTGCCATTCGGAGTTCGGAATCGCTTGACGGCTATCGAGAAGACGATCGGGGAAATGATTTCTGCCATTGAATCGTTTCTTGCATGAAAGCGATCTTTGCCGTTACGGATCCGGGGTGGCTGGAGGCAATCCGTGCCACCGGCAGCGGTGAAGTTAATTTCTGGCAGCCTCGGCCAACGCCGGTGCGGCTGCCTCCCGGTACGCCGTGGCTGTTCAAAGTGCGCGGTAGCGATCGCGTGGCAGGTTTCGGATTCTTCTCTTATTGGACTGAGATGCCGTTGATGATCGCTTGGGAAACATTCGGGGCGGCGAACGGCGTTGGCTCTTACGCGGAAATGATTCGGTGCGTCGACCGGCTTCGCAGCGGCAAAGGTAATAGCGATTCCGTCGGCTGCGTGGTTCTTTCTGACACCGTCATCTTGTCGCCGTCTGAGTACGTGGCGGCGCCGTCGGATTGGAAGCCGAACATCGTCCGCATCGCCGGCCTCGATATCGCAACGGGCGAAGGCGGGCGCGTCTGGAGCCAACTGCGGGCACTAACACCATCGCCGATCTCGCAAAGCCCCCTTCTCCAGACCACCGGGGGCTACGCTGAGCCATCTCTCGTCGCCGCCCGTCGGGGGCAGGGCGCCTTTCGCCTCATGGTAATGGACGCGTATCAGCGGCGGTGCGCCGTCACTGGCGAGCGCACACTGCCGGTCCTCGAGGCCGCTCACATCCGGCCGTTCGCGGAACGCGCCAAGCATGAGGTGCGCAACGGGATACTCATGCGAAGCGACGTGCACCGCTTGTACGATCGCGGTCTCGTGACCGTAGAACCGGACCTAACGTTTCGGGTGAGCCCTTCAATCGAGCGCGACTACGCGAACGGAAAAATCTACTATGCGCTCGACGGCAAGACGATCGTCGCGCCGAGCGCGCGAGAGCAGCGGCCGGACCCGGAGGCGTTGGCTTGGCATTTCGAGCGAGTGTTTCGACCTTAGAACTCGTGGCGGGGAGCGACGGTACCCCCTTGATCACGTGGCGGCGCCACGCTGCGTGCATCGATGTCTTGTTCGAAGCCGGCACCACTTAAGGCGCTCGTGCGAATGGTGCGCGCTTGCGCGAATCGGCAAATAATGCTGATCCGCATCGGTTCGGCGTTCGTCAGCCTGTAGTGGATGCAGACGGTCGTACTCCAGTTGCGCCTGGCAGCAACGGTGCGTCTGAACCGGAACTGTCCACCGGATCCGCGTCAGGCGACACCGATCTGCCGAACCGGCCGGCCGCTGCCGGCGGCGGTATTTCTTGCGGCGGAGGCGAACGGCGCCGGTGCAATGCAGCTATTCGCCGGCTCGACCGAGCTGTTCATCGACCAGGCGGTGCTCAAGCAGATCGCCGTGCGGCTCGGCGATGCGTTCTACGATTACTTTCGATTCCGGGCATCCGCTTCCGAGTTTACGTCCTGGCAGAACTCGCTGATGGCGCTCGCCAATCAGCTCCGGTACTCGGGGGTTCGCGACCATGGGATCGTGCTCGAGATGCAGCTTCCGCTCAGTTCTGCTCGGCTCGACGCCTTCGTGTTCGGGAAGGCACCGGGCGGGTCGGATTCGGCCGTCTTGATCGAACTCAAGCAATGGACCGAGGTTGCGCCGAGCGACTTCGACGAGTGCGTCGAGACCTTTGTCGGTGGCGGCATTCGACGAGTACCGCATCCTTGCGTGCAGGCTCGCTCTTACGCGCAATACTTGCGGGACATGCATACGGCGTTTCATCTTGGGAACAACGGCATCGCGATCACGCCGTGCGCGTGGTTGCACAACATGCACCCCGGCGCAGCGGGCGTGCTGACCGGGTCGGAATTCGAGCCGCTGCTTCATGAGGTTCCCCTCTTCCTCAGCCACGACGCGGACGGCCTCAAGGCGTTGTTTGGCAACGCCGTCGGCGCCGGCGACGGGGTGGCCGTCATGGACCGCGCGCTCGCCGGGAAACATGCTCCATCCCGCAAGTTGCTCGAGGAAACCGCTGCGATGATTCGCGGTGAACCGCGATACCATTTGATCGACGATCAAATCGTTGCCTACAATGCAGTCCTTGCGATGGTGCGCCGCGCTCGGAAGGACAAGCGGAACAAGGCCGTGGTGGTCGTAAAAGGCGGTCCCGGGACTGGCAAGTCGGTGATCGCGATCAACCTGCTGGGCACGCTGTCGGCACGCCACGTGAACGTGCAGCACGCGACCGGCAGCAAGGCGTTCACCGAGAATCTCTGGCGTGTGCTCGGTTCGCGGTCGAAACCGCAGGTAAGATACTTCAATAATTACGGGCAGGCCGAGCCGAACAGCTTCGACGTTATCCTAGCCGACGAGGCGCATCGCATTCGCGCGAGCAGCAATCACCGATTCACGCCTAAGGACCGGAAGTCGGATCGAGCGCAGATCGATGAATTGATCGATGCTGCGAAGGTTTCGGTGTTTTTCATTGATGATCACCAGGCCGTTCGGCCCGACGAGGTCGGGAGCACGGCGTTGATCCATGAAGCGGCCGCGAGGCATGCGGCGCGGATCGAAGCGGTCGATCTGCGGACGCAGTTTCGGTGCGCGGGTTCCGATGAGTACATCGATTGGGTGGATCAGCTCTTGGAGATCCGAAAAACCGGGGTGCGGACCTTCCCGCAGCAGGCATTCGACGTTGCGCTCTTCGAGGATCCGCTCGCGCTCGAAGCGCGAATTTCCAGTCGGCGCGAAGAAGGGTTTGCAGCACGTTTGGTGGCCGGATTTTGTTGGCCGTGGTCGGATCCCGACGCGAGCGGGAACTTGGTGGACGACGTCGTGATCGGGGAGTTCCGCCGGCCTTGGAACGCCAAGCACGACGCCCGAAGGCTCGCCAAAGGCATCCCGACCGCACAGTTTTGGGCGACCGATCCCGGCGGCGCGCAGCAAGTCGGTTGTATCTATACGGCGCAGGGTTTCGAGTTCGACTATGCCGGTGTCATTTGGGGCTTGGATCTCGTGATGCGAGACGGTACATGGGTGGGGCATCCTTCCGCTTCGCGAGACCACATGGTAAAGACGCGGAGCGGGGCTCGATTCGTCGACGTGGTGAAGAACGCGTACCGTGTTCTCCTGACGCGGGGGATGCGGGGTTGTTACATCTGCATCCTCGATGACGAAACGCGGCGGTATGTGGCGGCCCGGCTTGAAGGGGCATCGGGCAGTGCGAGTACGCGGCCCGGAAGGTGACTGCCTTGAGCGACGGTGCCGGACGCTACGAGTTGAACGATGTGGTTGCGCTCGCTCGAGACGCTTCCATGTCGACGTCGTACAAGCCGGCGCTGTTAAAGGCGTTGATTCGGATCGTTCGCGAGCGACCTGCGCCGGAGATTCCGTTGTTACGTATCGGTGCGGAATTCGTGAAGCTGTATTGGGTGCAGACCGTCATGTTCCACTTACGGCAAGCTGCGACGCTGCGCAGTGAGCCCGAGGTCGTTCGCTCGATCCGGAATGTTGCTGACGTTCACCGCGTCCGGCTGCTCGCGAACCTTCCCGACGAGGCGCGGCTTCGGCTCGAGCGGGACATGGCGCGCATTCTCCGGATTAACGTGCTCGAGGCATTTCATCGCAGCAAACCCGACGGCATGGCGCCGCTCTTTTCACGGCTGGTCGGCTCGGACTTTGTCGTTCTTCCGGTCGGCGCGGTCCAATTCATCGCAGCGCATTCGAGCGCACTCGAATCGATCGCGAATCTTTGGTGGGCTCGATACTTGGAGAAGGTGAACCTGCTTGCACCGCTAGTGATCGAAAAGGTTGAGCGCAATGGGGCGCAACGCGGCTCGCTTTCCCGCTATCTTCGTATTTTGAGGGAGATCGACGAGCCTCGCTGTTTTTACTGTGGGCGCGATCTGGGTTCGGTGACGGTCGAGGTCGATCACGTCATTCCTTGGAGTTTTCTGTTAGCCGATCCGTTATGGGATCTCGTTCTCGCGTGCGCACCGTGTAACGGCGCAAAATCCGACACCTTACCCGCGCCCGAATTTGTTGAGAGGCTGGTTGCAACCGGCGCACGGCGCTCCCGCATTTCACTGCCGCCGGGCTTTGCGTCGGCGTTTCTCGGGCGCGATGACATCGATCGCTATTACAATGCGGCGCTTGCCGTTGAATGGCCGAGCGGCTGGTCACCGCCGGCGGGTTCGATGCTGGGCGCGTGATGCCGGTCATTTTATCGCAGCTCTACGCGCCCGAAGACCGCATTTACGAAGATGCAGAGTTTTCTTTGTATCACTATCCGAAGATGTATTTCACGCGGATCGAGCCGTATGCTCGTTTCATCTACTATCGTCCCCGCGGCAAGAGTAAAGGGCGATCCGATTCCGGCAAGTACTTTGGTTTTGGCGTGATCGGTCAACCGTTTCCCGACCCTCATCGGTCCGATCATCGTTTCGCCCCGTTGATTCAGGGGAAGCGTTTTCCGCGGCTCGTTGACATCCGGGACTTCACCGGTAACTTCTATGAAACCGAGAACGCGGCGCCTCCGCCGTTTCGGTCTGCCGTTCGGCGCCTGAGCGAGACGGCTTATCATCGAATTCTCTCGGAGGCAGGCGTGACCGCCGCTTCCATCGAGTCGATGCCCAGCACCGAGGCGATAAGCGCGTTCTACCTTCCCTCGGGTCCGGCAGCGCCGCCACGCGATCAATTTCGGCGCATCCTGGAGATTCCGCCCGGGGCAGGCTACGTTCCGCATCAGACGGAGCTGAACGTGTATGAGTCGGCCGCCTTGCAGGAGCGGGCGCGCGCGGATCACCAGTGCGTTCTTGGGTTGATTGCTGCGCGAACGCATGAGCTCGGTGGGGTTTGTTCGTACAACAACAACGTCGACTTGGTTGCGGATTTCGGAAGTGAGCGAGTGCTTGTCGAGGCCAAGAGCTTGATCGATCTTCGCGATGCGGTGGATCGGATGCGGTATGGCATCGGGCAGTTAGCCGACTACGGCTTTCGATACCGAGCGGAACTCCAAAATGCGATGTCGTTGCTCGCGTTCGGTCAACCGCCGGATCGGCAAACGCAATGGATTGCCGACGTCTTGCAAGAGAATCGCGTTGGCTTCGCGGCTGCCTCACCCGAAGGACTCACACCGCTCAACGACGCCGGGCGGGAGCTGCCGCTCTTTCGGGGTTAGCCGGCGGGGCGGCGCGATCGCCGTGATCGTCGCGCGCTGAGGCGCTACGGGGGGGGTGGCCCCGGCCCCAACATAGTTGCTTCGACTGCGCGCCTGCGGCGCTTCGCTCAGGGTGACCACGTGGGGGGCGGCCACCTTTGGCGCCGTTTGCTCGCGCGGCGGCTGATTTTGCTGGAGATTTTGTGCAGCCGGCGTGCCGGGCGAGCAGAGCGGGCGGTTCCCACGGGAGCGTCTGCGCTCGGGTGGCCCGATAGCGGTAGTTTCTTTGAGCGCCGGCACTTGCGGGAGCAAGTGCCGGCGTTCCTTTTCCTTTCCATCACTTGCGGTTGTCGTAGTGGTGCTTCGACTGCGCGCCTTTGGCGCTCCGCTCAGCATGACAGGGGGTAAGGGGCGCGGAAATCTCTTGGGACCCCCTCTTGCCGAGGTTTTCTTGCATGGGCCAGAACGAAGTCAAGCCGCCGGATCCGAATCAGCCGCCGGCGCCGAATCCGCCGATGACGGGCGTGACGAATAATGCGCTTGCCAAGGGGCAGAGCAGCGTTCAGGTGACGGGCACCGGGATGTCGGGGCAGGACCCGACGGTGGGGGTGACCGTTTCGGGCGGGCTGCCGGCGTTTTCGGAAAGTCACTCGCAGCAGATCAACCTCATGGCCGGTAGCGGCGGCGTGGGGTTGCAGCATCAGAACACGTTGACGTTGCACCAGGGGCCCACTTCGCAGCAGACCTTGACCACGAGCGCAACGTTGCAGATGAATCCGAAGCTCGCGGCGGGGCTCGGCATCAACGCGGAGCAGGACTGGGGCGGCGATCATCCGCAGCGGCCGCGCTATCAGATGGTCGAGCAAGTGTACGGCTCCTCCGACCAAAACGCGCAGATCGGCAACACGAAGGGGACGGGCAAGACGCTCGGCGGGAGCGTCGACGGGCTGTACAACTGGGGTTTGTCGCAAGATCTCAATCCGAAGTACACGCTCGGCATCGAAGTGAAGGCGCAGAACACGGAGATCGACGCGGGGCACGTCAACCAATTTCTTGCGACGGGTGGCGCGGTCGGCGCGGTGAACTTCACGATGGACAAGGGTAGGGTCGTCGCGTCGGTCGGCGCCAACGTGTACGGCGGCGTGCAGACCGACGGGCACGGTGGGGCGCATCCGGTGTATGGCGGGGGCCTCACCGTTGGGGTCGCGTTCGGCGGTCAAGAGCACCACGCGCCGCCGCCGAAGGAAGAGCGCGTGGCGCCGACCCCGATCATCGAAACGAAGGTGTCGGGGATCGTGAGCGACGTCGATCCCGAGCACGACAAGGTCAGTTTCGATATCGGTGGCGGGCGGACGCAAG
>Ga0073928_10007083_pt1 | contig 14743 bp, 8 predicted proteins | sample PaiPotPPA55metaG_FD_76969 | JGI IMG/M metagenome (GOLD analysis project Ga0073928, IMG submission 76969) | Iron sulfur acid spring bacterial and archeal communities from Banff, Canada, to study Microbial Dark Matter (Phase II) - Paint Pots PPA... ... | reverse complement strand
TGCGGCCCCAAGCGCGGCCACGGCACCGTGCAGCCGCGTTTCGGCCAGGAAGTTCAGCTCGATAAGATCGCCGAAAAACTGACAATCGATCCCGCCGAGCTGCGCCTTCGCATCGTCGAGTCGCCGAACACGGTCACGGCGAATTACATGCGCCTCGCCACCGTCAATCTTTCCGAATGCATTCGCCGCGTCGTGAAATCGTCGGGCTGGAATGAAAAGTTCCGCAAACTTCCCCAAGGCCGCGGTATGGGTCTCGCCTGCTCCGCGTATCTTACCGGTGCGGGCCTTCCGATTTATTGGAACAAAATGCCGCACTCCGGAGTGCAGCTGATACTCGACCGTGGCGGCGGCGTCACCGTTTTCTGCGGCGCCACGGAAATCGGCCAGGGTTCTGACGACACGCTCGCCGCAATCGTGGCTGAAGTTCTCGGCGTCACCACATTCGACATTCGCGTCTACACCGGAGACACCGACCTCGGCCCGGTTGACCTCGGCTCCTATTCGAGCCGCGTCACGCTCATGGCGGGTAACGCCGCGATACAAGCAGCCGAGCGCGCCAAAGAGATGCTGGCCGAAGCTGTCGCGCAGCGTCTCGAAGTCCCGAAAGAACGCCTGCGCTTCGCGGACAATCGCGTCTTCGATTCGGCGGAACCGGAGAAAGGCGTCAAGTTTCCCGAAGCGGTTGTTCTCGCCGAGTCTCGTTTCGGAACCATCGGCACCGTCGGCTCCTATACTCCTCCAAAATCTCCGGCGCTCTACAAAGGCGGCGGCGTCGGCCCGTCCCCCACTTACTCCTATTCCGCCGCGGTGATCGAAGTCGAAGTGAATCCTGTCACCGGCTGGATCACCGTGCCAAAAGTCTGGATCGCGCACGACATTGGCCGCGCTCTCAACCCGACGCTCGTCCGAGGCCAGGTCGAAGGCGGCGTTTACATGGGGCTAGGCGAAGCGCTCATGGAAGAACAGGAATTTCGCCGCCTCCCGAAAAAGCTTTCGCACGCCCTCGTGCACAAATTTCCGTCGATGCTCGAATACAAAAGCCCCACTTCGCTCGATATGCCTGACATCGTCACCGAACTGGTCGAAGAACCGGATCCGCGCGGCCCATTTGGCGCAAAAGAAGTAGGCCAAGGCCCACTTCTTCCGATCATGCCGGCCGTCGCCAACGCCGTTTACGACGCGGTCGGAGTGAGAATCGACGAGGTCCCCATCACGCCCGAAAAAATCATGAAAGCGCTCGCGGAAAAGAAAGCCGGCCGCGCCCCGCGCTTTGGACCCACTTCCTTCCCACAAGTTAATTGGCCGGAATCGCTCCGCGTTCCTCCGCCGTGGGAAGGCGGCGACGGCAACGCCGTGAACGACGTTCCACGCCGCGTGAAACCCGGTTCCCAGCCGCACACGGAGCCCCGTCAAGATCGGGACAAGGTGCTTCGCTCATGATGCGTCTGCCTATTTTCGAATTCCGCGCTCCGCGCACGCTCGAAGAAGCCGCGCGCATTCTCGATGGCGAGCGAACCACTGCCATGCCGCTCGCCGGCGGCACCGACCTGCTGCCTAACATGAAGCGCAGACAGCAAGTTCCGCGCACACTGATCAGCCTGCGCCACATCGGTACTTTGACTCACGTGCAGCTCGATCATTCCGCATCGCGCATCGGCGCGTGCCTTACCCTCACGGAAATTGCCGAGGATCCCCGCTTCCGCAACGGCTTCACTGCCCTGGCGCAAGCAGCTTCGTTCGTGGCCACGCCGCAAATCCGGAACATGGCAACGCTCGGCGGCAACATCTGCCTCGATACGCGCTGCAATTATTACGATCAGAACTATGAGTGGAGAAAAGCAATTAATTTTTGCCTGAAGAAGGACGGCGATACCTGCTGGGTCGCGCCCGGAAGCCATACATGTGTAGCGGTATCGTCCACCGACACCGCCCCGGCGCTGATCGCGCTCGGTGGTCGCGTCCGTCTCGTTTCGCGCTCCGGTGAACGCGAAGTTCCGCTCTCAGAGCTGTACAACAACGACGGCGTCAATTACATCAAGCGGCGGAGCGATGAAATTCTCGCCGAAGTGCTCCTCGATTCGCTCCACGGATGGAAGAGCACATACTGGAAGCTCCGCCGCCGAGGCGCCTTCGATTTCCCCGTCCTGTCCGTCGCCGCCGCGGCCCGAATTTCAAATCACGGTATCGTCGAAGATGCCCGCATCGTTATCGGATCGGCAGCGTCGCGGCCGCTGGTCGCTACAGCCGCGGCAAAATTCCTTCTCGGCCGCCCGCTAAATCCTGAGACAATTGCGGAAGCCGCCGCTATCGCCGCGCGCATCGCCAAGCCTCTCGACAACACCGATTTCGACATGACCTGGCGAAAACGCGTAACCGCAGAGTTTGTAACGTACGCTCTGCGCGAACTGCGCGGTGACGACGTGAGCGCCGAACGCGAATCTATAACCCGCATGCCGCTGATATGAGAGGAATCGAACCATGGAAGCGAAATCACAATTGACCGCCGCCGACCCAAGCCGACAGCTGCTTCGCCACGCTCTCGCGACGCTAGCCTACCGTGCCGGAAAAGCGCTTCGCGGCGCGCCGGACTCGTTCGCCGATTTTCGCGCTGAAGCAAAAGTGCGTACTCCCGGCCAGATCCTCGCTCACCTCGGCGATCTGTTCGATTGGGCTCTCTCTATCGCCAAAGGAAAACAGGAATGGCACGATTCTCCATCTCTGCCTCTGAGCCAAGGCGCAAAGCGATTATTCGCATCGCTTGAAGCGTTTGACGCTTTCCTGGCGACCGATTCCGCCCTCGAGTGTCCCGCTGAAAAGCTATTTCAAGGTCCCGTCGCCGACACACTGACGCACGTCGGACAAATCGCGATTCTTCGCCGCCTGGCCGGTGTGCCTATCCGCGGAGAAAACTATTTCGTCGCCGAAATCACAATCGGCCGTGTTGGCGCCGACCAACCTGCGCCGAAGCGCGAATTCAATTAACGCTCGTCGAGCACAAGGTCGAGAACATTTCGATGGTAGCGTGCAGGTAGAAAGTTGGAAGGAAATTGAAGCAAACGAAATCGAGGCGTGCAGGTTCGAATGCAAATTAAGTAGCCGGGCGGCACCGGCTGAGGGACCCGAACCGCCCGGCCTTCTTCTCACCCCTCTCCGCAGGGTCAGGGTAAGAAACTTTTATGCAGCGTGTTCGCCGTTGCGCATGAACTCGTATCGCTCGATTGCCGCCGCCACACCTACGTCACCCGCATTTTCCGGGCTGCTCCGCAAGACGCGTCCGAGGCAACGAACACGAACCGGACCAGCCTGAGTCAGTTCGTGTGGAAGAGTCATGACGATCTCCACCGGCGCTCCGCTTTTCAATCCTTGTGGCAAGTGGAAATACAAACCACGCGAGCTCACTTCACGAGACTCGGTGGCGGCCTCGCCGACTACACTTTCATCCGTCCAGCGGACGGTTAAAGGCAAGCGCATCAGGAACCGGCGCGTTGCACGTCGCTCTTTTAGAGCCACAGGGAACTACCTCCTAAGTCCTGATCAGATTAGGGTTAAGCGCTCGCGGAACCAATAGAGCATTAGCGCCAATTCTGAGGGTGGAATTTGGTACGCTCGTACTAGTCCTTGATTATTGAAAATAAGGGACTTAGCCGAAATCCCTCACGAAACGGTGGGAATTGCGCCGGTTTGGGGAGTGGCGCGGAACGCTTGGAGAATATCTGCGAGCGTAATTACTCCTTCCAAGGTGGCGAGATTTGCGCGGCTCACAACCGGCAGAACTGGCCAGTCGCCCGCGAGGCGCAGCGCTTCTTCGAGAGATTGATCGCGAAACAGAATTGGGAGAGGCCCGGTCGTGTGCGCCTTGGCTAGCGTCGGTGCATCGGGAGAACTCGTCGCGAGCCGCTGCAGCTCCTCGCGCGGTAGCAGGCGCCATTCGGCCAATGAGTAGAGCAGAAGCGACTGCTCCGGCTTTTCTTCCGCACGGCGGAGCACGTCCTGGAACGGCTCGCTTGGGTCCACAACGATCGCGCCATCGGCCCTCATGGCGTCCTCGACGGTGAGCGACACCTGTTCGCGGCGCTCCTCGATCGAAGGCAAAACGAAACCGTCCTGGCGCGCCAGCATGTCGAACAGCGGCACCTTTTGATATTGGCGGGAAATCAGGTACGCAATCATCGTGGAAATCATGACAGGCAGAATCGCCGTGTAGTTGCCCGAAACTTCGATCACCATGAACACGGACGTGATCGGCGTCCGCAGAAACCCCGCGAAAAGAGTTCCCATACCCACCAGTGCGAACGTCCCGACCGTTCCTGTGAGACCGTGAAAGAAATGGTGCTCGACCGCACCCACAGCGCCGCCCAGCATCGCGCCAATGAAAAGGGTGGGCGCAAACATGCCGCCCGGCGTGCCGCTGAGGAAAGAGATTCCCGTCGCCAGGATCTTCAGTGCCGCGAGCAGGAGCAGAATTTTCCACGCATATTGCCCGTGCATGGCCTGGTCGATAATCGGGTAGCCGGCGCCCATCACTTGCGGCACCCAGATTCCGATGAATCCGATCAGCAATCCAGCGATCGCCGGCTGAAAGTTTTTCGTCCAACCCGGAAGCGCTTCCAGGCGCGGGCGAGCGTAGGCGAGCCATTTCAAGAACAACAGCGAAGCAACGCCTCCGATCACGCCCAGAGCCGCGTATCCCAACAATTCCGCGGGACGATCGATGCGGAAAGCCGGCACGCGGAACAGCGATTCGCTGCCAAGAAACGAGCGCATAGTCACGACGCTAGCCGCGGCTGCGAGGACAATCGCTCCCAGCGCGCCAGCGCTCCAGGTGCCGATGACTTCTTCGATGACAAACAGCACCGACGAAATGGGGGCGTTAAATGCAGCGGCCAGGCCGGCGGCTGCGCCCACGGGCGCAATCAAGCGAACCTTTTCCTGCGAGAGCCGCAGGCGACGGCCAATCGCCGAAGCGATTCCCGCGCCCATTTGCAGCGACGGATCTTCTGGACCGAGCGATTGTCCACTGCCGATCGCAAGGGCGCACATCAGGAATTTGCCAATCACTGTGGAGAAAGGAATATAGCCGTTCGAAATGTAGACGGCTGCCTTGGTCTGATTCACTCCGCTGCCCCGCACGCGGCGGAAAACGTAAAGCGTGAGCATGGCAATGACGAGGCCCGCCGCCGCGGGCACCAAAACCACGCGCGGAGCGGACGGCGTAAGAGAGGAGCCGAGCAGAAGCAAGCGCGTCCAGTCGATGGCAATCCGGAAGCAGACGACCGCGAGGCCCGAGAGCACACCGATAAGCACCGCCAGCAGAAGGAAGAACTGGCCCTCGCGCATCGCGAAGACTTGGTTCGTCCATCTCTGCCAGAGCGCTCGAATTCCGGCTTTCGGAGCCGCGACCCCGGGGGACACTACGACGTCCGAAGCGGCAGCGGATACGGAACGAGCCGTTTCGCTCATCGGTTTTTCCCCGAGCGAGTCTGGCTGAGCAGCTCGATTGCAAGATCAGGTCCTTGCGCCGGGCCGCATGTGTCGGCTGCGCTTTCCAATTGAAACGCGAGAGCCATTGCGTCATTGATGCGATCGGGAAAGCGAACAAGCAATCGCTCGCTCCAGGCGCTTTTCATGGCCGCGTTCTGCGAGATTAATTTTTGAAGGTCCGGGCCTGCCGCGCGATCCGCGAGCGGTGCGCCCTGCTGGTTAGCGCTCTGGCTCGCACATTGTTCCGCGCGGGATTCGGCGAGCGCAAGAATGCGAACGGTGCGCGCGGCTTTTTCTTCCTTCGATAAGCCGCCAAGAAAGGGATCGTCGGCGATCACTTGGCGCGAAGGTTCGAGCATGCCGGCGATCTGCGGGTCGGCGAGCTTTTCGCGAGAAAGCCTGCTTAGATATTCCACCGCCTGCGGAAATTCGCTGAGATGAAATGCAGCGGTTCCCGCGCCGGCAAGCCCCTCGGGATCGTCCGGGTCAGCGGCGAGCACTGAACGGAAAACTGTGAGGGTGCGGTCCCACAGTTGACCGCGCAGGAGCAACTCGCCAGCGATTTTTTGCCGCGCAATATCGGTGACCGGAACGTTGTCCGCCATGGCAATCAGCTCTGGCTCTACCTGGATGCGCGTTCCTTGAGCCAGCAGATACTCACAAAGCTCGCGGCGAACGTCCCATCGCATGGCGAGGGGATCGCGGTCCCACTCGCCGTAAATCGCGGCGTGGTAATAGCGCAGGGCCGCGGCCATGCCCGCTTTCCGCCGCGCGGAACTTCTCGCCAGTTCGAGATTAATTTCACCGCTTCCCGGCGAAACGGACAACAGATTCACGAGATAAGATTCGGCCTCTTCTTCGCGACCGGTCGCAGCCAGCGCCCGCGCGAGATGAAATTGCAATTGTGGATTGTTTGGCGAATAAACCAGCGCGTTGCGGTAATCGTTCAACGCCTCGGCCGCGTTTCCCGCGTGAAAACTTGCATCACCCTGAGCGAACCATTGATCGGCGAGGACGTGAAACGTCTTGTGGTACATCCGCGACGCAAAGGCCGTAAATCCAGCCAGGAGCAAAACCAACAGAAGCGCGCCGAGCAGAACCAGTTCGCGCGAGTAGCCTGCTTCAGGCCGGAAGTTGCTGCGTGGCGGAAGGTTGCAGCCGGTCCGCCGGGAGCATGCAGATTGCAATACCGGAATGCGCAAAAAACCGCTTGAAAAAACATGCGAAAATTCGCTATTAGAGGGTGTCGCGACGCTTTGTTTTGAGTGAGTTACGGGCGGTTCTAATCGCGGATTCGCTATTAGAAATTGCGGGGTTCCGCACCAGTTCGACGAACCCGAATCGGCGCTTTGCGCCGCGTCGCCTCCGACACGATCGCGTGAGCGGGCGACCGGGGAGAGTTTCGAGTCCGCAATCTGGCGACAATTAGACATAAGCACGCCATACATCTTCAATAGGTTACATCGGTTTTTAATCGGCAAGCAGCGTGGATTGGAGAATTGGTTCGGGCATGGAATGACGTTCGCCCGCGCGTGACGCGGGAACCCAAGCAGCGTATCGACGTCTCTTCCGTCGCCCATCTTAATTCCGCCTTCTTTTCTTCGTTTCTTACTTCGGACTGCGATTCACTCGCGAGGTTCAAATCTCTACTGCGGCACTTCCGTAGTCGCTGAAGTACTTCACTTGTTGAATATCACAGTGAGTGCGGAATTGCAAGCGGTGAGTAGGGAGTCAATTCACCGGGCCCAAATACAGATCCAGCCAATTCAGGATTTCTTTGATCAATTCGTTGCGCGGGATGTTGTGCCCGGTGTCATAAATCAGGTGTTTCTTCTCATCCGGCTTGGAGCCCAGCAACCGGTAAAACGGTTCTTGAGTCGAATCCACTGGAAAAAAGAAATCGTAGCGACCGTTGAGCATCAACACCGGCTGCTTCACCCTAGGCAGGAAATTGACGATATAGACTTCTGAAAGCGAGCGTTGAAAATCGAGGCCACCAAGCGCCAGGACGCAGACTTTAATCCGCGGTTCGACGGCAGGAATTATGCCGCCCATCACTGCGCCCCAACTGTAACCGTAGTACGCGAGTTTTTGATGGTCGAGTTCGGGACGCGTCTCCGCGTAATCGATCGCGCGGGAGGCGTCCTTTGCCCACATGACCACATGGTCGCGCCAGGCGCTGGTCATGTTCTCTGTGTCTGAAACCAAGCCGTCGCCGCGTTCGTAAGTGCTCTTGTACACCGGATAGAGGACTGCCCGGCCACTCTTGAGGATTTCATCCAGAGCCGCGGTGCTGTACATGGTGAAGGTCCGCATCAGCAGTGCATTCGATCCCGGGAAATAGAGAACGGTTTGAAACGGGGGCTTGGCTTTCTTCGGGAGAAACAAGTAAGCGATGGCCTTTTCATTACCGTAAGCCGCTGCGTAGGTGATCTTGTCCGTTTTCCATTCTTGATCCGGATTGTCGAGGTGCTCGACCGCGGCATTCAGAGGAGTCTTATCAAATGAGTATGAACTCAAGTAGGCGCGGAACAATTCCTCTGGAACCGGTTTTTCCTTACTCAAATCGCGCCGCGGCGAAGGAATGGCGTCGATGGCTACTTTCGGGATCGACTCAGGTGCAATGTACTTCACACAGCGGAATCCGATGTCGGCGGCGCGGAGAAAAGGTGATTGCGCATCGGGATCGACAAACATGTAGGACGGCTCGTCCCACGCGCCCCCGAGAACATACCGCTTGCCAGCGCCTGCTTCGTTCCAGGCCCATTCCTTCGCGTTGCCGGCCATGTCGTAGCTGCCCCACGGACTCATTCCCTGTTTACTTCCAACTGGCAGCAGGCTGGAACTTCCGAAATTGCTTGCCGGCACGATGTATGGCGCAGAGAAGGGGCCCGCTGCTCGATTCCAATGATAGATTGTGGGCAGGCTCTTACCGGCAAACTCGGCGTAGGCTGCCGCCTCAAACCAACTTATGCCCGTCACCGGGTAGTCGTCCTGACCTTTGGGGTAGTCACCTTGAATCCAATCCTTCGGACCCGGGCGCCCTGCCGCGTCACGGAACATGGCCAATGCTTCTTGCCACGCCAATTGCCTGCCATCCTTCCGAAATTCCTGCTTCCAGTACTCGTGCTTTTGATATCCCCCTTGATCGAGGAAGGATTTGAACTGGCGGTTGGTGACCTCGTACCGGTCGATCCAGAAATCCTGCAAGGAAAGCTCCGGCATGGCCTCGTAACCGGGGATGAACAAACCTCGAGGATGCTTCTCCAGCGTCGAAACTCTCACCATGCCGGCGGGAATTTTCCCATTCTCGTCGAGAACAACTTTTACATGCTGATGTGGACCTCCCGGGGAGGTCGGCACCCAGCGGCCAAAGAGGCCGAAGGTCGTACGGAGAACGGTTTCAAACCCTGGCTTTTCCAGCTTCCAGACGAAATAACCTTGAGGCGCACGAACGTCGTTGAAGGGAGTCCGGCCAACGTATTCCCAGGGAGCGTTTGCGTTGGCATACTCTCTCCGATAAACATCCGCTCCGGGTGGGGTTGTCTCGATCGAGATGGGATAGGAAATTTGCGGCCAGATTTTTTCGAGCGTAGGGTCGCCGCCGAGAGATCGCTCAGCCCTCAGCGCGAGCGCGTAGGCGTCGCCAAATTTCCCTTGGTCGGCGAGGTGCGAGATTTCGGGGAGGGCTACCGTGCGCGCCCATTTTGTCTCGCGAGAACGCCCTACGAGCCAAACCGTTCCCGCTAGGAGCGCGATGATCGCCAGCGCGAAGACAGCAATCCTGGGCATGCGGCTGTTTTGCGCGGCTGCCACCGCCGCGGTGGCCGGAGATCGCTGCGAGCTCTCGGCAGCCGCATTCGGAGAATGGACCTCCGTTCCCGATTCATTTGCAGAGCGGCGGATCTGTCCTGAGGAACGGATTGCGGGATCGGGTATAGCCACGCGGCCAGTATCCAAGTCGCGCTTTACACGTTGCAGATCTGCACGTAGGTCCGATGCATGCTGGTAGCGGAGCTCGCGGTCCTTCTCGAGGGAGCGGTTGATGATTTCCTCCAGTTTTGGAGGCAGATCCGGATTCAGACGGACCGGAGCGACGGGCGCTCTATTCAAGATGGCTTCGAACATCACACCGGAGGTTTCCCCGCGGAACGGCAACATTCCGGTGGCCATTTCGTAGAGCACAACTCCGAACGAAAACAGATCGCTGCGGCCATCCAATTCCTTGCCGCGGATCTGCTCGGGCGACATATAAGCGACGGTGCCCACAGCGGAGCCGGGGCTGGTGAGGAGTTCTTCTGCCGTGGCTGTCGCCATCGACGCAATGCCCACGCCCTCGGTAACTCCTCGAACAGGAGCGAGCTTCGCAAGACCGAAATCGAGAACCTTGGCGTGCTTGCGTTCGGTGACAAATATGTTGGCAGGCTTGATGTCGCGGTGAACAATGCCCTTTGAGTGGGCAGCGTCCAATGCGTCGGCCACCTCTATAGCAAAACCGAGCAGATCCTCCAATTCCATCGGCCGGCTGCCAATGGCCGGCTTGAGGGTCTTGCCCTCCAGATACTCCATGGCGATGAAGGCTCTGCCGTTCTCCTCGCCAATGTCGTAAATCGTGCAGATGTTTGGATGGTTCAGCGCCGATGCCGCCTGCGCCTCTCGCCGAAAACGTGCGAGCGCCTGAGCGTCTTTGGCCACGTTCTCGGGCAGGAATTTCAAGGCAACGCTACGGCCCAGCCGGGTATCCTCGGCCTTGTACACCACACCCATCCCGCCCCCGCCCAGCTTTTCGACGACGCGGTAGTGCGAGACCGTCCTCCCGATTAGGGCATCGGAGTCTGCCATGTCGCGGGCATATTAGGTTGCGCGCCTGAGGTAAGTCAACGAACCCGCGGAGAGCGGGTGACGGGGTTGGAGCAGGCAAAGATCTACTCATGATCGACGCATTCTGGGGTGCGTGATTCGCGACGCTGCCGCTAACCTAGTAAAGGGTAGCCCGTCTACCCTTAGTATGGTAGAACGTCTACTATGATGACGTCCAAGAACCCTAATCGCGCGGAGCTGTTGCAAGGGACGCTGGACATGCTGATCCTGCGCACGCTTCTCTTTGGGGCCGCTCACGGGCACCAAATCGCGAAACACATTCAGCGCACCACGGACGACGTACTCCAGGTGGAGCACGGATCGCTGTATCCGGCGCTGCATCGCATGGAGCGCAAGGGCTGGATCAGCGCGAAGTGGGAGGTGGCCAAGGAGCGGAATCGCGAGCTCAAGTATTACCGGCTTACGCCCGCGGGCAGGAAGCAACTCGTCCGCGAGGAATCGAGATGGAAGCAAGTGGCGGCCGCGGTGGCCACGGTGATGTCGCCGGCGCGGGGAGAGCGGTGATGAATTTTTGGACTTGGCTTCGCCGGCGCCTCGCAGAGTTCCGCGAAAAGCACGAGCGGGAGGGCGAACTGGATCGGGAGCTGGAGTCGCATCTCGAACTGGAAGCGGAGGAGCAGCAGGAGTCCGGATTGCAGCCGGACGAGGCGCGTTACGCCGCCCGGCGAACTTTTGGAAACACCGCGATCGTGAGAGAGGACGTTCGCGCGATCTGGAGTGCGATTTGGCTGGAACAGTTCGGGCGCGACTTTAGGTATGCCGGAAGAGCGCTGCGCAAGAGTCCCGCGTTCACCGTCGTTGCCGTTCTGACGCTGGCCCTGGGCATTGGCGCCAACACGGCGATTTTCAGCGCCATCAACGCACTGATGCTTCGCCCGCTGCCGTTTTCCGCAGCAGACCAACTCGTGCGCGTCTACTCGATTCAGAAGGGCATGTTTAATACCTTTGCCAATCCTGATGGACCTTCGGGGCCGGACGTTCGGGACTTTGCACAGAGAAGCCACAGCTTTCAAAAGATGGTCGCTTATGACACCTGGCGCAAGAACGTCAGCTTCGGCGATTCTGCGGGTGAGCCGGAGCAGATGCATGTCGGATTAGTTCCGGCGGCGTATTTCGAAGTCCTGGATATTCGACCTATCATGGGACGCCTGTTCACCGAGGAGGAGAATCAGGAAGGCAAAGGTTACGTGGCGGCAATCAGCGCCCGGCTGTGGAGGGACCGGTTCGGCGGCGACGCGTCCGCACTGGGCCGCAAGATTCGCATCAATGGTGAGGCGTACACCATTGTCGCGGTAATGCCGGACGTGATTCCAGCGTGGATGGAGCTTGGGCGGCACAGCGAAGTGTGGACTCCCTTAACATTTTCATCGGACATGTGGTCGGAAAGTGCGCGCGGAGAACGCGGTTACGCAGTGCTGGCGCGGCTAAAACCTGGAGTGTCGCTCGAACAGGCTCAGGCAGATCTCTCGGTGATAGCCGCCGCGCTGGCAGCAGAGCATCCGGTGGATCAAGGTGTCAGCGTAGCAGTGAAAAAATTGGCGGACACCCGGGCGGGAGCACTGCGGCCCATGCTGCTCTTATTAATGGGATCCGTGAGCCTGATTTTGTTGATTGCGTGCGTGAACCTCGCCAATTTGCTTTTGGCGCGCAATGCAGCGCGGCAACGCGAACTGGCCGTACGCGCCGCCCTGGGTTCAGCACGGGGAGGCCTCGTGAGGCAGCTGCTCGCCGAGACGCTTCTTTTATCGCTGATCGGGGCGGCAGCGGGATTGGTTTTGGCAAAGATTGGACTCGCGAGCGTCATGAGGATGCATCCTAAGGAGCTGCCGCAGCTTGATTTCGTAGGAATCGATTGGCGAGTGCTGACGTTCACTCTGGTGGTGTCGCTCTTTACGAGTTTGCTGTTTGGCTTGGCCCCCGCGCTCACCGGCACTCGTCTGAACCTGGTGGATGCTTTGAAGCAAGGCGGGCGCACCGGGACCATGGGAAAAAGCGGCAAGCGCATGCGCAACATGCTCGTCGCGATGGAAATGGCGATGTCGTTGATGCTGCTGGTGGCGGCGAGTTTGTTGGTCCAAAGCATCCTGCGCTTGGAGCGCCAGAACCTGGGAATCCGGCAGGACCATTTGCTGAGAGGGCGTTTTTATCTGCCACGTGTTCGATATCCGGAGCCGAGAGCCATCACGCGTTTCTGCGATCAGTTTGCAGGCACGGTGCGGGCGCTGCCGGGGGTTATTGAGGCGAGCGTAACAACGGTTTACCCGCCCAATAACGGATGGGTTCAAATGCTAGGCATCCCGGGAAATCAGGTCACGCGAATTCAGGATATTCCGGCAGCGCAGTTCGGAGTGGCGGATGCGCATTTCCGCGAAACTTTGGGAATTCCCTTAGTGCGCGGCAGAGATTTCGCCGAATCGGACAGCGCCACGAGTCCAGCGGTGGCGCTCATCAGCGAGGAATTCAAACGGCGCTACTTCCCAGCGGAGGAGCCCGTCGGCAAGCAGATCCACATCGGGCCTCCACAATTTCTGCGAATCCCAGCCGGAGAAAATACGTCGGATTCCGCAGACGTGACGATCATCGGCGTTATCGGTGATTTTAAGAACCGCGGACTTGCGCTCCCGGCCGACCCACAGATTACGGTGTTGTACTCCCAGCACCCGCTGGTGAACTACGGGTTCAAGGATATTGTGATTCGCGCTGCTTCGGAGCCGCGGCTCTTGGCGCCCGCGATAGGTCGTAAGCTTCATGAGCTTGACTCCGACGTGCCATTCGCCGAAGTGCAAACGATTGACGACCTCGTAGAAAAGCAAACCAGCGGTGAGCGTTTCACGACCGTGCTGCTGTCTTCGTTTGCGGTAGCAGGTCTGGCGCTCGCCGTAGTAGGCGTTTACGGCGTCATATCTTATCTGGTGACGCAACGAACGCACGAGCTGGCGGTCAGGATGGCGCTCGGCGCGGACCGCGCAAATGTTCTCTGGCTAGTGATGAAGCAGGGCGTAGGTATGGCCGCAATTGGCGCGGGAATGGGATTGATCGGCGCATGGGCAACACAAAGATTGACGAGCGGGATTCTGTTCGGGATCTCGCCGGTTGACCCGGTTACGTTCGCGGGCGGCGCCGCTTTCTTGATTGTGGTTGCCGGAATCGCAAGTGCGATCCCGGGGGCGCGAACAATGGCAATCGATCCGGCGCTAGCGCTTCGGGGAGACTGACCGACGCGGGCAATTTCGTCTGCGCGATGCCTTGGATCAAACAGGCCCCGCCGCTAAATCTCAGGAGAGTAGGACGCTTCCCTGGTCTATAATGCCGCGCGCCGATGAGCTTGCCCTCTGGAACGAAACTTGGTCCGTATGAGATTCAGTCGCTGTTAGGCGCGGGCGGAATGGGAGAAGTTTACCGCGCGCGCGACGCGCGACTGCAGCGCGATGTCGCTATTAAAATCCTGCCGAATACACTGACGCACGATCAGGACCGGCTGAGGCGATTCGAGCAGGAGGCGCGGGCTGTAGCGGCGCTGAACCATCCGAATCTGCTTACGGTGTTTGACGTGGGCACGTCGCCGCTCGCGGACGGCAGCGGCACCACGGGCGCGGCGGAAGCTTCGCCGTTTATTGTTTCCGAATTGCTGGAAGGCGCGACGCTGCGCGAGCGACTGGCTGCGGGCGCGCTACGCGAACGCAAGGCGCTGGAGTATGCGATTCAGATTGCTCGCGGGATGGCCGCGGCGCATGAGCGCGGCATCGTGCATCGCGATCTGAAGCCGGAAAATGTTTTCGTTACGAATGACGGCCGGGTGAAGATCCTGGACTTTGGCCTGGCGAAACTCACCGAATCCGCTCGCACAGAATCTGACGCGACACGCGACCTAAGCACACAGGTTGGCGTGGTGATGGGTACCATTGGGTACATGTCGCCGGAGCAAGTGCGGGGAAAGCCTGCGGACGCGCGCAGCGACATTTTCAGCTTCGGGGCGGTGCTGTACGAGATGCTTTCGGGCAAGCGCGTGTTTCATGGGGAAACCGCCGCCGATTTGATGAGCGCGATTCTGAATCACGAGCCGGCCGAGCTGACGGCGTCGAACCAAGAAATTTCTCCGGCAGTCGATCACGTCGTTCATCACTGCATGGAAAAAGATCCACAGCAGCGGTTCCAATCGGCGGGCGACATTGCGTTTCAGCTGGGCGAGCTGAGTGGGGTCAGAACGTCCTCGGGAGCGCGGGCAGTTACGTCCGGCGATACATCAAAATCCGCGCGTACATGGATGCTCGCAGGAATCGCCGTAATCGTGCTGGCGCTGCTTCTGGCGGGGACATGGTTCGTTGCGCGCGCGACCGCGCGTCATCAGCCGCCTAAATTTTCGCAGTTGAGCTTCCAGCAG
>Ga0073928_10007082_pt1 | contig 14744 bp, 13 predicted proteins | sample PaiPotPPA55metaG_FD_76969 | JGI IMG/M metagenome (GOLD analysis project Ga0073928, IMG submission 76969) | Iron sulfur acid spring bacterial and archeal communities from Banff, Canada, to study Microbial Dark Matter (Phase II) - Paint Pots PPA... ... | reverse complement strand
GTCCCGCGATGCGGCGGAGGTCGCCATCGATTCCGCCACCGACGACGAGCTCTTCGCGCTCATCGACGGAGACCTCCCCGACGCCACGTGACTAGTGACTCGCCTTCCCAGTGCAGAGGCGCAGCGTGCTTTCCAGGCACAGCGCCGCTGCCTCGTGGGTGGCGAGGTGCCCGGCCGCGACCTGTGCCGCGGCGGTGTGATGGAGCCCGAGGACGGCGGCGGCGAGCCAGGCCGCGGGGAGTGAGGGGTCGAAGTCGCCGGTGCGCTGGCCGCGCCGGATGAGCCGTTCGAGCCGCGGAGGCACGACGTCGTGGGGATCGCTGTCGGGCCGAGGGACCCGGGTTGCGGCGGGATTGAGCAGCAGGGGATAGCGGTCGAGGAACCGCCAGCCGGCGTCGAGGAACCGGGCCAACGCGTCGGCGGGCGGGGCGGTGTCGAGGCCTGCTTCGTCGAGCAGGCCGGCGTATTCGGCGGCCGCGGATTCGACGAGGCCTGCGATGAGCGCGTCGCGTGAGGGGAAGTGGGCATAGACGGTCTGGCGAGTGACGCCGGCGGTCGCGGCGATGTCCTCCATGCTCGCGTCAGGCCGCTCGCCGAGTACTACCCGGGCCGCGTTGAGGATGGAATCGATGCTGCGCCGGGCGTCGGACCGGCGGCGGCGTGGCGCAGTGGCGGTGTCGTGGTGCATGTCGAGCATTCTCCGAAGGTATGCGCTCGGCCACAACCTTGACAAGCTGCCAGAGATAGATAAGTCTTACGGCATGTCAAAGAAAGACTTGAGCGGGGACCCCGCAATCGAGGCACGCGGCCTGGTCAAGGTCTACGGGGAGAGCCGGGCGCTGGACGGGATCGACCTCACGATCCAGCGCGGTCAGGTGTTCGGGTTCCTCGGCCCCAACGGAGCCGGCAAGACCACCACGATCCGGATCCTGGCCACCCTGACCAGGCCGGACGGCGGAACCGCGCGCGTCCTGGGCCACGACGTGCTGACCGAGACGAACGCGATCCGCGCCCGGGTCGCGGTGACCGGCCAGTTCGCCTCCCTGGACGAGGACCTGACCGGATACGAGAACCTGCTGATCCTCGGCCGGCTGCACGGCCTGTCCAGGGCCGCGAGCAGAACGCGCGCCGACGATCTGCTCGCCGCGTTCGACCTGACCGGCTCGGCCGGCCGGGCGGTGGGCGGCTACTCGGGCGGCATGCGTCGCAGGCTGGACATCGGCGCCAGCCTGATCGTCACCCCCGACCTGCTGTTCCTCGACGAGCCGACCACCGGTCTCGACCCGCGCAGCCGCAACCAGGTCTGGGAGCTGGTCCGCCGGATCGCCAAGGCCGGCACCACGGTGCTGCTCACCACCCAGTACCTGGAGGAGGCCGACCAGCTCGCCGAGCAGATCGCGGTCATCGACAACGGCCGGATCGTGGCCGAGGGCACCAGCGCCCAGCTCAAGGCCCGGGTCGGCACCGGCACGCTGCAGATAAGGCTCCTCGACAGCGAGCAGCGCCCGCAAGCGCTGCAGATCCTGGCCGGCCTGCTCGAGGGGACGGTCCGGCTCGCCGACGACCCGCTCTCGCTGTCCATGCTGCTCGCCACCCCGCCAGATGCGACGGACGTGGGCCGGCTGGTCGGGCGGGCCGCGACCCAGCTCGCCGACGCCGGGGTGGGCATCGCCGACCTCTCCCTCGGCCAGCCCAGCCTGGATGAGGCCTTCCTCGCCCTGACCGGCCATCGGAGCGGTCCGGCAGCCACCCACGACCACGAGGATCTGAGCGCATGAGCACCCCTGCCACCTCCACGCGCCCTGCCGCGGCGGAGGCCGACCCGATCGACGCCCTGCTCGCCGCGGGCCGCACCCGCCGCCGCGCCGGGGCACTGGTCGCCTCGGCCACCTTCGGCCGCCGCGCCATGCTCAAGATCAAGCACGACCCCAAGCAGCTGGTGGACTCGGCCGCCATCCCGATCCTGTTCACCGTGCTGTTCACCTACCTGTTCGGCGGCGCCGTCAGCGGCTCCACCGGCGACTATCTCAAGATGCTGCTGCCGGGCGTGCTCTGCATGAGCATCGCCATCGTCACCATGTACGGCGGAGCCCGACTCGCCCAGGACGTGCAGAGCGGAGCCTTCGACCGCTTCCGCGGCCTGCCGATCTGGCGCGGCGCCTTTGTCGTCGGCGGCCTACTCAGCGATGCCGCCCGCTACCTGTTCGCCTCCGCCATCGTGGTGGTCCTCGGCCTCGTCATGGGCTACCGCCCGGCCGGCGGCGCGCCCGGCGTGATCGCCGCGGTCGCCCTGGTCATCGCCTTCGGGCTCTCGCTGTCCCTGCTGTGGGCCGCGGTCGCCCTGGTCATCCACGACCCGGCCGTCGTCCTCAGCATCGCCAACGCCGTGCTGATCCCGCTCTCCTTCGCCAGCAACATCTTCGTCACACCCGCCACCATGCCCCGCTGGCTGAGGGACTTCGTCGACGTCAACCCGCTCAGCCACGTCGCGACCGCGTCCAGAGACCTGATGAACTCCACCGGCGGCACCGGCGGCGCGGTCGCCTGGTCCCTCATCGCGACCGGCGTCGTCACCCTAGTCTGCGCCCCGATCACCCTGCACCTTTACTCCAAGCAGGGCTGAGGGGCGATTTCGGCCTCGTCGCCGCGGTTTCCGTGAGGCGACGAGGCTAGGGCGCCTATTGATATAACAGTATGCCGACCGTGAATTCGACCCCTGGGGTGTACGAAGAACGTCGCGGAGGGAACCGATCCGTCATCAGCACGGTCTCGCTCGAAGCGCTGCTCTGCATCGTGGCGCTGGTGGGCGGCGTCGCGGCGCATCAAGCCCGGCTGCTCCTGACCGGCCTCCTGTTCGTGCTCGGCGGCGGCCTGAACGCGGCGAACGCCACGGCACGCCGACTCGCACTGCGGGTCGATGACCGCGGGCTCACGCTCGTCAAGCAAAGGTGGCGTGAACATGCCGGAGAGTTCGTCGCCTGGCCAGAAGCGCGCGCCGTCGTCATCCGCCAGCGGCCCAGAGGGATACAGGTCGGCGTCGTCAGACAATATGCGGGCATTCCCGTCTCGTCGTTCACGACGGCCGGCTCGCCCACGCCCGATGTCGCGATCACGGTCGCTACATCAGGGATCGACATCACTCGCTTCATCGAAGCGATACGCGTCCACGCGCCCGACATCCTGATCCGGGACGACCGCCCCATTGCCAGCCCAGACCACCCAAAACTCACCAAGCGTGCTCGCATCGCGGTCGGTGCCGGCGTGGCCGCGCTCCTCGCACTCCTCCTGACTCTGGGCTTCCTTCAGTCATCCGGCTCGGGCGGCTACTCGGTGCAAGTCGGCCCAGCCGGCACCTCGGTGACCCTGACGCTGCCGCAGGAGATCGGCTCGCGCGCGGTTCTCGTAAACGGCCCCGGCGCTCTGTTCAAGTACCAACCGGCGCTCATGCCGAGCGGGCCCGCGTCAACGTACGGCACTATCAGTGCGTCCTATGCGTCAGCCGATCGAAGCGACCCGGACATCGACGTCGATGGCATCTATGGCGGCGCCCAGCAATACCCATCAGGGCACGGCGGTGCTTTCCTGGCGCCGTCCTTCGTCTCAGCTGTAGGGGCGAGCTAGGGTCGCATGCATCTCCCATATGAGAACTTCCGCGGGCGTGGCGGCCGTGATCCGCTGGCCGCCGCTCGCCGTGAGGCGGACCGCGTCGCCCGGGGCGAGTGCACCCGAGCCCTCGAGCTCTACTGAGCCGCGGGTGACGAAGAGGTGCAGGAACGGTGCTTCGGGCAGTTGCACGGACTGCCCGGCGGTCAGCCGGGCCGCGTGCAGAGCGGCGTGACGGCTCTTGATCCGGATCGCGCTGGCGCCGTTGTGCTTGGCCATCCCGGATGCGACGGTGACCAGCGAGCCGGACAGGAGTTCGTGGTCGATCTCCAGTTGCTCATAGCCGGGTGCGATGCCGGGCTCATCGGGCACCACCCACATCTGGATCAGGTGCACCGGATCGGCGTGGAGTTCGCCGCCGAGCCGCCAGGAGTCGTTCTTCTCCGAGTGCAGGATTCCGGTACCGGCGCTCATCCGTTGAGCGAGCCCGGGATAGATGACCCCGGAGCGTCCGGTCGAATCCTGATGCACCAGTGAGCCCTCAAGCACCCAGGTCACGATCTCCATGTCCTGATGCGGATGAGTCTCGAAGCCGGCGCCCGGCCGAATGGTGTCCTCGTTGTGGACCAGCAGCAGCCCGTGGTGGGTGTTGGCCGGATCGTAAGGCTTGCCGCCGACCCAGAACGAGTGTCTGCCGCGAAGCCACGACAGCTTGGTCTCCGACCGGTCATCGGACCGGCGTACATCGATGACCGGTGCGGATGCGGTGCTCACAAGTCGTCCTTTCCTGGGGCCGGTCCTCTTCGCGGAGCCGGTCAGCTCGTCGCGGCAGCGGAAGCGGTGGAAGCGGTGGACGCCGCGACGGCGGAGGCGAAGTCCGGCGTCACGCCCAGTTGGGCGAGCATCACGCTAACGCCGACGTAGCAGTTGAACTCCTTGATCTTGCCGTCCTCGATGTACCAGAAGTCCGCGGTCGGGATGTCGAGCTTGGCGCCGGTCGGCTGGATGACGCCGGCGGGTGTCTGGAAGGGCCCGGTGAAGGTGCCCTGTATGGACAGTTCGATGGCGACGACGTTGCCCGTGACGTGCACCTTGTGCAGCTCGCGGTGCAGGTCGGGGGCGAGCGCGCCCATGAAGGCGACCAGGTCGCCCAGGTGCTCGCCGCGGTAGCTCTCCCCGGCGACGACGTTGTTGAACACGCCGTCCTCGGCGAACAGGTCCCTGAACCCCTGGACGTCCAGGACGCCGCCCTCGGCCGCGTGGTACGCCGCCCGGACCACGGTCTCCGCGTCGGTGGTGGTCATGTTCTTCCCCTTCCAGGAAGTAAATCGATCGCTTGCTTGAATTTAACCTCCTAGGCCGACGCCTTGTCAAGCGGTCGTTTGAATTATTCTCCGGCAGCGGTCTTCGGCCTGGTCAGCCGGTGGTCGGGTACCCGTGGAACGCGCCGGTGACGACGGGCGTCAGTAGGCGCTCGATCTGCTCGACGGGGCTGGATGCCAGCTCGGTGCCGATGGGCGCGAGCGCGAGCCAGTTCAGCAGGCCGGCCGCGCACCGGGTGCGGAATATCAGTTCCGGAGCGTCGACCTCGGGCAGGTTCGCCGTCAGCACCCTGAGGGCATCCTGGCGGCTCTGCTCGAACTTGCCGGTCAGCCGCTCCCAGCTGGCGGGCGGATCGATCCCGACGCGCGCCACGGTCCGCATCACGGCCAGGTCCCGGCCGCCGGCAGCCAGCGCGTGCACCATCGGCCGGGCGAAGGCCGCGGCCAGTTCCTCGAGGGTCGAGGTGGGGCCGAGGGGTGCGAGCGCCTGGATCTGGGCGTCGAGGTATTGCTCAAGCGCGTGCTCGATCGCCGAGTCGCACAGCCCCTTCAGCGATCCGAAGTGGTAGCTCACCGCGGACACGTTGGCCCCGGCGTTCGCTGTGACCTCGCGGAGGGTCACACCTTCCTGGCCGCGCTCGGCGAGCAGGTTCAAGGTGGCCGTCAGCAGGCCGTCCCGAGTGCGCCGGCCTGCCTCGCGACGTCCGTCCGCCTGCTCCGTCTGCATGTCCAGAACTCAAACAGACGCTTGAGTTCACTGTCAAGCGGGCGTGCGGGCCGGCGTCTGGCGCCCCATCAAATCGTTATTTAGGAATTATTCTTGACGCGGCGGCGCGGATCCGGCACTGTCTTCACTGCTCCCCGGTGCCGGCTCGGCCGGGGGAGTTCCCCAGTCAACGACGACGGAGATTCGAGGGCATGTCAGATACGTTCCGCGCACAGCGTGAGCGCTCCTTGGGGGGCGCGCGGCGGTGGGCCACGGTGGCCTTGGCCGCTGGAATGGTCATCGCGACGGCGGTGCAGGCAGACGCCGCCGCGAGTGTCGGCGGCACCGCCAAGCCGGAGGCTGCCTCCGCGCTCGCGACCGGTTCGGCGGCGGGCTCGACCCACCGCGCGAGCGGCGCCGATCAGAGCTCGCCCACGTACTACGACAGCGGTCTGGACCCGACGCCCTACATGGGCTGGAACACCTACTACACGCTCGGCGGCGCAGTGACGGAGAGCTCCGTCAAGAACGTCGCGAGCTACCTGCTCAGCAGCGGCCTTGCGACTTCCGGCTACAACTACGTCTGGCTCGACGGCGGTTGGCAGGCCTCGACACCGCGCAACGCGCAGGGGGAACTGGTCGCGAACCCGACCGAGTTCCCTGACGGCATCGCCGCGCTGGCGGGCTGGCTGCACGCGCGGGGCCTGAAGCTGGGCATCTATACCGACGCCGGCGTCTACAACAGCGCGGACTGCGGCCTCGCCAGCGGCGACCACTACCAGCAGGACGCGGACGAGTTCGCCTCCTGGGGTGTCGACGCGATCAAGGTCGACTTCCTGTGCGGCATCGCCGAGGACATGAGCCCTGGCGCCGCCTTCGCACAGTTCAGCCAGGCGGTCGCGCAGTCCGGCAGGAAGATGCTGCTCAACCTGTGCAACCCGCTGACCTCGGCCTGGGGCGAGCCGAATCCGTCCTCGTACGACGCCTTCTACAACTACACCTTCGGGCCGACGATCGCGGACTCGTGGCGCACCGACACGGACATCGCCTACGGCACCCCGACTGCCGGTGAGTTCCAGTACGTCCTGCGCAACATCGACGACAACGAGGCGCACCCGGAGGCCGAGGGGCCCGGGCATTACAACGACCCGGACTACCTGCTGCCGATGCGTCAGCTCTCCGGTGGGGGATACGAACTCGACGAGACCCAGTCGACCGCCCAGTTCGAGATGTGGGCCGAAATGGGATCGCCGCTCGTTCTCGGCGCCGACCCGCGCACCCTGCCGGCGAGCATGCTCGACACGCTGAAGAACCCCGAGATCCTGGCCGTGGACCAGGACCCGCTGGACATCCAGGGCGTCGCGATCGACTCGACCTCCAACGGCACCGTGTACAGCAAGGTGCTTTCGGGCAGCGGGCGGCGCGCGGTCGTGCTGCTCAACCGCTCGACCTCGGCGCAGAGCATGACCGTTTCGTTCGCCGACGCCGGGCTGGGCGGCAGCGTCTCCGTCCGCGACCTGACCGCGCGGCAGAACCTCGGCACGTACACGACGTCTTACACGACGACCGTTCCGGCTGACGGCACCGCGATGCTGCTGCTCAACGGCACCGACGCACTTCCCGGCAGCAGCCTGGGCGGCCAGGCGACCGGCGATCCGGCGCTCGTGCACGTGAATGACGCCGACTCCGCGGCCTTCGTGCGCGGAGCTGACGGCGCACTCGAGGAGCAGACCACTACCAACTCCGGCGCGTGGTCCGGCACCTGGACCGACCTCGGCGGCCCGGTCGGCGGCCGGATCGTCGGACAGCCCGCGGCGTACGCGGCTCCCGACGGATCGCTCGACGTGTTCGTCCTCGGCGCCGATTCCAAGGTCTACCGGAACACGTTCACCGGCGGCGCATGGAGCGGCTGGAGCTCGCTCGGCGGCAGCCTTGCCGACGCGCCGACCGTCGCCTACACCGGTCCGAACGCATGGACGCTGACCGGCACAGGCACCGACGGCCAGGTCTGGACACTGACTCCGACCGGCGGTTGGAGCGCCATCGGCACGCCGACCGGCCTGTCCGTCTACGGTCGGCCCTCCGCGGTGACTGATGGTACGACTATTTATGTCGCGGTACGCACGAACGACGACGCCGTCTGGCTCGACACTTCGAGCGCTCAGGGCCAGTGGTCAGGATGGACGAGCGTGGGCGGGACCGTCAGCGCCAGTCCGACGCTGCTCGAAACCGAGGGCCGCGTCTACCTGTTCGCCCGGGCCTCGGACTACACGACCTGGGAGGACAACTTGACCTCCGGCTCCTGGAGCGGATGGTTCAAGCGGTCCGAGTTCACCAGTGACGTCTACGACGGGTCGTTCGGCGCTGCAGCCGGCGACAACGGCTTCGCTTGGATCAGCTACCGCGGCATCGACGGTCAGGTCCACCTGATCGAGCTGTAGCTGCCGCACCTCACCCCACTTCAACCCCACCTTTTACTCTGACCGGGAGTACTTCATGTCGACCTACAACGTGTCCCGTCGCGGCCTGTTGGCCGGGGCGAGGGCCATCGGCGCCGCCGCGGCGCTCAGCGGTTGCGCCACAGCCACGACGGCAGGCGGCTCGACCCAACAGGGCGGCGCAGTCACCCTCCAGTCTGATCTGTCCTCGCCGCTCGCGGAGAAGGCGATGCAGTCGCTGGTCGCCGCGTACAGCAAGCAGAGCAAATACTCCGTGAAGCTCAACACGGTGGCCGCCACCACCTACCAGCCGCTGCTGCCGACGTATCTGACCTCTGCGAACCCGCCGGACATCTACACCTGGTACGCGGGCAACGACGCCGACCACTACGCCTCGCGCGGCCTGCTGCTCGATGTCAGCGACACCTGGAAGACCATGGGCAACTATCAGTCCGCTCTCAAGACGCTGAGCACCGACGCGGCGGGCAAGCAGATATTCGTGCCCACCGACTACTACTGGTGGGGCGTGTTCTACCGCAAGTCCCAGTTCGCGAAGTGGGGCCTGAGCGAGCCGAAGACCTGGTCGGACTTCCTGAACGTGTGCGCGACCATCAAGGCGAAGGGCGCGACCCCGATCGGCCTCGGCGCGGGCACCGGCACCGCCTGGGTGGCCGCGGCCTGGTTCGACTACCTCAACATCAGGCTCAACGGCGCCGATTTCCACCGCGCGCTGCTGCAGGGCCAGCAGAGCTTCACCGACTCCAAGGTCGTCGACGTCTTCAACACCTGGAAGCAGGCCCTGCCGTACTTCGACCCGAACGGTACCGCGGTCAGCTGGCAGGAGGCTTCGAACCAGCTGATCCAGGGTCAGTGCGGCATGCTGCTGACCGGCACCTTCTTCGCCGACGCCGTGCCGAGCGGCTCGCTCGACGACCTTGACTTCTTCAAGTTCCCGGTGATCGACCCCTCCGTCCCGGACGCCGAGGAGGCGCCGACCGACGGCCTGTTCGCGAGCTCCAAGACGCACAACGCCGCGGCCGTGCTCGACTTCATGACCTGGATGGCGACGCCCGCGGCGCAGAACCTGTGGACGCAGACCTCCTCCGGCACGGTCATCCCGGCCAACCCACAGGCCACCGCCCCGTCGACGGCGCTGGTTCAGAAGGGCAAGGCGATGCTCGCCGATGCCGCCCAGCTGACCCAGTTCTTCAACCGGGACTCGACCGACGCGCTGCAGAACACTGCGAACACGGCGCTGATCGACTTCATCCAGAACCCCGGCAGGCTCAGCTCGATTCTGACGACCTGGCAGTCCCAGGCAGAGCAGGTGTGGAAGACCGCATGACCGTCGCACCAACCGAGGCACGACCCGGGACCGCCGCCCTGCGCGCGGCGGTCCGGCCCCGCCGCCCCCGCAAGGGCGGGCCCGTGCGCCCGTCCCCGCTGATCATCGGGTTCGTCCTGGTCCCGCTGCTGGTCGAGGCGGTCAGCGTGTTCTGGCCGGCGATCCAGGGCTTCTACATCTCGCTGACCCACTGGAACGGCGTGAACCCGCCGACGTTCGCGGGCTTCGACAACTACCGGCGGATGTTCGGCGACCCGGTCTTCCACAAGGCGCTGGAGAACACCGCGCTGTGGCTGGTGCTGTTCGGCGGGCTGTCCGCGGCCGGCGGGCTCGGCTGCGCGATGTTCCTGCAGCGCGAGCGCCGCGGCATCGCGATCTACCGGGCCGCGATGTTCCTGCCCGTGGTCTTCTCGCTGACGGCCACGGCGCTGATGTGGCAGACCCTGTACCAGCCGAACGGCATGGTCAACGGGCTGCTCTCGGGCATCGGGCTCGGCGGCTGGCAGCACGCCTGGCTGGCGAACTCGAGCACCGCGCTCTACGCCCAGATCGTGCCGGCGCTCTGGCGCGAGATCGGCTATGTCATGGTCCTGTACTTGGCCGGACTCAAGGGCATCGACCCGGCGCTGTACGAGGCGGCCAAGGTGGACGGCGCCTCGGCCTGGCAGCAGTTCCGCCACGTGACCTTGCCCCAGCTGCGCAGCGTCAACGCGGTTGTCGTGTCGGTCATCATCATCGACTCGCTGCGATCGTTCGACGTGGTCTGGTCGCTGACCCAGGGCGGCCCCTACAACTCCTCGCAGCTGCTGAGCACGTACATGTATCAGACCGCTTTCGTGAACACCGACTTCGGCTACGGCTGTGCCCTGGCCGTCGCGATCTTCGTGCTCGCGTTCGGCGTCATCGTCAGCTATCTGATCCGCGCATTCAAGGAGAGCGACTGATGGCCGCCACCGTCCCGCAAAGCCCCGCCGCGGCCCGCGCGAGGGCCGTCGCGCGCAGGCCGCTCGGCAAACGGCTGCGCACGATCGGGTTCCACACCGGCGCGAGCGCGCTGTCGCTGCTCTGGTTCCTGCCGATCGCGCTGATCCTGGTGATCAGCTTCCGCTCGACCGACGACGTGCTCGGCAATGGTCTCAATGCCCTGCCGCACTCCTTCGCGCCCGGGAACTACTCCTCGGCCTGGTCGGGCGGCGGTATGCAGCAGGCGCTGATCAACAGCGCGATCGTCAGCATCCCGGCCGTCGCACTCACGCTGCTGCTCGCCTCGATGGCCGCCTACGCGCTCAGCCGCTACCGGATCCCGCTGCGTCGCACGCTGATCCTGGTGATGCTCGGCGGCAACCTGCTGCCGCCGCAGATCCTGCTGGTGCCGGTCGCCAAGCTGAGCCAGGTGTTAGGGCTCTACGACTCCTTGCCCGTGCTGATCGCGGTGGAAGTCGGATTCGGCCTCGGCTTCTACGTGTTCGTGCTGCAGGGCTTCATGCGCACGATCCCGGACGAGATCCAGCAGGCCGCGCTGCTCGACGGCGCGGGGGCGTTCCAGATCTACTGGCGGATCATCCTGCCGCTCACCCGTCCGGCCCTGGCCGCGCTCTGCGCCCTGTCGTTCACCTGGGTCTTCAACGACCTGCTGTGGCCGATCACGGTTTTGGTCACCCAGTCCAAGATGCCGGTCACTCCGGCGCTGCTGGGACTGCAGGGGCAGTACGTGTCGTACTGGAACGTCATCGCCGCCGGCTCGGTCATCGCCGCGATCCCGACCGTCGCCGTCTTCCTGCGCTTCCAGCGGCACTTCATCGCGGGCCTGAACCTGGGAGCCGTCAAATGACCGAGTCGACCGCACGTCGCTGGACGCTGCGCACGGAAACCGCGTCGTACACCGTCGAAGTGCCCGAACACGGGCGCTGGGCCGAGCTGTCCTCGTGGGGGCCGATCGGTGTCGAGGACGGCCCGTCCCCGCTCGCCGGGCACGGCCGTATCCACTTCCGGACGCCGGCCGACGCAGCTCCCGCCGAGTACCTCCCGACCGGCCTGCGGCCATTTGGCGGTGCGGACCTGGATGTGCGCCGACCGGGTGGCGAGCCCGGAAGTTGGTGGGCCTTCGCTGGTGAGCGGGCCGCCGAGGAAGGGGAGCTCCGGCTGGCGTTCGCCGACGAGCAACTCGGCCTCGAAGCCGTGCTGTGCTACCGCACCGTGCCCGGCACCGACGTGCTCCGGCGCTGGGTCGAACTGGCCAACACCGGCGACGGCGACCTGCTGCTGCGCCGACTGGACTCCGCCGCGGTCAACGTCCCGGTGCCCGGCGGCGCACGGCTGAGCTACCTGGTCGGGCAATGGGCGCAGGAATTCCAGCTCAAGCAGGTCGAGATCGACCGCGGCGGCTTCGCCATCGGCAGCACCCAAGGCGTCTCAGGCCACGACTACGCACCTTGGCTGGCAGCGCAGGATGCCGCGCGAGCAGACGGCCCGACCACGCCGACCTGGGGAGTCTCGCTGGCCTGGTCCGGCTCCTGGCATATCGACGCGCAGGTGGACTCGGGCAGCCTGTTGCGGCTGCGCGCCGGCCGCGAGCCGTACGAAGGCGAAGTCCTTCTGCCGGCCGGCCAAACGCTGACGACTCCGCACCTGCTCCTCGCGTTCAGCCCCGAAGGTCTCGATGGCCTGGCCAGGGTCTGGCATGCGCACGAGCGGCTGGAGAGCAGGCCGCGGAGCCTGCGGCCCCGACCGGTGCTCTACAACTCCTGGGAGGCGACTGGGTTCGACGTCGAACAGGACGGGCAGCTCGAGCTCGCCCGCGTCGCCGCCTCGATCGGCGCCGAGCTGTTCGTCGTGGACGACGGCTGGTTCATCGGCCGCCCCGACGACACGGCCGGCCTCGGCGACTGGGAACCGGACCCCGCGGCGTTCCCTGATGGCTTCGACACCTTCATCGACAAGGTTCGAGGCTTCGGTCTTGACTTCGGGCTCTGGGTCGAGCCGGAGGCGGTCAGCCCCGGATCCCGCCTGCTCGCCGAGCACCCCGACTGGATCTACGCGGTCGACGGCCGCCCGTCCACGCTGATCCGCAACCAGCTCCTGCTCGACCTCGGCCGCGACGACGTGTGCGCGCACGTTCTGTCCTGGCTGGAGAAGCTGCTGACCGACTATCCGATCAGCTACCTGAAGTGGGACATGAACCGCCCGCCGACCGAGCGGGGACGACCCGGCGATCCGCTGCCGCGCGCGCTCGATCTGGACGCCGCGCACGTGGCCAACTATCACCGGATCCTGAGCACCCTGCGCCGCGAGCATCCGCATGTCCTGATCGAAGGCTGCGCCGGTGGGGGAGGGCGCGCCGACGCGGCCGCCGTCGCCGCGACCGACGTCGTGTGGCCCAGCGACAACACCGGCCCGCAGGACCGGCTGGCCATCCAGTACGGCTTCCTACACGCTCACTCGCCGCATGTGATGAGCTCGTGGGTGACCGACTCTGCCGGATACTTCGACACCCGTCCGCGTTCGCTGCGCTTCCGCTTCGTCACCGCGATGGCCGGCGCACTCGGCATCGGCGCCGACATCACAGCCTGGACGGCCGGGGAGCGTGAGGAGGCCGGGACGTGGATCGCCCGCTACAAGCAGCTGCGCGAGACGCTGCATCAGGGCGACGTCAGCCTGCTCGGCAGTCCGGCGGATGACACGTGCGCCGTTCAGTACTCGGCTCCGGATGGATCGCACGAGGTCGTCCTCGCCTGGAACAGCGGGGCGCTCGCCGGACTGCCGCTGCTGCCCGGGCGGCCGGACCGGCTGCGGCTTCGCGGGCTCGACCCCGCCGCGCGCTACCGGGACGAGTCCAGCGGCACCGAGTACAGCGGGGCCCATCTGACCCATGCCGGGCTTCCTTGCGCGTGGCGCCCCGATTTCGACGCGGACGCGGTGGTGCTACGGCGATGCTGAGTACGCAACGCCGAACGCATCCGGCGAGTAGCCATGCTTGATTACTGCGATCCTGATCAGAACCCGGGAACCGATATATCCGGGAGTAAGGAGTCAGCGTCCGATGAACCAGCGCCCGATGAATGAATCGACCACCGCCGTGACCGCCGACCCGTTCGGTGGACGGGTCGCCGTGGTCACCGGCGCTGCGTCCGGCATCGGCGCGGCGACGGCCGAACGGCTGGCAGCTGACGGCGCAGCAGTCGTCCTCGCCGACATCTCGGAGAAGGGCGAACTCGTCGCGCGTCGGATCGTCGACGCCAGAGGACGCGCGGCCTTCGTCCAGGCCGATGTCTCAGCTGACGACGACTGGGCGCGCATCCTCGAGGCCGCGCACACCTTCGGTCCGGTGGACGTCCTCGTCAGCAACGCGTTCACCATCGACGTTACAGCCGCGCACGAGACGACGCGCGAATCCTGGGACCGGCAGATGGGGGTCAACCTCACCGGTGCGTTCCTGGGTGTCCGCACACTCCTATCCGACCTGAGGGAACGCGGTGGCAGCGTGGTGCTGGTCTCCTCGGTGCACGCCCGATTCGGCATCCCCGGCCATCCGGCCTACGCCGCCGCTAAGGGAGCACTCGTCGCACTGTGCGGTCAGCTCGCGGTCGAGTACGCGCCCAGCGTCCGGGTCAACACGGTGCTGCCCGGGCCGATCATGACCGGAGCCTGGGACAGGGTCGACCAGGCCGACAGGGAATTGTCCGTCAGATCCACGCCCGCCGGGCGTTTCGGTACGGCGGCGGAGGTGGCCGCCGCCATCGCCTTCCTGGCCGGGCCGGAAGCCTCGTTCATCACCGGGGCGAGCCTCGTGGTCGACGGCGGCTGGTCCGTCGCCAAGGCCTCGGCGTGAGTCTCAGCCCGGAACTCGAAAGAAGTAAGGACACGTAGGACATGTCGCTGTATGGAAATCGCGGAGTGCACGGCCAGACCGTGGACGCCATCGCCCGCCGCGTACTCAGCGGCGAGCTGCCGGAGGGCGCCACGCTCGACGTCGTCGCGCTGCAGGAGGAGCTCGGCGTCAGCTTGACCGCGCTGCGCGAGTCGCTCAAGGTGCTGACGGCCAAGGGCCTGGTGGATGCGCGCCAGAAGCGCGGCACCTACGTTCGCCCGCGCGCGGACTGGAACCTGCTCGACCCGGACGTGCTGCGCTGGCAGTTCAGCGCGGAGGCGGACGTCTCGCTGCTGCGCAGCCTCGACGAGGTTCGCGGCATCATCGAGCCGGCCGCAGTGCGGTTGGCCGCGACGCGTCGCACCGAGGAGGATCTCGCCCGGCTCGACCAGGCGCTGGAGGCCATGTCCGGCGCGGACACGCCGCGCGCCGAGGTCGACGCAGACCTCTCCTTCCACCGAGC
>Ga0073928_10007081_pt1 | contig 14744 bp, 11 predicted proteins | sample PaiPotPPA55metaG_FD_76969 | JGI IMG/M metagenome (GOLD analysis project Ga0073928, IMG submission 76969) | Iron sulfur acid spring bacterial and archeal communities from Banff, Canada, to study Microbial Dark Matter (Phase II) - Paint Pots PPA... ... | reverse complement strand
GTAGACGATCCCCACGTCGTAGGTCTGCTCGATCTCGCGAAAGCGCGAGGCCAGCGGGGAGCGGTAGAGGTGATCGAGGCTGCTGTAGAGCACCTCCCCGGTCGGCCCCAGCCGCTGCTCCCCTTTCTCATCGGCGGGCCAGAACGGGCCGACCAGAATGTTCCGCGGCACCTGGTCAAGATAGACGCGGCTGGTCAGCAGCCCCTGAAGGACTGCCCCGATGCCCCCGATCTTCTGAATCGCTTCGTGAGTGACATGGACGACAGTTTGCATGCGGTTGGTTCCCGGAAATCGGCCGACGACCAAGGCCTCCGGGGACCGTACACACCCGTCGGCAACCCACCTTGTTCATATCGGCGGTTGGCGCGTCGCACGCGCAAGGACCAGCAAAACAAGGGCCGAAGCCGCCCCGGCAAGCCACAACCCTACTCGTAACCTATCTAACCCCATAACTGCCCGCCGGTCAACCGACCCCGGGTTTTAGATCCCTCAGACGTCGGGAAGGCCCGCCGCGCCATCGTCTGACGCCTCTTGCAGCTCTTTGAGGCGGGACGCGACCCGCGATATAACACCTTCCGCACTCATGGCCGACCACAACCTGTATTCCGGGCTCATACGTCTGCACGTGCTCTATCATGCCTCGGCGGGCGCGATCTTCGGGTTGGGAATGATCCGGGAACTCCGCCACCACGGGTATCGGGTCGGCCCGGGCACGCTCTACCCTATCCTGCACCGGATGGAACAGAAGGGATATCTTCGATCGAAGCAGGACCTGGTTCAGGGAAAGGTTCGCCGCGTATATGCAATTACTACGCGAGGGCGGAGTGAATTGCGGCAGGCGACTGACAAGGTGCGGGAGCTTTATCAGGAAATGGTCGAGGGCCAGGGCGAGCCGTCGCCGGCGCATCCCCGCAAAGAGGGCATTTCCGCCGGAAGTCGGGGTCGGCCATCCGTCAACTCGACGCCATCACGCGGCGGCGAAGGGGCCGCACGCCGTCAATGAGGGCACCCGGCGGGCCGACCCGCGTCCAGAGCTGTCCCCCGACGATACTCGCAACGAGTCCGGAGAGGCCGACGACTGTCGTGCACCAGCCGACGCCGCTGGCGTGAAGTTCCGAAGGGCGGAAACCCGTCGCCATCGCCTTGCCTAACCACAAAGCGCAGCGAGTGAGCCATCATGGCGATGCTCGGCTGAAGAGCCCGGCATCGACCGACCGCCGGCCGGCGCCGACGATCAGCAGGAAAACCAACCCGAGCCACATGGAGAAACCCGTTCGGGCCTCGTGCAACATGCCCCAGAGGTTGTAGTGCGCCAGCTTGGGCAGTCCGTAACTGTGGCCCGTGAGGATCGGCACTTTGGTCGAGAGGATGGCCACACTGATGTCGATCAGTAGCACAATGGCCGCGAGGCGCGTGAGGAACCCGAGAAGGATTAGCGTACCACAAACGATCTCGACACCGCCGACGAACGGGCCCATCACGTGCGGTGCGGGAATGGCGGGGATCTTCTCGAATCGGCCGGCGCCTTGTTCGGCGGCGTAGACAAACTTTCCGATGCCTTCGGATAGGAAAACCCAGCCCACCAGAATCCGGATCAAGATTGTGGCGGGCGGGCCGGTAGTCACTGCCAGGTTGTCGATCCATCGTCGCATGCGGCCTCCTCTTCTCCGCGTGGGCAGCCCCATGGGGCGGCGGAGGGCTGGTATCGAGTTTCGTTATAGCTCTGGCGAAGGTTCCCGGTCAATTCGGAAACACCGGAATGTTGACTATGCAGTTAGGGCAGGTCTATAACGAGATTCGATAATGCCGGAGCCGTTGCGCTCGCACGTTGAAGTCGCTGGGCAATTTCCGGAGGTACAGCCATGTTCAACCCGTGGAACACGACGCGCCGCGATTTTCTCTCGCAGACCACGATAATCGGCGGGGGATTTTTACTTTATGGCTGCGCCGCGAGCCGCAATCCGCAGGAACGCCCGACTGAAACGGCGGACGTCGCCGCCCCGCCCGGGCCCGCCGACGTCACGCTGCGGATTGCGCCGGTCCTGGTGAACGTGAACAAGGACACCACGATCAGCACCATCGGGTACAACGGCAGCGCCCCCGGCCCGCTCGTGCGCCTGCGCGAGGGCAAGCCGGTCACGGTTGAAATCCACAACGACACCGACTGCCCCGAACTCGTCCACTGGCACGGCCAGCTCATCCCCGCCGCCGTGGACGGCGCGTCGGAAGAGAACAGCCTGGCGGTGCCGGCGCGTGGCACCCTGCGCTACCGGCTCACGCCGGGCCTGCGGGGCATGCGATTCGTCCATACGCACGTCATGGGGGGCCCGGACCTCCACCGCAGCACCTATACGGGGCAGTTCGCACCGGTGTACATCGAGCCGGCGAACAATCCTGGCCGCTACGACCAGGAGGTCTTCCTGACGACCCACGAATGGGAGCCGTTCTTCACGGGCGGTGAGATGGAGGAGGCCGAGGAGAAGGAGCCGGGCAACGACCAGGAGCGTGCCGAGAAGGAGGCCGCCGAGGCGGCGGAGAAATCGCCGGGCCGGCCCAACGGCTGGGAGATCGGCTATAAGCTGTTCTCGATCAACGGCAAGGCCCTGGGCTTTGGCGAGCCGGTGCGGGTCCGGCAAGGCCAGCGTGTGCTGTTCCACCTGCTCAACGCCAGCGCCACCGAAAACATCAAGCTGGCGCTGCCCGGCCATCAGTTCCTGATCGTCGCGCTGGACGGCAACTCGGTCCCGCGCCCGCAGCGGGTGGACGTGCTGAGCCTCGGGACCGCCGAGCGGATCGACGCGATCGTCGAGATGAACAACCCCGGCGTGTGGGTGCTGGGCACGCCCAAGGACGATGACCGCCGCGACGGCATGGGCATCGTGATCGAGTACGCGAATCAGTCTGGCGCGCCGCAGTGGCACGCCCCGCCCAAGAGCAGGTGGGACTACACGATCTTCGGCGACGACCGCGGCGTGCCGAAGCCCGACCAGACCATTCCCATGCTCTTCGGCAAGATCAACGGCGGCAAGGGCGAATTCAACCACTGGACGATCAACGGCAAGCCGTTCGAGGAGCAAGGCCCGCCGCAGGAGTTGAAGAAAGGGTTACGCTACCGGCTGTCATTCACCAACCGCACCGACGACGCCCACCCGCTTCACCTGCACCGCAGCGTGTTCGAGCTGACCAGCGTCTATAGGAAGCCGACGGGCGGCGTGATGAAGGACGTGGTGCCGCTCAAGCCGTTCGGCAAGATCGAGGTCGACTTCACCGCCGACCAACCCGGCCTGATGCTCTTTCACTGCCACCAGCAACTGCACATGGACTTCGGGTTTATGAAACTGTTCAACGTCTTGTGATGAGAGCGAGCGAATTACTTGTTCCGCTCCTCGTCGAGCACCTGGTCGATCACCGACTGGCACTTCTTCTCGTCGCCGCTCTCGAACCCGACTTGCGTGTACCGGACGACGCCAACTGCGTCGATGATGTACGCCGGTCAGCCAAAGCCATAGCTCTTGCCCAGCACCGAGCCGTAACCCCAGAAGACCGGGTACGTGACGGCCATGTCGCGCGTCATTTGCCGGACCCGCTCCTGTTTCGGGTACATGGCGATCGCAAAGGGCAGCAGGCCGTCGTTCGAGTGCTTCTCGTGGAGCTTCTGGAGACAGACCATCTCCTGGCGGGAGAACTCTCAGTACCGTGAGAACATCCCGACCACCACCTTCGGGTGCAGCACGCGCCCGGCGTCGTCGCGGAACGCGAGCCGCCCATCCTCCAGCGCGAGTGACATCGGCTTGCCAGTCATCAGCGAGTCGAGGCGGACGGCGAAAATCCGATCGCCGACCTTGAGTCGCTCACGCTCGATCGTGTCCTGGGCCATGGGCTTGCCCGCCAGTAAGTCGTCAAGGTCGCGGCGCCAGACTTTCTCATCCCCCGCACCGGCCTTATCGCCGGCGCTGTACCCCACCTGCTGAAACCGGACCACGCCCGTCCCGTCGGTGATGGCCAAGGCGTCGCCGGCGGCGAACTTCTTGGCGAACTCGGAACCGGTGCCCGTCAGCAGTGGGTAAGTGATCCCCAGTTGCTGGCCCACGGATTTCACCGCCTCGGCATCGCCCCGGTGGGCGACCCCGAGCACGGTCACGCCCTTACCGCCGTAGTCCTTGGCCAAGGCCTCAAGCGCCTTCATCTCGGCTTGGCACTGAGGGCAATCAGGCTGAAAAACGTGGACGACCAGCGCTTTGGGCTGCGTCTTCGTTTGACCCTGATTCAGCAGCAGCCGATCCTGCTGCCGTTGCACGGACACGGTTGTCCCGTCAGCGGCCTTGAACGAGAAGTCAGCTAGCATCTGGCCGGATGTAAACTCGGCACGGGCCGCTGGCGCCAATGTGGATAGCGCCCAACCGAGGGTAACAATAGCGGTGAGCCACATTGGCCCGTGCCCTCGGATCGGGGGCAGTAAGGTTGTTTGCTTCATAGCGTCCTCCGTGGTTGTGCAGAAGGCATGTTCGTTCGGGCGTGCGAGCCGCGCGCTGTGAACCGGTCGCCCGACCCGATCTCCACCGGGAACCGCCGCGCCTTCCAGTCGGGGAACCCTTCCTCCAGGCGTATCGCTCGACGTCCGGCGGCTCGCAAGACCGAAACCGCCTCGTCGGCAAAGACGCAATAGGGCCCGCGACAGTACGCGACGATCTCGCATTCTTCGGGTATTTCCCTCAGCCGCCACTTCAGTTCCTTAACGGGGACGGAGCGCGCGCCCCGGATGTGTCCGGCCTCGTATTCGCGCCGCGGCCGCACGTCGAGCACGACCGTGGTGCCGTCATCCAGGCGGCGGCGCAGTTCGGCGGCGGAGACGGCCTCCATCTGCTCCCGGTCACCCAGATAATCCCCGACCACGCGGTCGATCTCGGCCAAGCGAGCCCGGCCTAATTCGCGGATGGCCCGCCAGACCTCGAAGACCTGTTGGTCGGCCAGGCGGTAGAAGGCGAACGTGCCGCTGCGCCGCACCCACACGAGCTGCGCCGCCCGCAGCACTTGAAGATGCTGAGACACGTTCGCCAGCGGCAGGCCGGTCTCGGCCACAAGCTCCTCGACCGTCCGCTCGCCCTGGGCGAGGATCTCGACGATTTGCAGCCGGTACGGCCCGGCAAACGCCTTTCCGATCCGGGCGAACTGGCCGAACAGCTCCTGCTTGAACTTTTGCTTGACGCTTATGTCCATTGTTCAATAGAGTAGTTGAATATAGGATGGCGGTCAACCGGATAGAGGAGAGCGGCCATGGACCGCACGACGCACTGGGACGCGGTGTACGACAGCAAGAGCGATGCGGAGCTGAGTTGGTTCCAGCAGGAGCCGGCGCTCTCGCTTCAACTCATCCGCGAGGCGTGCCCGCCGCCGGCGCGGGTGGTGGACGTGGGCGGCGGCACCTCAGTGTTGGTGGACCGTCTGCTGGACGCGGGCTACCGGGCCGCCGTGTTGGACGTCTCCGACGCCGCGCTGCGCCGAGTGAAATCTCGGGTCGGCGACCGCGCGGCGGGCGTCCAGTGGGTCGTCGGCGACGTGACCGAACTGGCGGACATCGGCCGGTTCGACCTCTGGCACGACCGCGCGGTCTTCCACTTCCTGACGGACGCCGCCGACCGTCGCCGGTATGTCGATCTGGCGTTCCGCACCGTCTCGCCCGGTGGGCACGTGGTGATCGGCGCCTTCGCCCCCGACGCGCCGCCGCGGTGCAGTGGGCTGGAAGTCCGTCGGTACGACGCCGAGGCACTGGCGACGGAGTTTGGCGACCGTTTCCGCTTCGTGCGGGATTTGACCGAAACGCATGTAACCCCCTGGGGCACTCGCCAACCCTTTACGTACGTGGTCCTGCGGGCAGACGCCCGTGAGCCGGCACGATCTCATGCGCCGCCGCGGTCGGCAGGATGAGGCACAACGCGCCGGGAAGCATTGACCGGAATCCCGGCAGCGGGCGCCACTCGATCTATTTGCCGCGTCATTATCGAAAACCGTTAATGCAATCCCGGGGCCATCCCCGTCGATGGCGCAATAGACGCAATTCGTTGACCGCGCCCCTGCCCGCGACTAAGATCGCGAGGACGTATCGACTTCCGATAGCAGCGCAGCAAGGAGCCCAGGCGGTGGCCGCCCCAACGAAATCCATCCGCGCTTCGATGGGCCCTCGCAGTGCTGGAATCGCGCGAGGAGATAGAAACGACTCAGCGGCAGCCTGGCATCGAATCGCCAGGACTCCGTGTGGCCGAAGCCGTCGGAGGTTGATTGCATGAACTTAGTCACCTTTGCCCTTCGACGGCCGGTAACAATCGTGGTTTTGATCCTCGCGGTGGTGCTGGCCGGCGTCCTGGCCGCTTTCCGGATGCCGCGCGACGTCTTTCCCGACCTGGGCGTCCCAACGCTCTACGTCGCCCAGCCTTATGGCGGCATCGACCCTCACCAGATGGAGGGCTTCATCGTCAACTACTACGAGTACCACTTCCTCTACATCAACGGGATCGAGCACGTCGAATCCAAGTCAATCCAAGGGGTCGGACTGATCAAGCTCCAGTTCCATCCCGGAACCAACATGGCGACGGCCATGGCGGAAACGGTCTCGTACGTGAACCGCGCCCGCGCGTTCATGCCCACCGGCACGGTACCGCCGTTCGTCATGCGGTTTGATGCGGGCAGCGTGCCGGTCGGCGAACTGGTTTTCACCGACGAGACAGGGAAGCTGGGGCTCAAGGACCTGCAAGACGCGGCGCTGTTCCGGGTGCGGCCCCTGTTCGCGACGCTGCCGGGCGTCTCCGCGCCGCCGCCTTTCGGCGGCAGCCCGCGGGCGGTGGTCATCAACGCCGACCCCGACCGTCTTCGCGCTCTCAACATGAGTCCCGACGAGGTGGTCGCCGCGATTACCAGGGGGAACACGATCAGCCCGTCGGGCAACGTGCGGATTGGGGACAAGATGCCGATGGTGCCGGTCAACTCCGTCGTGAGCGACGTGGGCCGGCTCGGTGACGTGCCGATCCGCTCGGACGGGACGCGCACGGTCTACGTGCGCGACATCGGCAAGGTCGAGGACGCGGCCGACATCCAGTTCGGCTACGCGCTGGTGAACGGGCAGCGGACCGTCTACATCCCGGTAACCAAGCGGGCCGACGCCTCGACGCTCACCGTCGTCAATCTGGTGAAGCAGAACCTGGGCAAATTCCAGTCGGTCCTTCCGCCGGGCGTCAAGGTGAGCTACGCATTCGATCAATCGCCCTACGTCACGCGCTCGATTTGGGGGCTGGGCGAGGAAGGTTTGCTCGGCGCGGTGCTCACGGGGTTGATGGTACTGCTGTTCCTGCGGGATTGGCGCAGCGCGTTGGTGGTGGTGCTCAACATTCCGCTGTCGATTTGCGCGGCGCTGCTGGCGCTGTGGGCCAGCGGACAGACAGTCAACCTGATGACGCTGGGCGGGCTGGCGCTGGCGGTGGGAATCCTGGTGGACGAGGCGACGGTCACCATCGAGAACATCCACACGCTCCTGTCGAGTTCCAGCGCGCCGGGACTGGCCCAGGCCTCGCGGGACGCAACGATCGAAACGGTCGTGCCGCGGCTGCTGGCGATGCTCTCAGTGCTGGCGGTATTCATCCCGACGCTGTTCATGCAGGGCGCCGCCCGCAACCTGTTCGTCCCGCTGGCGCTCGCGGTCGGTTTCGCGATGGTCGGCTCGTATCTGCTGTCTAGCACGTTCGTGCCCGTGCTGTCCATCTGGGTGCTGCGGACCCGGCACGGCGAGCAGACGGCGACACAGTCCTCACAGTCCTCATTCGACCGCTTTCGAGACCATTACGCACGGGTTTCCAGGCGGATCGTCCGGCTGCGGTGGCTCGTGGCGGGAATATATGTCGTGGCGGCCGGACTGGTCATCTTCTTCGTCGGCCGCTCTCTAGGCCGCGAGATCTTCCCAGTGATCGACGAGGGCCAGTTCGAGCTGCGGCTCCGCGCGCCCGCCGGCACGCGCATCGAGGCGACCGAGCACGTCGCGGACAAGACGCTGGACATCATCGGCCGCGAGGTCGGCAAGGACAACGTCGCGATCAGCGTCGGGTACGTGGGCGTGCAGAACGCCGCTTATCCGATCAACACGATCTACCTGTGGACCAGCGGCCCGGAAGAGGCGGTGTTGCAGGTGCAGCTCAAACCATCGGCAAAGGTGCGGATCGCGGAGCTGGAGGAGCGGCTCCGCACGAAGCTGCCGCAGGAATTGCCCGGCGTGCGGGTCAGCTTCGAGCCCAGCGACATCATCAGCCGGGTGATGAGCTTCGGCGCGCCCACCCCGATCGAAGTGGCGGTCAGCGGTCCGAACTTCGACAACGACCGCCAGTACGCCGAAAAGGTCCGCGCCGAGTTGGCGAAAGTGACCTCGCTCAAGGACCTCCAGTACGAACAGGAACTGGAGTATCCGGCAATCAAGGTGGACATCGACCGCAACGTCGCCGGGGCGATGAACGTCACCGCCGACCAGGTCGCCCGCTCGTTGACGGAAGCGACCAGTTCCAGCCGCTTCACCGTGCCGAACTTCTGGGCCGACCCCAAGAGCGGCGTGGGATACCAGGTGCAGGTGCAGATACCAATCCAGCGAATGAACTCGCTGGACGAAAACCGAAACATTCCGATCATCCAGGGAAACGGAACACAAGTAAATCTCCGGAATGTCGCGGACGTAAGCGAGGGCACAGTGCTAGGCGAGTACGACCGCTACAACATGCAGCGGATGCTCACGCTGGCGGCGAACGTCTCGGGCGAGGACCTGGGGCGCGCCGCCGATCAGGTCAACGACGCCCTCCGCCGCGCAGGGCAGGCCCCCGCGGGCGTCAGCGTCGCGGTCCGGGGGCAAGTCCCGCCGATGCAGGAGCTGTTCGGCGGCCTGGAACTGGGCCTCGGGGTGGCAATCGTGGCGATATTCCTGCTGCTGGCGGCCAACTTCCAGAGCTTCCGGCTGTCGCTTGCGATCGTGCTGACCATCCCGTCGGTCGTCGCGGGCGTAGCCGTCGCGCTGCTGCTCACTCACACGACGCTCAACATCCAATCGTTCATGGGGGCAATCATGGCGATCGGCGTGGCGGTGGCCAACGCGATCCTGCTGGTCACGTTTGCCGAGCGGGACCGGGTCCAAGGGGCGAACGTGCCCGACGCCGCCGTCGAAGGCGCGTCGAGCCGACTGCGGCCGATCCTCATGACCAGCCTCGCGATGATCGCGGGCATGGTCCCGATGGCCACCGGCATCGGCGAAGGGGGCCAGCAGACGGCGCCGCTCGGCCGTGCCGTCATCGGCGGCTTGATCGGCGCGACGATCGCCACGCTGCTGATCCTGCCCGCGCTCTTCTCGATCGTGCAGCGCGAGACGACCCGCAAGACCGCCTCGCTCGATCCGGGGGACCCGAGTAGCCCCTACTTCCGATCAAGGCAGCAGTTTGCCCCCGAAGACAACGGCCAGGCCGTACTGAACGAATCGGATCGCCGCCAGGCACAGTTACCCGAGGCCCATCCATGAAATCGTCTGATGCAAGAATCGTCGCAGCGTTACTCATCACCGTCTCAGGTCTCTCGTCCGCAGGACGGGCCCAATCGGCGGCCTCGGCACATAGCACTCCCCCATCGCCGACTCAGCCCGCCGGCGCGGCGTCCGGGTCGGTGGTGGTCCTGGCCACGCTGGACGCGTTCTGGTCGGCCGATCAGTACGCCAAGACCGCCGGCTACGTCTCCGACGTGAAGCACGACATCGGGGACCGCGTGAACAAGGGCGAGGTGCTGGCGATCCTCTACGTCCCGGAGTTGGAGAAGAACCTCGTGCAAGCCAAAGCGGGACTCGCGGCCAGGCAGCAGATGAAAAAGGCCGCGGACGCGGCAGTCGCCCAGGCGCAGCAGGCGCTGGCGGTCGCCAAGAGTCAGCTCGAAGGCTACCAGGCTGACCTGTATCTGGCGCAGGTGACGCTCAAACGGCAGGAGGAGCTGTCGGCCGGCAAGGCCGCCACCGCCCAGCAACTCGACGACGCCCGTGCCAAGGCAAAGGTGGCGCAAGCCAACGTCGCGATGGGCGAGGCGAAGGTGAACTCGGCGCAGGCCGACATTCAAGCCGCCGAGGCCAACCGCGACGTCGCCGTTGCCCAGGTGGACGTGGCCGACGCGCAGGTCCAGGAGGTGCAGGCACTGCTGGAGTACACCCATATCATCGCCCCGTTTGACGGGGTGATCACCCGTCGCCAGGTGAGCCCGGGCGACTTGGTGCAGGGCGCCACGACCACCCGAACCGCAGCACTGTTTACGGTCCAGCAACTCGAAACGATTCGCGTCTTCTGCGACGTGCCCGAGTCACAGGCGGTCGGGGTGTCCGTCGGCGCGGATGCGGACGTGAAGATCTATGCTCTGGCGGGCCGGGTCCTCAAGGGCAAGGTCACGCGTCTGGCCAACGCCATCGATCCGGCGAGCCGGACGATGCGGACCGAAATCGATCTGCCGAACCCGAACGGCGTGCTCCGGCCGGGAATGTACGCGCAGGTCACGATCACGCTTCAGCAGCCGGCGCGGGTAGCGGATGCCGCCGTGGCCGCTCAACGTTGACCCGCCGGAAACAGGGAAGCAGGACTATGGGAAGGAACTGGTTCTCGGGGGCGAGTGCTATTTTCACCAGTGTCATCGCGGTTGGCTGCGCCGCGCCGCCCGGCGTCCCGCCACGCCGCCCCGTGGTGGCGCCGGCAACCCAGCCGTCGGTATCGCTGGACTTGAACGGATCGCCGATGGCGCCGATGTATCGCCGGCTCCTGGCGATCGACCTGCCGACGGTCCTCCGCGTCGCGACGGCCCGGAACCTCGACATCCAGCAGGCCCGCCAGCGAGTGGAGGCCAACCGCGGGCGATACGAAAGCAATGTCGAAGCGGTCTTCCCCGTTATTGCCCCATCGATCGCTTACTCTCATTTCCAGGGCGTCGGCCAGAACGCTAACGGGACGCTCACATTCCCGGTCCACTTCGACAATCTCGTTCCGGCCGTCTCGATCCAGTGGATCCTGAATCCGGGCGCCATCGTCTACGACATCATCGCCTCCAAGCGGCGGCTGGAAGCGTCCGACCAGCAGGAGCAATCGGTGGTGCTGGAAACCGCTCGCGCCGCCGCCGTTCAGTATTACGACCTGGTGCTGGCGCAGGTGCGGCTGGCGGTGGCGCAGGAAGCGGTGAACGAAGCGCAGGAGCTGCTTCGGATCACGCAACTTCAGGTCAACGCCGGAACCGGCCTGCCCGCCGACGAGCTGCGCGCCCAGGCGTCGCTGGCCGGTTTCCAGCAGGACATGGTGCTGGGGCTGAACAACTTCTATCAGGCGTCGATCGCGCTGACGCTGACGCTGCACCTGGATCCGGCCGTCACGCTCGTGCCGGCCCCTCGGCAGGTCAATCAGACGATGCTCGTCCGCGAGAACCTGCCGATCGACGAGTTGCTGGCGACGGCGGCGCGCTACCGGCCGGACCTCAACGCCATCCGCAGCCTCCTGTTGGCTTCGCAGGCCGACACTGGCGCGGCCGTCTGGGGAGGCGTCGGTCCGCAATTGCAGGCCGCGTACACCGTCGACGGCCTGAAGACCTACACGCCCGGCAGGCATCACGACTGGAAGGAGCAGCAGAAGGCCGGCGTCGGCGCCGGCGTCGCCCTGGGCCCCTCGACTTTCGGAAACCTCAAGACGGCCCAGGCCAACGAGCGCTCGGCCGCCATCGACGTACAGCGTCAGACCGACCTCGTCCGCGCCGCCGTCGTCTCCGCCCAGCAGGCCAGCGCCACCAATGCCAAGCTGATCCCGGTGGCCCGCCAGCAGCTCGACTCAGCCCAGGAAGCGCTGCGGCTCACGCAGGCCAACCTGAAGGCCGGTACCGCCCTGCTTCTTGACGTGCTCCAGGCCGAAAACGCGGTCGAGGACGCACGGCTCCGATACGTCACCGCCGTCGTCCACTACAACCAATCGCAGGTCAACCTGCTGGCTGCGCTGGGGCTGCTGGACGCTCAAAACCAGAGCTGAAACTGCGTTCGCAGGACGATCTCCTCGTCTTCTTCCCGTTGGCGAGGTAATCCAGGCCCGTGGTGCCGCCGTTCACAGGAGCAACTGGAGTTGCACTTCGCCCATGATCTCCCCCTTTCCCTTGGAGCTGGTGAAGACGTCGGTTGGGCCGTCATCGATCGGGATGCCCTTGGGCAGGTAAATGATCTCCGGGGTAAGCTTCAGCCGGTTTCCGTAGAAGAAGAAGTTGACTCCGCCGGTAATGGCCTGGACGTAATTCTGACTTCCGGCAGGCGTCCCCTGGAGGCGCATGTACTCGTAACGGGCATAAGGTTCGATGCGGTTGTTGAAGACGTAGCCCACTTCGCCCACGATTGAGTATTCGTTTGTCGGACGGTTGGCGACGGCCGGGTCGGGAGTGCCGATGCTCGCCCCGGTAGGCGACTGCGTGTAGATGCCGAAGTTGTGCGTCGTGTACCGATCGACTAAGGCGCCGTAGAGGTTCAGTCCATTGGGAACCGCATACTGGGCGTCGGCGACGGCGACGGTCTGACCGGCATGACCGCGCTCCGAGTAATCGGTCCCCACTCCGAAGACCAGCAGCGGCTCCTTGATCTCCACGCCGCCGACCTGCGCGTAATCCTGCCAGCGGCCAAACGCCTTGATCTCCGCGCGCCCGGCAACGCCGTAATTAAAGCCATTGGTGGGAGGGCCGAAGAAGTTGGTGTTGGCCGAACGAAGCCCGTGGTTGACGCCCACTTCGGTGCGGACCCAGCTCTTGGGGTCGTAGATGAAGGTCGCGGCCTCCGTGAACGCGTCGCCGTTGGCGAAGATGTCGCCGGTCAACGATCGCTCGATCCCGTGCTGATAGCGCGAGCTGACGATCTGGTCATGCAGGAGCGGGTCCTTGATCTGACCGGCTTTCACGAAGAAGGGGGTGTCGTGGAAGTTGTATTTCATCCACGCTTCTTCGAGCAGCGGCACGCCGCCAAGGTTATTGCTTACGGTGCCGACCTTGGCGCCGGTAGAGCTGGTCACCGTGGCCGACCCGCTGGCCCGCACCGTGGCCCAGTTGAAGAAGTAGGTCAAGTCCGGACTGAAAAGGTTGCCGTCGAACCCGAAGCGGAGTCGGCGCATCTCAAACCCGTTTTCGGTGTCATCGTTGCCCTTGGCCTTGAAGTCTTGCCGCCACAGCGTGACGTCGCGGAACTGCATGTGGATCCAAGGCCGCCAGACGAAATTCCCGTCATCGCTCTGGATGAAGAAGCGATTGTCCTTGTACCCGGCGGTGACGCCGGTCGCATCGAACAGCCTGCTGTGGCGGTCGGCGTCGTACTGGGCAGCTTGCAGCGCCGACTCCTGCTGCCGCTGCTGCGCCTCCTGCTGGTGCTTGAGTTCCTGCTGCTTCTGCTGCGCCTCGAGCTGATCGATCCGGGCCCGCAGCGCCTGGATCTCCTTGGAAATATCCGGCTGAGTGGTCGGCTCGTCGCCCCAGGCGACACCTCCAGCGCCGGCCACAACCGCCGACAGCAGGGCCGCACACAGCGGCTTGCGACAATGATTCACGTGCTCTCCTTCCCGTAAACAGACTGACTTGGAATCCTCGTGCCCGGGTGCGAATTGTTAAGAAGAGCGTCAAGGATTGATAAACAATCCATCAAGGAATCGTTAAGGCGAATTCCTTTTACCGCACGGGCGGGCGGGAGGGTCAACCTAAGTGAAGCTTGCGCCAACGGCTGCGCCCAGGTCGTTGCTCGGCCGGGCGCTGGAGTTATCGGACCTTCCAGCCGGCGGGGGCCGGTGGATTATTGTGGATAACCTGTCGCGAGCCGACCCGGCGGCGATCAGTGATCGTCGTTTCGGCCAGGGGCTATCGCTGTTGCGGTAGCCGCTATGACCGCGGGGCGCGGCTTGCGGATCAGGGGGACGCGCTGGAACGGCTCCCACCCGCCGCCCAGGGCCTTATACAAAGCAATGTATTGTACATCGGTGGTCTCCTGGGCGAGGGCGTACTGATCCTGCAGGTCGTAGAGTTGTCGCTGGGCGTCCACTACGTCGAGCAGGCTGGTCTGCCCGTTCTGGTAACGCTCGGTGGCCAGTTGCACCGTTCGCTGGGCATCGGACACGGCGAGGTTCAGTTGCTCGAGCCGATCCTGCTGGGCGGTATAGTTGCCTATCGCGTTGTCCACCTCTTCGACCGCCAGAAGCACGGCGCGGCGGTAGCTGTAGAGCAGCTCGCGGGTGCGGTAGTCCTGCACCTCCACGACGGCATCGAGGGTGCCGAAGTCCAGCACCGGCCAGTAGGCGGTGGGACCGAAGGACCAGATCTCCTTGTTCATGACCGGCGCCCGCCCGAGGCCCTGACCCTGCATGCCATAGGCCCCCAGCAGGGCCACGCGGGGAAAGAGATTGGCGGTTGCGATGCCGACCCGGGCGGTGGAGGCGGCCAGCTCGCGCTCGGCCTGGCGGATATCGGGCCGGCGGCGGAGCAGTTCGATCGGCAGACCCGGACCGATCTTCGGCGGCGGCGCGGGAAGATTGCCCGGGTGGGAGAGCTCGGAGTACATCTCCTGGGGAAGCTTTCCCAGGAGCACGGCAATCCGCCGCTGCGACTGCGCAATGCCCGCCTCCAGCGGCGCGAGAGCCGCCTGGGCGGCGGCCAACTGCCGCTGCGATAACACGAGATCGTATTCCGGCCTCATCCCCTGCCGCACGCGC
>Ga0073928_10007080_pt1 | contig 14745 bp, 15 predicted proteins | sample PaiPotPPA55metaG_FD_76969 | JGI IMG/M metagenome (GOLD analysis project Ga0073928, IMG submission 76969) | Iron sulfur acid spring bacterial and archeal communities from Banff, Canada, to study Microbial Dark Matter (Phase II) - Paint Pots PPA... ... | reverse complement strand
TGCACGAGCCGATGAACACGCGATCGATGGCGATGTCGGTCAGTTTCTTGCCCGGCGCGATCCCCATGTAGTCGAGCGCTCCCCGCAGGTAGCTGGCACGGGGCTCGTCCGCTGCGGAGGCGGGATCAGGCACACGGCCATCGATCGGCAGCGCATCCTCAGGGCTCGTCCCCCAGGTCACGAACGGCACGATCTCGGATGCGTCGAGGTCCACATCGCGCTCGAAGCGTGCATCGTCATCGGTCGTCAGCTGCGACCAGTCCTCGATCGCCCGTTCGAGCACCGCGCCCTGCGGCGCGCAGGGACGCCCCTTGAGATATTGAAACGTCGTCTCATCGGGAGCGATCATTCCGCAACGCGCTCCTGCCTCGATGGCCATGTTGCAGAGCGTCAGGCGTCCATCCATCGAGAGCGAGCGGATGGCAGGCCCGGCGAATTCGATGGCATGCCCGGTGGCGCCGTCCGCGCCTATGCGCGCAATAACCGCGAGGATGATGTCCTTGGCGCTCACGCCCAGCCCCGGCCGACCAGCCACGCCGATCCGCATCCGTTTCGGCTTACGCTGCCAGATCGTCTGCGTCATCAGCACATGCGCCACTTCCGACGCACCGATCCCGAACGCCAAGGCCCCGAGCGCTCCGTGGGTGGAGGTGTGGCTGTCGCCACAAACGATCAACAGACCTGGCAAGGTGAGGCCCTGCTCGGGACCAACCACATGCACGATCCCCTGGCGCGGATCGCGGAATCCGAACAGAGTGATGCGATGCTTGGCGCAATTCTGCTCGAGCGTGCGCACCATGCCCGCAAATTCCGGGTTGCCGGTGCTCGCGGGCGATGGCCGCGTGGGCACGTAATGGTCCGCAACCGCAAAGGTGAGGCTGGGCGCGGCCACCGCTTCGCGCCGCTCATCGAGCCGAGTGAACGCGTGGAACGAGCCTTCGTGCACGTAATGGCGATCGACCCACAGCAGCGCTTCGCCATTGTCGCTGCGCACGATCTCGTGCGCTGCCCACACCTTGTCGAACAAGGTCCGAGGCTCGGTCATCGCGGCCTCATGCCGGCTCCGGGACAAGCTCCTCGGCGAGAGCCTTGCGCACCGCAGCCCGCTCGGACATGCGTTGCCGGTGGGCAGCGACCTTCGGGAACCGAGCCGGATCTACGCCGTCATTCTCCAACCACTGCGCGAGCGTGAACAGGTAGGGGTCACTGATGGTGTACGTCGCCCCTGCCACCCAGGGCCCCTTGAGCATGTGCTGCTCGATCAGAGCAAAACAGGCGGCTACCGATTCCGGCACCTTGCGTTGCATGGCCACGATTGCGGCCGGATCGTCCACCCAGCGGTGGCCGCGCATGCGATGCGCGTGGGCCACGTGCACGGTCGAGCACAGGTAGCTGTTGAAGGCCTGCACCTCGGCAAATGCGAAGGCGTCGTCGAGGGGAGCAAGCTTTGCCGCCGGAAAGCTCTGTGCGATGAATGCGAGCATGGCCGGCGTCTCGGTCAGGATGCCGCGCGGGGTCACAAGCGAAGGCACGCGCGCCTTGGGATTCACCTTGAGATAGGCCGGCTCGCGCTGCTCGGTCTTGCCGAAATCGACAAGCTTCAACGCATAGGTGGCGCCCGCCTCGACCAGCGCAATGTGCGACGCGAGCGAGCAGGTGTTGGGAGCGTAGTAGAGCGTGAGCATGGCACTCTCCGAGTGGAGTCGGCCGACCCTTGTTTTCGACGCCAATCGGGCTGGCCCGACTAATTCAATTGAGCTTATCATAAGAGCAGAGCGCTTTCCGACCAAGCCGGTCGCTGGCTCAATCGAGGCGGCGCGCTGAACCGGCGCCGGGAACCGTAGGGTGGTTGGTTAGCCGCAGAAGTCGGCTACGCGTAGCCCGCTTTCCAGGACGTAACCCACCGCAACAGGCGGACACATCCGATGCTGGATCGGCGGGTTACGCCACCGAGCCGGCTCGCTGGCTGGGGCGTGTACTCAACGCGGACAGGAGGTCCGCTTTCGCGGCAAACCGGAAAACATCGCTCCGTCGGAGATTTCCGGTTTTGACCCAAAGCGGATATTCTGCGCGATCGGTGGCGGATTGTTCCGTGCTCCAGCCACATGTATACTGACTGTCGCCGATATTAGCGGAGCTGCACCATGAAGCGCTTGATTCTGGCTCTCCTCACAGGCGCCGCTTTTGCGGCGTCATCCCCTGCGTACGCGGCCGTCAAGACTATCGTTCTGGTCCACGGCGCCTTCGCCGATGGCTCCGGATGGAAGCCGGTGGCGGACATTCTCCAGAGTCACGGTTACTCGGTGCGAGTTGTCCAGGAGCCTGAGACGAGTTTCGCGGCAGACGTGGCTGCGACGCGGCGGGTTCTCAACAAGGCAGGTCCTTGTGTGCTGGTTGGCCACAGTTACGGCGGGATGATCATCACCGAGACGGGAACGCATCCCGACGTCAAGGCTCTTGTTTATGTAGCGGCCACGCAACCGGACGTCGGTGAGAGTCTGTCTGATCTGGCGGCCAAAATGCCAGCGGCTGCCAAGAGCATCGGCCCGGTTGGCGACGGCTTTCTGGCAGTCAACCCCGATGCGTTTGCGAGTGATTTCGCTGCAGACGCTCCCAAGCCGGTCGCGCAGTTTATGGCGATATCCCAAGTGCCGGTTTCAGCTGAAGCATTTGACGCGAAGGCCACGGTTGCGGCTTGGAAACAAAAGCCGAGCTACGCAGTAATTCCCAAACAGGACCGAATGATCAATCCGGACCTCGAGCGATTCATGGCGAAGCGAGCCCAATCGCAAGTCATTGAACTTCCAGGCAGCCACGCAATCTTCCTTTCGCACGCGCACGAGGTGGCAGCATTGATCGAAAAAGCGGCTACGGCCGCGAAGTAGGCTTGATAGCCCATTATAGGGGTTGGGGCACCCCACCATCGGCCCACACCCCAGCCCCCTGTAAATCCCTGTAAAGGGGGCGGGGGGACAGCCAAAATCTGCAAAAAAGTGAGTATAAACAATGACATCCGCCGAAATGGCAGGCTCCGGAACAGGGAAGAACAGGGAAATAACAGGGAAATGAGCAGTGATTCATGACCGAACGTCGCGATCTTCACTCCCAGCCGGCAAACAGGGGCTCCTTCCCATGCGTGGGCAGGAGCGGCTCCAGGCACAGCCGAAGGGCCCCGATATTGCCGGCCATGGCCAGCTCGATGGCCAAACAAAAAGCCCGGCGCGGTAGTCCCGGCCGGGCTTCTCGGACACTTTCCTGAGATTACAGGTTTATAGGCTGATTTTATTACAGTGTCCACGCACTGCAAGTTGCAATGTCGATAGCACATGAGTTGTCCGGGTTAGGTAGCACACGAGTTGTCCGGTTTTCTGCCTCCTTGCAGCCAGCGGTTGCCGAATGGTCGTGAATTATGAGTACACGCCCTAATCCAACCCGCCCTACGCAGTCAGTAACACGCGCTGCTTAGCTCGTCAGCGAGCTGCGACCGCTTTGCGGCCCAGAAGCTTCTCCGCGTTTCTGAAACAAACCGCCTTGCGCACCTCTTCGTCGAGCGGGACGCAGTCCATGAACTCCCCCGCTTCTTCTATCGACTCAAAGGGATGGTCTGCCGAGAACATCACGCGCTCGGTTCCGAGCGCGCTCAGCGTGCATGCGAGCGGGTCGGCGGAAAACATGCCCGATGTGGTCACCCAGATATTTTCCCGGATGTAAGCAGAAGGCGGCCTTTTGAGCTTGAGGCCGTACAGCTTGGCTCTGCTGTCGAACCTCCAGAGGAGGAACGGCAATGTCTCTCCGAGATGGCCCAGCACCACCTTGGCGCGGGGGAATCGGTCGAACACCCCGTTCATGACCAGTCGCAATGCGTGCGTGCCGGTCTCTACGCCCCACTCCCACATCGCACGCTTGAGAGCCCTGCAGTCGGCAAGCGCGGGGTACGGCGAAACCGGATCGGCGGGATGGATGTAGACGGGCGCGTTGATCGCTTGCGCGCGTTCCCAGAACGGGTCGAGGGCAGGGTGGTCCAGGTACTGGCCGTGCGTATGCCCGTTGATCAGAGCACCGCTGAATTTCAGATCCCGAACGCACCTCTCCAGCTCATCCGCGGCTGCGCGTGGATCCTGCATCGGCAAATGCGCCAAGCCCCCGAGGCGCTGCGGATGCTTGTGTATTTGCTCGGCAAGCCAGTCGTTTCCCGCGCGCGCTTTGCGCACGGCCGTCGCCCTGTCGGCCTCGGCCTGGACGCCCGGTCCGGCAAGCGACACGATCGCCGCCGCAATGCCCGCCTTGTCCATCGCTTCCAGGCGGCCGTTGCCGAGATCCGACAACAAAGCGAGCAGTCTTTTGGAAGCGCTGGGCGCGACATCCCGCATTGTCGGTTCCCAGTACTCTTCGAACCCGGGAATCATGCAGTGCTCTTCAAGCGCTATCTTTTGCAAGGTTGAGTCCCCCGTGGGTCGGGTGGGTTAGCCGTACAAGTCGGCTACATGTGGCCGACTTGTACGGCGTAACCCACCGCGATACGAGGACACATCTGAGGCCGGTCGGCGGGTTACGCAAGCAAGCCGGCTGGAGCTGGCAACCGATCTCGGGTTTACCCGAGATCGGCAAACAACGATTGCCCAAGTCGGCTATAGCCGACTTGGGCTCGCTAAACCGCCCCACCAATCAGTGCGGAGGCGCCTTGTCTGATCCAGGGAATGCACTAGTAACTGCGGCAACCAAAACGAACCGATCGCGTCCGGGATCGCTGGCTGGCGCGCGCTGGCTGCAATGGTCATCCCTCGCGTTCTCTTTCTTATGCCTTGCGGAATCCGCCGTGCCGTCGCCCCTCCTTGCGGCCGACCAGGTCAGGATCGGCGTTGCCCGAACCATCAGCGACGCGGGCTATTACATCGCCGACGCCATGGGATTCTTCCGCGACGAAGGGCTTGCCGTCTCGATTGTCCCTTTCAATTCGGCGGCGCAGATGGTGGCGCCGCTCGGCACCGGCGAGCTCGAGGTCGGCGGGGGAACCGTATCGGCGGGCTTCTACAATGCGGTCGGGCGCGGCATCGCCATCAAGATCGTTGCCGACCAGGCCTCGATCAGGCCGGGGTACGGGTTTTCCTCGCTTCTGGTGCGCAAGGACCATATCGATTTGGGGCGCTACAAAGACTACGCCGATCTCAAAGGCATGAAGGTCGCCGTGGGCGCGCCGGGCACCGGCAGCGCGTCCGCGCTCAACGAGGCGCTCAAGAGGGGCGGACTGAAGTTCAGCGATGTCGATGTCGTCTATCTCGGCTTCCCCGAGCATCTGCCGGCCTACAAGAACAAGGGGATCGATGCGAGCATCACCAACGAGCCGACCATGACGCGCGCCATCGAGCAGGGTGCCGCGGTTCGAATTGCGGGCAATGACGTGATCTATCCCGGGCAGCAGACCGCGGTGATGTTCTACTCCGATCGCTTCATCAATGAGCGGCGCGCGCTCGCCGAAGGCTTCATGCGCGCCTACATCCACGGCGTGCGCGTCTACAACGATGCCCTCAAGGACGGCCGGCTGGCAGGGCCACGGGCGAATGATGTGATTCCGATCCTCACCAAATACACTGCGATCAAGGATGAGAGCCTGTTCCGCCGCATCGTCCCGAGCTGGGTCGATCCGAACGGGGAAGTTCATGTGGCGAGCCTGAAGAACGACCTCGACTTCTTCCGCGAGCTTGGGCTCATCGAGAAGAAGGACATCAGCGTCGATGCCGTGGTGGACAGCTCGTTTGCCAAGGCCGCGGTCGCGCGGCTCGGGCCATATCAACCCGCCGGGAATTAGGGCATCATTCGATTGCGTCGAACGCGTCGTGGCCGCACGACGCCGACAACCTGCGATTGCTCATCGAAAAATGCTCTAAGATCAGAACGAGCGAATTGCCATGACCCCGCACGAGCAAAACCAGCTGTTGACCCGGACCGGCCCTGGCACGCCCACGGGAAACCTGCTGCGGCGTTATTGGATTCCGGCGCTGCTGGCGGATGAGGTGCCTGAGCCCGACTGCCCGCCGGTCCGCGTCAAGCTGTTATCAGAGCGCTTGCTCGCGTTCCGCGACACGCAGGGCAAGGTAGGCATCATCGACGAGTTCTGCGCCCATCGCGGTGTATCGCTGTGGTTCGGGCGCAATGAGGAGAATGGGCTGCGGTGCTCCTATCACGGCTGGAAATACGATGTGGGCGGGCAATGCGTGGAGATTCCCTCGGAGCCGGTCGAGAGCGGGTTCTGCAAGAAGATCAGGCTCAAGTCCTATCCCTGCGTCGAGCTCGGCGACGTGATCTGGGCCTATATGGGGCCGACGGAGCTCAAGCCGCCGCTCCCGGCATTCGAGTGGGCGCGGGTGCCGCACGCGCACCGGTTCGTCACCAAGCGCATGCAGGACTGCAATTACCTCCAGGCCATGGAAGGCGGCATCGATTCCGCCCACGTCTCCTTCCTGCATCGCCACGAGCTGCGCAGCGATTCGCTCCATGTCGGCAAGGGAGCGGAATTGACGCGGGAAACCGACGCGCGCTTCGAAGTGGTCGAGACCAGGGGCGGCATGGTCGTCGCCGTGCGCCGGCCGGCGCCGAACGGCCAGCTCTATTGGCGCATCACCCAGTGGATCATGCCGTTTCACACCATGATCCCGCCCTACGGCGACAACGCGCTCAACGGGCACGCCTGGGTGCCGATCGATGACGAAAGCTGCATGGCGTGGTGCTTCACCCACCATCCCACGCGCACGCTCACCCCGCATGAGCTGGAGGTCATGCGCAACGGCGGCGGCATCCACGTGAAATTGATCCCGGGGAGCTTCCGGCCGATGGTCAACAAGGACAACGACTATATGATCGATCGCGACGCGCAGCGCGCCAACAAGACCTATTGCGGGGTGGCCGGGATCGCGATGCAGGATGCGGCGATTCAGGAGAGCATGGGCCCGATCCAGGACCGCAGCAAAGAGAACCTGGTTTCGACCGACAACGGCGTGATCATGGCGCGCATCCGCCTGCGCAAGGCGGTGCTGGCAGCCGAGCAGGGACGCGAGCCCGACGGGCTCGACCCCGCGACCCACGCGGTGCGTTCGGCCTCCATCGTGCTGCCGCAGGACGCGAGCTTCATCGAAGCCGCCACCGCCGCGCTCAACGTGCGCGAGGGCGTCGCCCACACCTCGGTGTAGGGGCGGTTCAAACCCGCCCCTACGGCTATCCGAAGGCGCCAGCCCGATTGGGCGGCGCGTTGAATTGCAGCATTCATGTCCCCGTCGCACTGCCTCGGTTGCCCAGGGTTGCATTTGGAGGTTGCCACACCGCTACGCCGGGATTATGTTGCAACGTAGAACAGGGATGACGCCGTGCGAGAGATGTCGGTTCGAGAGGCCAATCAAAACTTCTCGCAAGTCATTGCCGCTGCCGAGCGTGGCGAGACGATCGTGATAACCAAGAACGGCGTTCCCGTCGCTCGAATCTCGCCGCAAACCACGGATCGCGCGAGCGACCCGCAGTGGCGATCGGCATTCGCAGCGCTGAAAAAGAGCCTGCAGTCGAAACGTCGGACGGGTTACCACGTCGGAGCCATCACTGAGGAAGACAAGTACGGCAGCGATCCCGCATGATTCGGGTCGCGCTCGACAGCAACATCCTCATCTACGCCGAGCTTGAGCCGGACTCGGAGAAGGGAGCGCGAGCGATCGACCTCATACTACGAAGCGCCCACGACGGCGTCATTCCGCTGCAAGTGCTTGGAGAATACCTGCGTTTCATCCAGCGGCGTCTGCCGTCTGCGTTCGAGGATGCGGTGAAGCAGGTACACGTTTATGAAGCTACCTTCCTCACCCCGCCCACTACAGTTGCGGTGATCGATGCGGCTTGCGCGCTGGTGCGCGCGCACCGCTTTCAATTATGGGATTGCGTTGTGTGCGCCGCCTCCATCCAGGCCGGGGCGAAGGTTCTGATGACCGAAGACATGCAGGATGGTCGCACTCTCGACGGCCTGCAGCTGATCAACCCCTTCGATGCAGGCAACGTCGCTGCGATCGAGAGCCTGCTGGGCGCTTAAGTCACGGGCGGAGTACTTGCCGCCCTATAAGTCAGGTTTTCCGATCAGTGTCCTTCGGGCCTTTGCTTTTGGGCACCCAGCTGTAGCCCTTGGCTCTGAGCTTCTGCGCCAGCGGCGTCTCAGCAAACATGTTCTTGATGGTCTTCGCCGAAGCCTTTCCAATTCGCTCGTAACGAGCTGTTCTTTCCGTCCCGGTACTGTCCTTCGGTGCCGTATCCTTCACTGCCATCTCTTACTCCGTCAGCTGGTTGTCGTCTGGGGGTTGTCGCTGGGTCGCGTTCAGCTCTGCGTAGCATCAGCTTGGCGTATACCTGTTGCCTGCTCTGTCTCTTCAGGCCCACACAGGCACTTCAACCGTTGGTCATTTCAACTTGACTGCTTCAGGGTCAAAGCTCCAGGTTTCGCCATCGACTTTCTTCGCCGCCGAGAGATCGAGCTTCTGCTGCACCGGGGGCGGTACCGGATAGATCTTCAGCTCGCCGGCGCGTCGGCCCAGCTCGAGATAGCGCTCCAACTCGGGGGCCGAGAACGACACGCGGATATTGCCCAGGCTTGTTGCACCCCATTGCGGATCATAGGCAGTGGTCCTCTCGACGACGCTCTTGCTCAGCTGCCGGGCGACTTCGGGTTCCTGAAACCACACGTTCGCCTGATCTCGGTGCGTGGCTGCATAGAGCAGAGCCTCCTTGTGCGCCCGAAGGAAGCGCCCCGCTGCCTGCGGATGGGCCTTCTTGAAGTCGTCGCGCATCGGGATGACCATGGTCAGCGCGGTGTCCTCCGCAACCACCCGAGCCAGGCCTTTCTCGACGAAATTCTCGACCCAAGGATCCCAGACAAAAGCCGCATCGATCTTGCCGGCACGGATGGCGTCCGAGAGGTCCGCGAAGCCCATATTCGTCACTTCGACATCGCTGCCGGGCTTCAGCTGTGCCTTCTCGAGCATCGCCAATGCCGAAAGATAGATCGAGCTCCCCACGGGTCCGTAGAGTTGCTTGCCTTTCAGATCTGCCAGCGTTTTAATGTCCGATTTTGTCGATGCAACGATCGCTCCGCGGAACACGGATTGACGACCTATCACAGTTATCGGCGCGTTCACCGCCGCCAATGAAACCGACGGCATGTCGCCGATGAAGCCGACGTCCAAGGCTCCGGAAATGAGCGCCTCGTTAACAGCCGGACCGAACGAGAACATGGTGAACTCGCCCTTGAGCCCGTTTCGCTCGAGAATGTCGGTTCGCTGCAGGACGTGCGCAATCTGTGCCTCCACGGTTGTTGTAGGTTGCCAGCCGATGCGGACCGGAATGGAGTCCTGCTGCGCGCGCGCGTCGGTGGTATGAAGCACGCCCGCGCAGAGAGCCAGAGCGGTTAAGCAAGCGAGCCGCATATGCAAGATGCCGGGAGTAAACATGCTGGGATCTCCTCTTCAATTTCGAAATCAGGTTGCTTGCTGCAGGCGTGCCGCGTTGGTCCCCTCATCATGCCATTGCGGCTTGAGAGAATCCCACAGTTCCTGGGTCAAGTTAATGAAATCCGGGAGCGATCGGGTTCTCGATGTCCGGGGGCGTGGCAGCCCTACCTTGTGGATGCTGCGAACGTTGCCCGGATGGGAGCTCATGACGACAATGCGATCGGCGAGGAAGACCGCTTCCTCGATGCTGTGCGTCACGAATACAACGGTGCGGTTCGCATCCGCCACGATCCTGGCAAGCTCTTCCTGCAGCAGCACGCGGGTCTGGGCGTCCAGCGCGCCAAACGGCTCGTCCATCAGGAGGATATCGGGATCGGGTGCGAGCGCCCGCGCTATGGCCGCCCGCTGTTTCATGCCTCCGGAAACCTCATAGGGATAACGATCCTCGAACCCGTCCAGCTTGACGAGGGCGAGGAAGTTGCGCGCAACTCGCGCGCGCTCGGCGGGCGCGACCCCCTGGGCTTTGAGCCCGAACTCGACGTTTTTCTGAATCGTCATCCAGGGAAAGAGGGCATAGTCCTGAAACACGACAGTTCGCCGTCGATCGGGCTTCGACACTGGAATGCCTTCGTGCAGCACCTGGCCCGCGGTGGGTCGCAAAAAGCCGGCAATGACATTGAGGAGCGTCGACTTTCCACATCCTGAGGGACCGAGGAGCACGACGAGCTCTCCCTCGCTGATATCTATGCTGACATCCTCCAGGACTCTGAGAACGCCGACTCGCCCGCGGAGAGCAAAGTCCTTCGAGACGTGATCGATTTTCAGCTGCGGCACCGGTTCACGTCGCCTTCGAGGACTCTTGCCAGGGCACCAGCCTGCGCTCGATTGCGGTCATCACCGCGTTCATGGCAAAGCCGATGATGCCTATCGCCATCATGCCGGTGACCACGTATTGGGTCTGCAGGAGCAGACGGCTCTGCTGAATCATATAGCCGAGACCGGAATGGGCGGCGATGAGCTCAGCCGCCACGACGCACATCCAGCCGACCCCGAGGGCGATCCTGAGACCGGGAAAGATTACCGGGAGGGCGCCCGGGATCAGGACATCCCAGATCAGCATGCCAGGGGTTGCGCCAAGACAAAGGGCGGCATTGATCTGGGTTCGTTCGATGTTGCGAACTGCCGAGTAAGTGCTGACAAAGACGGGAAAGACCGCGCCGATAAAGACGAGGAAGTAGCTTGGCGCATTGCCCACGCCAAACCAGAGGATTGCCAATGGCGTCCAGGCAATCGGCGGAATCGGTCGAAGAGCTTCGACCAGCGGCTTGACGAAGTCGGAGAGCGTGCGAAACCAGCCAAGCACGACGCCCAGCGTCAAACCGACCATGGTAGCCACGGCAAAGCCGACCAGCACCCGCTCGATGCTGGCGCTGACGTGTCGGAGAAGCGTTCCGCTGCGCAGGAGATCGCCGGCAGCCCAGAACAACGTGGTCGGGGATGGAAGCAGCACCCCGTTGATCAAGCCGGCCGAGCCAAGGACCTCCCACGCGGTGAGGAAAACGGCAAAGCCCATTATGCTGCGCAGGATTTTTCCGCTCGCCTGCCAGACCGCGAGCGGGGCGCGGCTGATTGCCGACAAGGTTGTCCGAGCCTCCGGCTTCTGTAGCAGTGGATCAGCCCTCGTTGGATCCCTGATGCATTGTGCGGCGATATCCGTTCTCTGTCACCCGCCGTGACAGGCCTGGCCGGCTTTCACACCTGCCGTAGGCCGGCAGGGCTCCTACCTCTCTCCTCGCTTGTGAAAGCGGCCTTCAAGAGAGCTTCAACTGTCTGCACGACGGAAGTGCTTGCCTTCTCCAACAAGATTAAGCTCGGGTATCAGCACACGGCGTTTGTCGATGGATTTTACATATCCAATACGGAATACCTCCTTGCCTTCGTTCCGCAGAATTGAGATGCCGAGATCGGAATCGGTGTTGCCGACGATCGCGCAGAAGCCGATGCCCATGTTGAACACCTCGAACATCCGCGCATCGTCCACCTTTTCCAATTTTTGAATAAGCGAAAAAATCGCCGGCGTTGGAGGAAGACGCTCGATGACATACTCTGCTCTGGCTTGAACCCGCAGCAGGTTCAAGAGGCCGTCGCTGGTAATGTGAATCAGCGCCTTGACCGATTTGACCTGCTTCAGAAGCTCAAGAGCTTCTTTGACATAGATGTAAGTGGGTCGCAGCAGCTCGTCTCCAAGATTGCGCTCCAGCTCGGGAAACTGATGCGAAAGACTATACTTGTTGTCATCCAAAAACGCCTGCCGAGCCAGAGACAAGCCGTTGCTATGAATCCCGTTGCTTGCAACACCGATGACCACGTCGCCACGCTCGATATTTTGCCCAATCAGGATCTTGTCCAATGGCACCCGCCCGATCGCAGTGCCAGCCAAATCAAACCCTTCGATCATATCTCGTAATTGAGCGGTCTCTCCGCCACAGATCGAGATCCCGGCGAGCTTGGCGCCTTCAGCAAGACCGATGGCGAGATCGTCCATGAAATTCGCGTCTACTTTCTTGGTCGCGAGGTAATCGACCATTGAGACAGGCTCTGCCCCGACACAGAGCAGATCGTTTACGTTCATCGCCACACAATCAATTCCGATGGTTTTATACTTGTTCAGCCTATGGGCGATCATGGCCTTGGAGCCGACGCCGTCGGTCGTTATCGCGACTCCTTGACCGCCCATGTCCACCACGTTGGCAAAGTAGCCTATCCCCAGCTTGACAGCTCCAAAGCTGCCATCGGGGGGCCATGTATCCTCGATACGGGCAGAAAGCTTTTTTAGACCAGCATCGGCTTCATCGGTATCAACGCCCGCGTCCTTATAACTGTCCTGAACCAGTCGCACGGTACCACTCGTTCTCGCTTTGGCGGCTTGGATCATAGCATTCCTCGGTGGCGCAAGCGATTCACCCTCGGTCACAAGCTCGATCTCCGTCAAATCTTCGCCGACAATGATGCGTCCGGAGAAATCGCGGGCGACCTCCTCCACCAGCCGCTCGAGCATGCGGTCGTCCTTTCGGGGACGGTGATGGGTAAGAACCAGCGTCTTGACCTTCGCCCTGGAAGCAATCTTTCCGACCGTATCGCCGCCAGCCAAGGTGTACTGCATGACCCGGCGGAAATGATCGTTCTCGATTTCCGCGCTGGCCATGTAACAGCAATGCACGAGCAGATCGGCGCCACGGGCAATGCGGTCAATGCCGTCACAGGCAATCGTATCGCCGCTGATGGCGACTGTTTTGCTTTCGCCCTCAAACCGGTAGCCATTGCCTTCCCGCTCGCTCGCCAACGTCGTGGGTGCCCGCAATCTATCCCAGTTCCATACCGGCTTGTCATCTTTCCGCGCGCTCACCACCTTTCTTCCCGAGAGGTGCTTCATGTTCGAGAAAGCAGAAATCGATGCCGAATTGCATGCGCGGCTCAAGGCCGCCGGGTTCAATCCGCTTGACCCGAAGGTGCAGGCGATCAATGCGATTGTGAGCGCCTACTACGCCGAAAAGACCGCGAAGGTTTTGCAACAGGTTCAGGACGTTCTTGATTGCCTGACCTAGGCTTAGGCTTAGGCTAATTCCCTGAGAAGAAAAACCCTCTCTCACTGGTTCACTTCTCCTTCCCCAGGCTCTCCGGGAACTCATCAAAATCAAACCCGCGGAAATCGTGAAAGCCCTGCCAATGCGCCGCGATGTCGGCGCGGAAGAGATCGCGGGTAAGTGCGCGCACCAGCTTGGGGACGAGATATCTCATCGGGCGGATGGCTGCGCCGCTTGGGCCGAAGCTCAGCGTCGAGGCAAAATTGAAGCAGTGGATGTTGCTTATCTCCGGGGCAGCTCCCGGCACCCGCTCGACAAACGCGAAGGACGGTGAGAGGTAGGGGTAGAGTCCGAGTCGCGTGTTTTCCTCGCCGGGCGGAGGCTTGAAGCGATCGTTCCAGGTCGCGATGTGGTCGGCGAAGGAGGCAAGCTCCGGCCGCAGCCGATGGTCCACTTCGACCCCCGTGCCGGCGATGATAAAATCGGCGAAGGCGCGGCCTTCCGCGGTGTCGATCGCGACGCGGCCGTCCCCCACGCTCAGGCGCTGCCATGGCCTCCCGGTGAGCATGCGATAGTTGGGGAAACGCGAGACGCGGCTCCAAGCATCCTTGGTGAAGGGCTCGCGCAGCTCCAGAAAATAGCTGAGGAAACGCCAGCGCCACAGGTCGTCCATCTCGCCGATGTGGCGCATGAAGCCGGCAAACGCCGCCCAGCGGTAGGGCTGGATCGATTGCACGTGCGGGCGGCGGCAATACTGGTCCACTGCAGAGGCGCCATGCTCGAGCGCGGCCGCAGCGTTGTCCATCGCGGTGGCGGCGGCTCCCAGCACCGCGACGTGCTTGCCGCGCAGCGCTGCAAAATCGATCCTCTCGCTCGCATGCGCCCAAAACTGCTTCGGCAGGTCGCGCAGCAGCGCAGGCGTGTACCAGCACCCGCCGCCCTCCGTGCCCGTTGCCAGCACGATCTTGCGCGCGAGCAGGACTTCTCTGCCGGCCGCTGTTTCGACCTCGGCTGCGAGATATTCCCCATGCGACCGGATCTGTTTCAACCGGACGCCATTGCGAACCGGCAGCTTCAAAACCCGGCGGATCCAGCCGAGATAGCGCGGCCATTCCGTCCGGGGGATCTGATCCACCTCCTGCCACGCGGCCTGCCCGAACTGCGCTTCGTACCAGGCTTTGAACGTCAGGCTCGGAACTCCGAGGTCGGGACCGGTGAGCTGCTTCGGCGTTCGCAAGGTGTGCATGCGGGCATGGCTGAGCCAGGGGCCTTCGTGCCCCTCCGGCAGCGCATCGATGCACAGCACGTTATCGACATGGTCACGCATCAGGCCGAAGCTGATCGTGAGTCCCGACTGCCCCGCTCCAACCACGAGCGCGTTGAGGATCGGCTCGCCGTTCGCGGCACGATGGGGCAACACCCATGGACGCTGGGGGAAATCAAGGAGCGCGCGCTCCTCTCCCGCGCGCTCTTCCAGCAACCGCAAGCGCTCCGCCGCGTCGCGAAGGGGTGTGGGCATTCGCGAAATATGCGCGGCCGCTAGGCCGCGCTCTATACCTCCCCCTGCGAGGGCTACCTTCGGCACAGATGTTGCGGTGCGATTCCATGATGTTGCGGTGCGATTCCATGATGTTGCAGTGCGATTCCCTTTGCCTCCACTGAATCTGGCGTGATTCTCTTCCTGCCATCGC
>Ga0073928_10007078_pt1 | contig 14747 bp, 13 predicted proteins | sample PaiPotPPA55metaG_FD_76969 | JGI IMG/M metagenome (GOLD analysis project Ga0073928, IMG submission 76969) | Iron sulfur acid spring bacterial and archeal communities from Banff, Canada, to study Microbial Dark Matter (Phase II) - Paint Pots PPA... ... | reverse complement strand
TTCATTGTAAAGCGCGCCGCCGAGTTCATTGGGCATGATGTCCAGGTTCGTTCGGCCCCGGGTCGCGGCTCGTGGTTCACCGTTGTCACCGATACTGCCCCGTGCGGCGCCACCTCCAGCGCCGTTTGATGCCGAGACTTCAGGATGGCTGGCTCGGGAGATGGCATAAGCATTAACTTCACTCGCGAGGCGATGGCTGCCTGGATCATAACCGTATTCGTCGGCGCCATCGGGCTGTTAATGCTCGCATTTCACGAACCGAGCGCGGACGATCGCACGGTGCCGCGCTGGTACGAGCCGCCGGTTGCCGAGGCGGAAGAGTGGGCCGATGACCTATTGGTCCGGCGCGGCGCTGGCAGGGTTCCCTCGCTGTCGGGGAGCAGCACCGCCCCCGATCGGCCGCCAAAGCACCGATAGCGACCAAACAGGCACGGACGGAGGTCGGATGTCAGACAACGCGAACAAACGCACTAAAAGTGATCCGCAAATGCGTCGTGCCGGTTCTATCGACGGGTGCCTCTGACTCGGCGGTGCAATTCACCCTTTCCATCGGGTCGGGCATGATAGGCAACCAACGCCTCGAACATTTCGGCGAGCCGCGCGGAGAGCCCTTGGGCTCCGACGCTTTGGGCAGTGACCCGGGCGCCCTCCCAGATCAGGAAGATTTCGTCGGCGAGACGCTCGGCCTCGGCCAGCCCGGCATCGCGGCACAAGCGAATTAGCCGCTCGCGGTGCGCGATCTTGTGCTCGCGGATGACACGCCGCGCCGGATGGTCCTTGTCCGGCAGCTCGATCGCAGCGTTGGCGAATGCGCAGCCGCGCTCGGCCTCGTATTCCTTGAAGTCACCGACATGGCGCAGCCAGGCCAGGAGCTGGCCTTTCGGGTCGCCCGCGTAGGAAGCCGCGATCGCATCCCAGGCAACGTCGAATTCCCGCGTAAGCTCGCCGAGACACGCGGCGACCAGCGCATCCTTCGACGCGAAGTGGCGATAGAGCGTCATCTTGTTGGTGCCGGCCGACTCGGCGATGGCGTCAACGCCGACGGCATGGATGCCGCGGCGGTAGAACAGTTCGCGGGCGGTCGCGAGGATGCGCTCCCGCGGGGGCGGGCTCGTGCCCTGCCGATCAGCGGCCGGTCTTGCGGTTGACACGCTCATGTTCGTTCCGTCCCTTGACATGTTACCGACCGGTCAGTATCTTTCGGGTGTTACCGGTCAGTGCCGCTAATTTAGCGCGTGTCCGAGCCGATTTCCACCCCTGTCCGAAAAGGGTACCCAGATGAATCACCGCGAGCCCACGCTGGCCGAACTTTTCGCCGATCCGATAGCCCTGGCGGTGATGGCCGCCGATCGGGTGGATCCGGCTGCGCTGAGAGCGATGTTGTCCGGAGTGGCCTGCAGGCTTCAGGTCACCCGGCTGGCCAAACCAATACGGGACTGCGTCGGACGGGCCGATCGGCAATGGTAGACTTCTTCATCCATCGTCCGGTCTTCGCCTCGGTCATCGCCGTCATCATGATATTGACCGGCCTCATCGCCTACAGCTTGCTGCCGGTCGCGCAATTTCCCGATATCACGCCACCGCAGGTGGTGGTCACTGCAACCTATCCGGGGGCAAGTTCCCTGGTCGTCGCCAGCACCGTGACGACCCCGCTCGAGCAACAGATCAACGGCGTGCCGGGCATGGCCTACATGTCGTCGGTAAGCGCCAATGACGGCAGCTCGAACATCACCATCACTTTCAATGTCGGCTATCCGATCGACACTGCTGCGGTCGATGTGCAGAACCGCGTCTCCCAGGCGGCAGCGCAATTGCCTGCGATTGTCAACCAGGGCGGCATCATCATTACCAAGAAGAACCCTAATATCCTGCTGGGGATCAACCTCACGTCGCCGGACGGATCGGTCGATCTCGTCACCCTGAGCAACTACGCCTATCTGCAGCTGATCGACCCGCTGAAGCGGCTACCGGGCATCGGCGACGTCAACATCTTCGGCGAGCGGCGATACTCGATGCGGGTGTGGCTCGATCCGGACAAGCTCGCCACCCTCGGCGTCACCGCCGTGGATGTCCAAAATTCGATCGCGGAGCAGAATATCCAGGTGGCCGCCGGCAGGCTGGGGCAGACGCCCGCGCCACCTGACACGGCGTTCGAGTTCCAGGTCAATGCGGTCGGCCGGCTCAGCGATCCAGAACAGTTCGGCGACATCGTCGTCCGCGCCGGGACGGCGAGCGAAGCCGTTGTGCGGTTGCGTGATGTCGCCCGTGTCGAGCTTGGCGCCCTGCAGTATACGTCGAGCGCGCGGTTCAACGAGAAGCCGGCCGTCTTCATCGCGGTCTATCAGACGCCCGGATCGAACGCATTGGAGGTCGATCGCGAGATCCGGTCCAGGATGGCCGAGTTGGCGAGGCGCTTCCCCACGGGCATCGACTGGGACATCAAATACGATACGACGACCTTCGTCTCCGCCTCGATGCACGACGTGCTCGTCACTCTCGGCGAGGCGCTGGCGCTGGTCATCGCCGTCGTGTTCCTGTTCCTGCAGAGCTGGCGCAGCACGGTCATCCCGGCCATCGCCATCCCGGTCTCGCTGATCGCAACGCTGGCGGTGATGCTGGCCCTCGGCTTCTCCCTCAATACGGTGAGCATGCTTGGCATGGTGCTGGCGATCGGACTGGTGGTCGACGACGCCATCGTGGTGGTGGAGAACGTCGAGCGACAGCTCGAGCAAGGGCTGTTACCGATCGCCGCCGCCGTTGCTGCGATGCGCGAGGTCACCGGCCCGATCATCGCCACGACCGCCGTACTGCTGGCGGTTTTCGTGCCGGTCGCCTTTCTGCCCGGCGTCACCGGCCGGCTCTACAACCAGTTCGCGCTAACCATCGCAATCTCCGTCGCCATCTCGGCCTTCAACTCGCTGACCCTCAGCCCGGCTCTGTGTGCCCTGCTGCTGCGGCAGCGGCCGGCGTCGCGCTGGTTGCCATTCCACCTCTTCAACGTCGGCTTCGCTTTCTCGGCGCACGCCTACGCCAATGGCATCCGCCGCGTCATCGGCGCACGCTGGGCGGCGTTGGCGCTGTTCGCAGCCGGCCTCGTGCTCACCTACGCGATCTATTCGCGGATCCCGGCCGGCTTTCTGCCGGTCGAAGATCAGGGATATCTCTTCGCGGTGATCCAGCTTCCGGACGGTGCCTCGCTGCAACGGACTGAGGCTGTTGCCGAGAAGGTTCGGAAAATCCTGGCGGTGCAGGACGGCGTGATGGATGTGATCCCGGTCACCGGCACGAATTTCTTGACCGGCGCAAATCAATCGAATTCGGCCGTGGAGTTTGCGTTGCTCAAGCCTTGGGCCGAGCGCGGTGCGACGCTCACCGCCTCGAATCTCCTCGCCGCGGTCCGCCCCAAGCTTCTGGCCATACCGGACGCCATCGCACTCAGCTTCGACCCTCCGTCGATCCCCGGAATCGCGACCACCGGTGGTTTCGAGTTCGAAGTCGAGGACCTCACCGGGCAGGGCGCCCAGGCGCTGAACGACGCGAGCCAGGCACTGCTCGCCGAGGCGCGGAAGCAGCCGGAGCTCAACGGGCGGCAGCTATTCAGCACGTTCAGCACCTCGACGCCGGAATACACCTACGATCTTGACCGGACGAAGGCCAAGCTGCTCGGCCTCAGTCTGCCGGACGTCTTCAACACACTGCAGATCGAGCTCGGCTCGCTCTATGTGAACGACTTCACCCTGTTCGGCCGGACTTTCCGCGTGACCATGCAAGCCGAGAACGGGGCACGGGCAAATCCGACCAACGTCTCGAGCCTCTATGTGCGCAACACGGCCGGCGGCATGGTGCCGCTCAGCACGCTCGGGAAGCTGCGCCCTACGGTCGGTCCGGAATTCGTGTCGCACTACAACATCTATGGTTCGGCTCTGATCAATGGCGCGCCGGCCGCGGGCTACAGTTCGGGGCAGGCGATCGCCGCGATGCAGCGGGCTGCGGCTCGAGCCCTGCCGGCCGATTTCGGCTATGAATGGACCGGTATCACTTATCAGCAGCTCAAGGCAGGCGCGGTCGCGGGTATCGTCTTCGTCCTCGCGATGGTGTTCGTGTTCCTGTTCCTGGCGGCCCAGTACGAGAGCTGGTCGATGCCCTTCATGGTGATCCTGGCCGTGCCACTTGCCCTGTTTGGCGCGGTGACGGCGCTGTGGGCGCGCGGCATGCAGTTCGACGTCTATTCGCAGATCGGCCTCGTCATGCTGATCGGCCTGTCGGCCAAGAACGCGATCCTGATCGTCGAATTCGCCAGGCAGCGTCGGGAGCACGGGCTGGGCATCGTCGCTGCCGCCATGGAGGCGGGACGGCTGCGGCTGCGCCCGATCCTGATGACCGCGTTCGCCTTCATTCTGGGTGTGGTCCCGCTGATGTTCGCCTCCGGTGCCGGTGCGGCGAGCCGACAGTCGATCGGCACCACCGTCTTCGGCGGCATGCTGGGGGCGACGATCCTCAGCCTCGCGCTGGTGCCGGTATTTTATGCGGTGATCGAGCGACTTCGCGAAGGTGCTGCCGTCAGCCGCGGCACGGCACCGGCCGACCACGACAGCCTTGGGATAGTCCCAGGCGAATAATCATCGGAGCAGGCGATCATGCGTTTATCAGCAACCACCGCAGGCGTCACGGTAAGCGCCGTGGCGGCAGCCGCCTTCGGCGTCGTTCTGCTCGGGGCTGCCGGCCATGAGGCCCCGAGCGCCGGAATGGCAGCCCCAGCGGCGGCCGTCCCGGTGCCAGTGGCGCGGGTCGTCAGACGGACGGTTCCCGTGTACCTCGCCTACATCGGGACGACCGAAGCGATCCGCACCGTCACGCTGCAGGCGCAGGTGACCGGCTATCTTGCCAAGCGCGGTGCCCCGGACGGCGCCGATGTCAAGCAAGGCGAGTTGCTCTATCAGATCGACCCACGGGATTACCAGGCCGCGCTCAGCCAGGTGAAGGCCCAGGCGCTGCATGATGCGGCCGCCCACGACTATGCGCGTGTGTCGCAACACCGCAATTCAGTGCTGAGCAACGATGGTTGGGTGGCAAAAGACACGTTCGACCAGACGACGAGCAACCTTCACCAATCGGACGCCACGCTTGCGGCGGATGCGGCGGCGATACAGACCGCCGAGTTGAGGCTGGGTTACACCGAGATCCGGGCACCGTTCGCCGGCCGGCTGGGTAAGAGCCTGGTACACGAGGGGACGCTGATCAACGCTGCCGGCACGCAATTCAATTCGCTCGTCGAGCTCGACCCGATTTACGCAACCTTCAACCCAAGCGAGACCGACCTCGCCGCCATCATGAGATCTCGATCGAAGGGACCGCTTCCGGTGGACGTTCACGCCTCGGGCGACGCGCAGCAGCGGTTCAGCGGTGCGCTCTCCTTCCTCGACAACGCGGTCGATCGGAGCACCGGAACGATCATGGCGCGCGCGACCATCGGCAACCCCGATCACACCCTGCTGCCGGGAGAGTTCGTCCATGTGCGTGTCCACATCGCTGACCAACCCGACGCCCTGCTGGTGCCACAGGTTGCGCTGGGTTCAGGCCAGCTCGGCAGGTTCGTTTACGTCGTCGGCAAGGACGGCAAGGCCGAGCAACGCATTGTCTCGCCCGGCGCCACCTATGGCAGTCTGATTGTCATAGACAAGGGCGTGAATGAAGGTGACAGGATCATTGTTGGCAACCTGCAGAAGATCGCCGCCGGAGTTCCGGTGCAGCCGGAGCCGACAAAGGATGGTGCTTCGTAGCGTTTGGCCTCAAGACGATGCAATCGATGAGGCTGCCGACAGCCAGACTGCAGCGGTGACCGGAGCCCGAGTCCTGCGAGGACGAGGCAATGGAAAGCCTCAGCTTCGGTGTGTTGCTGCCGTCGCCTCATCGTGGCGTCGCCCGTATGTGCGCCTCGAAAGCCGCCTTGCGGCCGCGCAAGAAATAATTTCCTCAACCATGCGTCTTATCCTTACTGCAGCAGGACCCTTCGCCCGCTAACGAGGAGCGTTTCGACTGTTCGCGTGCCGCGTGTCTTCCGAGCCAGTTCCGGCTAGATCACTCGGTCGACCCCTGGTACGCCGGGCCCCGCCCGAGCGATGCAGTGCGGTGAGCGCCGGATTTGTCCACGGCGGAGCAAAGCCGCCGCCACTACCGATGGCCAAACGCGCCACCGTGTATGAAGCCGTGGCCAAAGTCATTGGTGAGGGGGTGACCAAAACGAGGCGCGAAATCGCGGCCAATGTCATGGGCGACGCCGTGCCGGAACACGGGGTGCCGGCGGCGGGAGGAAAACCCGCCAAAGCCGTAATATGGCCAGTAATCGTAATCGTACGAGACGTTAGCGTCACCCGACGTGATACAGCCATGGCCCGGCGCATAGTCGTAGCCGTATGGGCAGGCGTAGTCGGCGACAGGCGGCTGCGTAGCTGCAGGTGGCGAGCCTCGGAGCACCACGGGCGGAGCATCGCTATCAGAAGAGGATGGTGGCGAAGTCTCACTCGAACCGCGGATCACAACCGTTGGGCCGGAGCCTTCGGAAGAGGGCTGCACAGCGGAGAGGGCAACTCCGGTCAGTCCAGTCGAGGCGATGCCGATGCCGCTGATCAGGAGCAATCCCTTAGTCGACAAGCTAACGCGGTTCATTGCCGCCTCCTTAACCATCTTCAACTCTTCAACCTGCGCCCAGTGCGTGCCGTCGATGCCAGGAAGGCTGGCGGCGCGCGCCAGGCTGGCGATGTCGCAGAACGCCTTGCCAGTCGCCGGTCAGTTGGCCGGAACCGGCTGCCAAGTGGTGCTGCATTGACTGACGTATGGATAATAGCCTGCGGGATTTTGGCAGTAATACCAATATTGGGACGCGTTCGGTTGGCTGTAGGTGTCCGCGCCGTAACCGGAATCGTCGTACCCGCCGTATAGGTACGGGGCAGCGGTCAATCCCAATGCGCCACCCCACCACCAGCCGAGATGCCCGCGACCGCGCCGAATATCGTCGCGGTCACCGCCGAAGCGACCGCCGCCAAAGCCGCCGTGGAAGACACCCGGATGAAACCCGCCAAAGCCCCCGCCGCGGAAACCGCCGCCATGGAAGCCGCCAAAGCCCCCGCCGTGGAAGCCGCCGCCATGGAAGCCGCCAAAGCCCCCGCCGTGGAAACCGCCACCATGGAAGCCGCCACCGCCGCCATGGAAGCCGCCGCCACCACCGCCATGCGCCTGGGCGGGAAAAGGCTGGGTAAATGTCAGAATACCCGCCAGAGCGGCCGCCGCGATACCCAGGCGGCCTGCGATGCCGATGCGTTTCATGCCGACCTCGCCTCTCAATCGCCGCCGAATTGGCGGCTGATAAGGAGAGATTTGGGGATGGACGGTGGCGTGCGCCTCTCGCTCGAAGGTGAAATCGAATTTAATCAGGCCCGGACTGCGAATGCACCCTCGGGTTAACGGATTGTGTAGCTCGCGCCGGGCACGATGCTGATTGTCGAAGCCGCTTACTGAGGCCAGCGTCTGAAGTTCATGGGTGAAACGCTCTAACTCGAAGACAGAGCCCGCCTTCGCCGCGACTGCCGAAAGACCATCGAGCGCGAGCAGCGTCGCTCCGTTTCCCCTCCCTCCGAAGGAGAGCCGTCAGATTTTTGATCCCACCGCCATCCTCATCGAGGGCTTGGTAGGCACTGATATGGGTCACCCGATCGGGGACGAGCGATTGGTCGAAGAACCGCATCGGGCGAAAATGCGATGCGGCCGTGGTCCGCCGCGAACGTCCGAAGCGATCTGCTTCGCCAATGTCTTATTCAAGCGTCCCGCTGTCCGGGTGTTCCACTGGCGATCGCTTTGGCGACGGCATCGTGAAGCTCTTGTAAGTGAAACGGTTTGCGAAGTAGTTGAAGGCCATTGTTCTCAGCAAATTCTATCTCTTGCAGGCTTCCTGAAATCATCACCACAGGAATACCCCTATCCTTTAAGAAGAGTCCCAATGAAAAGGTTGATTCTCCCGGCATGAGAGCGTCGAGAACGACGCAATCAACTGCATCGTCGCTTTCCATAGCGCGACGCATGGCGGAGCCTTCCGATGCTTCGCTGACACGATAGTTGCTATCCTGAAGCATTGCGACAACCACGTTCCGAACATCGCCATCATCATCAACAACGAGGATGTGCTTTGGTTGAGTTGCCATACGGACCACCCTACGATCCAAGGCCTGTCGATCGTTGATGTTGGCCACAAATTAAGCAGGGTGTCGGTAATGTACATTACCGATATGGCTGGAAATTCGATTACGGGTATGTTTTGGGAAGGTGAGAAGCGATGCGCGCCCGGACCAACTGATAACATTCGCAAGATTCCGCTACGAGGCCCAGCCGATCAAGTATCGTCACCCGCTGTCGGCCGCGCGCGATCAAACCGGCACGTTCCAGCTCACGGACCGCATTTGTGATGGTTGGCCTGTGGACACCCAGCATTTCGGCGAGCAGGTTCTGAGTGATCTGTAATCCGTCATCGTCGCTGCGGTCACGCATCGTGAGCAGCCAGCGCGCCAGCCGCTGCTTGAGGCTATGCGCCCCGTTGCACGCCACCGAGACCAGGACCTGCTCAAGAAAGGCCTGGACGTAAGCGAACATAAGATTTCGAAAGGACGGCATCGTCTCCATCGCTTGAGTGAACGACGCGCGCGACATCCTGGACGCGCCGCCGGGAAGCTGGACGAGAAGGCGGATAGAGGAACTCTCGGCGCCCAGAACGGCTTGCACAGCAGTGCAGCCCTCCCTCCCAATCGTTGCCATCTCAATGATACTGCCGTCAGCATAGACCGCCACCGCCGAGACGACGCCGCTGTCGGGGAAGAATACATGATCAAGCGAACTGTCAGCGTCCATCAGGATCTGCTCGCGCTCGCAGCGTATCTGTTCGAGCTTCGGCATAAGCTCGTGGAAATCGGAGGACGGCAAGGCAAGTAAAAGCCGATTTCGGGGCCAATTCGATAGAACACTATCCATAATGTTACCAACAGCGGGCCGAGCGGTTTGTCGCACGGCGTTGGCAACTTCGAGGCTCACCTTGAGCAGGCGGGGAACGGGGTTGCAGGCCTGAACCCGCCGATGGGTTGCACGGCGCCCAACTGTATCCGGCTGCCGATTTACCGGGTCTAACACGCGATCAGCCGGGTCTTCTCCGGACGCAATGTCAGCGCAAACTCCGCCAACCGCTCGCGCATCATCTCGAGGAAGCCCCGGCCGTCGGCCTCGTGCTCGAAGCCGACCACGATGTCGTCCGCATAACGCAGGATCACCATGTCGCCGGTGGCCGCGCGCCGTCGCCAGCGCGCCGCCCAGAGATCGAAGACGTAGTGCAGGTAGATGTTGGCCAGAGGCGGTGAAATCACCGATCCCTGCCCCGTCCCCCGCTCGCTCGTCGTAACGACCCCGTCTTCCAGGACACCCGCTTTGAGCCATTTACGGATCAGGCGGATGATGCGCGGGGAAATTGATTGGTGTCCGCTCGTTGGCCGAAGGCCTTGTTGCAAAAATCTTAATTGTCGCACACGGAGGCCCGATTTCCACCATCTCGGCCGATCGTTTCCACCGATTGCAACGGTGGCGCATGCTCCGAAGCGGTCAGCCACGTCATCGTGATCTTAACGAGCAGCGCTCGCGATCTGCTGCCGCATGACGGCAAGGATAGCCTGAGCGCGGCCGCCGTTGCGCTCCACCACGCCCTCGAGCTCGGAGCGCCCGTTCGCCGCCAGGCTGAGGCCATCGATGATGACATCGCGGATCTTGCAAGCCCCGTCTTTCTCGGTCACCAGCCAATCGATCTTGATTGGCTGAGCCATCTGGCCGCCTCCGGCCCGAGGGCCGGATCCGCCGATGATCTCGGTGGAGACGATCGTGCCAACCGGACCGGGGCGGGTGCCGGTCACCCGAGGGCCGCCGCCATCTTCGGCGTATTTCGACAGTTTTTCACTATAGGTGAGCACGACGTAATTTTCGAATAAGGCCAGAAATTCACGCCGCTCCGGCGGGGTCAAGATCCGCCAAAATCGGCCGAGAACAAAGCGGCCGAGGCGGCGGCCGTCGAAATTCTCGCGGAACAACTCGCGAAATGCTGCCCGTTTCTGTTCCGGGGAGGTGTTTCTGGTCACCGCCTGGAACTGGCTGCCGAGATTGTTGATCAACGCGGCTGGATCGGACTCGGCCGCCGCGGCGATCGACGGCGCCAGCGTCCCCGCGGTCAGAAGCACGGCGGTGGTCAGAAAGCAACGTCGCAACATGGCAATCACCCTGGTCAAGACGCGCAAGTTCAAAGAGTAAACGCACGCGGCAGCGATGCCGCGTCCTCGCTTCAGTACGGTTGTCCGCCACGCGGAGGTTGAAGGTCGGACCGAAGGCCGCAGGGCCGCCGGTCATCAGCGGGTCCCAGCGGTCCGTGAGGCCGGTGAAATGCATGTCGAAGACAAGCGGCACGCCGCCGGCCTTGCCGAACCGTCGGTAGGCGAAGCGGATGCCCTGGCCTCTTCATACGAACGCACCGCGAACGTCAGGCCTGACGCGCCTTGATAAACGCCGCGCACTCCTCGATTGACGCCATGCCCTCATCGAGCATCGGGGCGTAGAGCTGCCAATTGTGGCACATGCCGTCGAAGATTTTTAGGTCGGCGGCTACGCCCGCTGCCTTCATGCGTTCAACGACCGTGACCGAATCGTCGCGCAGCCTTTCCCGAGACCCCACATGCACAAGAGTAGGCGGCAGGCCGCTGAAGTCCGCATAAAACGGTGTCACCGTGGGCGACCTGCGATCCCCATCGCCAAGATAGGAGAGCGTAAAGAGATCCAGAAGTTCAGTGGAAACGACCGGGTCATCGGGCGTTCCCTGATGCGAGGCGCCTTCCCTGGCCAAATCCAGCCAAGGAGACGCCAACGTCAGCGCACCAGGCTGCGGAAGCCCAGTTTCCTTGGCGCGTACGGCCGTGGCGAGAGCCAGATTGCCGCCCGCGGAATCCGCACTCAAAGCCACTTTGCCCGACGCATTACCCTGCTTCAGCGCCCACTGATACACCCCGAATGCATCATCGTGAGCCGCCGGCGCCGGATTTTCCGGAGCCAGACGGTAGTCTGGCACCAATACGGCGCTCTCCGCGGCGCGCGCCAAGTTGGAAGCGATGACGCGATGTGTGCGGCTGGAACCAAAGAAGAAGCCGCCGCCGTGGTAGAAAATGATGAGGCGCGAGGCATCGCCACCCGCGGGCAAGATCAAGTCGCCGTCACAAGGTCCGCAGTTCACACGCTCGATCTGGACGTTCTCTGCCACCGGCAAGTGGCTGGCGACATTCTCGGCCCATGCTCGCATTGCCGCCAGGGTGGCATTTACGGGAATGGGGTTTTGGGCGCTCATTTCAAGAATTGCGGCGAGCTGTTGTTTCGACATATTGGTTCTCCTGCGAACTGAGAGTGCGGCAAAACCGATCGGCTTCATCCGTTTGCTCGATTGCCTGGGTCGTTCCCCTCTCGGCCACCAATCCCGGACCTCGGCACGCGGCGGCATTTCACCGGGTTTGAGCCTAGCATGACGATTGGAAATTACGACGACAGTGCACTGAATGCCTCTCCCCGGTTGCTGACCGGGCAGTTGAACTGTCGAATTCGGTGCACTGTCACCGTGACTGTGCACGGTAACGGTGTCACCGTAACTGGAGCCTAGAACATCGTGTTGGAGTTGGCCGAGGTCTTCGGGATCGGTTGGATCACGTCCCAGTGCTCGACGACCTTGCCGCCTTCCAGGCGGAAGATGTCCACCACCGCCTCTCCGCGGGGATTATCGGACAGGCCGTGCCAATGACTGTGAAGGATAACGTGGTCGCCGTCAGCAAAGACACGCTTGATCTCGCAGCGGGCATCCGTGAGCCAGGTAACGATCTTCCTCAAGCCTTCCATGCCGTCCTCGATCAGCGGATTGTGCTGGCGATAGCCGGTGGGGACGGCGTAAAGCCGGAACGCATCTTCGACCCGGCCCTCGGTCACAGCTTTGTAGAAGGCGACGGCGACGTCTTTGTTGGTCTCGGACATGGGCTTTTTCCTTGATTAGAACATCGTGTTGGGATTGACGGTCGGCTCGATATGGAGAGGCGAACGCCTGCAGCAATGCCGTAACAGCATGAGAAGTTCTAATCTGTTCGATGAGAAACTCTCGTTTATAGAAAAAGGATATGCCCATCAGTCTGAGAAGTTCGCCTATCGGTAGCACACGCATGAAGCGCCGACCAGGTTAGGAGAGCTCATATGGAAATCTGTTGCTCGCCGCGACCGCCGTGGTATTCGCAGCTACCGTGAATCCATCGCCGCAGATCGCCGGCAACGAGCCAATGGGCCCTTTACAAATTGAGCAGATGCTTCTTGGTGTGATGCAAGATGGCGGCTGATAACTCAGGGTCGGTCACAATGCGTGACATCATAACGGCCCCGATGACCGCCGACATTGCCACCAAGGCCCGCGCCTTCGCCGCTTTCGGCTTAGTCCGCCGATACTGTTCGGCGACGACATCCACGAGCTTGATAAACCCGGCGGTTGCCACGGCACGAGTCTTGTCGTCGCTTCGCGCCAGCTCGCTGCCGAGCCCGGCAAGCAGACAGCCCTCCGATGGATTGTCCCTGTGGTCCGTGCACAGATAGCTTGTCAGGATTGCCTCAAGCGCATCGTTGCCGACACCCTGGCAAGCTAAGGCCTCAGTCGTCTCACCCGCGGCCTCCACCGCAGCCGCGCAGGCCTCGGCGACCAGCTGGTCCTTCGAGTCGAAATGCCGGTAGAACCCGCCATGGGTAAGGCCCGCGGCCGCCATCACGTCGGACAGGCCGGTGGCATGGATGCCGTTTCGGCGAAACTCCGCGGCAGCCGTCTTGACGATTCGACGTCGCGTTTCAGCGGCTTCGAGCTTCGACTTCTTCATCCGACCCAGCCCTTCCAGCCAACCCCCTGGGAGATTGTCATCGATTTTTTGCCGGTGCGCCCCGCGCTGCCGATCCGGCGGACGAGGGTATAGAACACCGGCGTGAACAAGAGGCCAAACCCGGTCACGCCCAGCATTCCCGAAAACACCGCCGTGCCAAGCGATTGACGCATTTCGGCTCCCGCGCCGGTCGCGACCATCAGCGGAGCAACCCCAAGGATGAACGAGAAGGACGTCATCAGGATTGGACGAAGCCTAGTACGGGCCGCGCGCACCGCGGCTTCGCCGGCGCTGACTCCTTCCAGTTGCGCCTGGCGCGCGAATTCGACGATCAGAATCGCGTTCTTAGCGGCCAGACCCACGAGAACGACGAAGCCGATCTGAGCCAGAACGTCGATCGACATCCCCCGCCACAGCAGCCCAGTCACCGAAGCGAGCAGGCACATCGGCACGATCAACACCACCGCGAGCGGCAGTTTCCAGTTCTCATACTGTGCGGCGAGCACCAGGAACACGAACAGAGCGGCAGCGCCGAACACGAGCAAGGTCGGCGTCCCGCGCTGCTGTTGCTGGAAAGCAAGCTCGGTCCATTCGAAGCCGATGCCGGGCGGCAGCACCTGGTGGGCCAGTTCCTCCATCCGGTGCAGCGCCGTCCCGGTCGCGATGCCCGGCGCGGCGACGCCCATGACTTCGGCAGCCGGGAAAAGGTTGTAGCGCGGTACGCGATAGGGAGCAGTCTCGTGTCTCAGGCGGGCCACCGTGCCGATCGGCACCATCTCACCCGAATTGTTGTGGGCCTTGAGGCGTCCGATATCGTTTGCGTCCCGTCTGAAGCTGCCATCGGCCTGGGCTATGACTTCGTAGGTTCTGCCGAGATAGTTGAAGTCGTTTACATATTGCGAGCCGAGATAGACCTGCAATGTGGAAAACACGTCAGTCGGCGTGAGCCCGACCTTTTCGGCCTTCTCGCGATCGATGTCGGTATAGATCGAGGGCGAGCGGGTGCTGAACAGCGTGAAGACGCCGACGAAGTCCGGGTCCCTGTTGGCGGCGGCGACAAGGGTCTGCGCTGCGTGCGCAAGCGCATCCGAACCAAGCCCGGCACGGTCCTGCAGCATCATCTTGAAGCCGCCCGCCGTGCCCAAACCCTGCACCGGCGGTGGCGGGATGGTCAGCACGTAGGCTTCCTGGATCACCGATAGACGCTTGCGCAGATCGGCGAGCACCGTTGTCGCCGTCACGCCATCGATCGAATGATTATAGAGCGACGGCAAACCCGAAAAGATCGTCGCGGCATTGGATGCCACCGTGAAAGTGGTCGCGTCCAAACCCGCGAAGGGCGCGACATGCTCGATGCCTGGTGTGCCAAGGATGATGTCGATCGCTCTTCTGACAACCGCTTCGGTCCGATCGAGGGTGGCGCCGGGCGGCAACTGCAACACGGTGATCAGATAGCCCTGGTCCTGCTCGGGGATGAAACCCGTTGGGGTGCGTGCGAACTGGACGCCCGCGAAACCGATCAGCAGCGCGTAGATCACGAGTACGACGCCGACCACTTGCACAAGACGGCGCGTCAGCCGGCCATAAGCATTCGACAACCATTCGAAGCCGCGGTTGAAGCCCTCGAAGCTCGCCCGAACCAGGCGGCCTGGCCCGGTGGTACGCGTCTTATGGGTCGGCTGGTGCGCCTTGAACAGGACCGCGCAGAGGGCGGGACTGAGTGTCAGCGAGACAAAGCAGGAGATCACGGTCGAGGCCGCGATCGTCACCGCGAACTGGCGAAAGAAC
>Ga0073928_10007077_pt1 | contig 14747 bp, 11 predicted proteins | sample PaiPotPPA55metaG_FD_76969 | JGI IMG/M metagenome (GOLD analysis project Ga0073928, IMG submission 76969) | Iron sulfur acid spring bacterial and archeal communities from Banff, Canada, to study Microbial Dark Matter (Phase II) - Paint Pots PPA... ... | reverse complement strand
GCGAATCCAGTTGCACGAAGATGCCGAACGTCGTCACGCCGTTCACCATGCCGCCGTATTCCTCGCCGAGCTTGTCGCGCATGAAATAGCACTTGAGCCAGGCTTCCACGTCGCGCGAGGCTTCGTCGGCACGGCGCTCGTTCGACGAACAATGCAGCCCGAGTTCTTCCCAGATAGCGACGTTGTTGCGCTGACGGCTGCGCGACTCGTCGTCGGATTTCTGCATCGCCCGCGCGGCCTTCGTCAGGCCCGTGCTCAGCGTGATGTCATGACCGACTTCAGGCTGATACTTCTTGCCCTGCAGGATGGCGTAGATCGCGCGATGCGTGAGCAGGTCGGGGTATCGGCGGATCGGGCTCGTAAAGTGCGCATACGCTTCGTAGGCAAGCCCGAAGTGACCGATGTTGTCCGGACTGTAGACGGCTTGCTGCATGGAGCGCAGCACCATGCTTTGCAGCATCTGCGCGTCCGGCCGGTCGCGAACCATCGCCATGAGCGCGGCGTAGTCGCTTGCGTGCGGCTTCTCGCCGCCACCCAGCGACAAACCCACGCCACGCAGGAACGCGCGCAGGTTTTCGAGCTTTTCCGGCGTCGGCCCGGCATGCACCCGATACAGCCCCGGATGCTTGTGGCGCTTGAGGAAGTCAGCGGCGCACACGTTCGCGGCCAGCATGCATTCCTCGATCAACCGATGCGCGTCATTGCGATGCCGCGGCACGATCTGCTCGATCTTGCCCTGCGCATTGCAGACGATGTACGTCTCGGTCGTATCGAAATCGATGGCGCCGCGCTTCTGACGCGCGGCATGCAGCGACTTGTAGACGCCGTACAGATTCTGCAATTGCGGCAGCAAATCGGCGCGCTTCGCGGCTTCAGGTCCCTTCGTATTGGTCAGGACCGCAGCGACTTCGGTGTAGGTCAGCCGCGCGGCCGAATGCATCACGGCCGGATAGAACTGGTACGCCTTGATCTCGCCGCGCGCGGTGATCACCATGTCGCATACGAGCACACAACGGTCCACTTGCGGATTCAGCGAACACAGCCCGTTCGATAATTTCTCGGGCAACATTGGAATCACGCGGCGCGGAAAATACACCGACGTACTGCGATCGAGCGCATCAACATCCAGCGCCTCGTTCGGGTGCACGTAATGCGAGACGTCGGCAATCGCGACCAATAAGCGGAAGCCCGTGCCGCGGCCGACGTTCATTGGTTCGCAATACACGGCGTCGTCGAAATCGCGCGCGTCTTCGCCGTCGATGGTGACCAGCGGCACGTCGCGCAAATCCACGCGATGCCGGATATCGACGGGACGCACTTCGTCCGGCAGCTTCGAGGCCTGCTCGAGCGCGCGGTCGCTGAACTCGTGCGGCACGCCGTATTTGCGCACCGCGATCTCGATTTCCATACCCGGATCGTCGATGTCCCCGATCACTTCCGCCACGCGTCCGAGCGGCTGCGAATGGCGGCTCGGGAAGTCGGTGAGATCCACCGATACCACCTGCCCCACTTTCGCTTTCTTTGGATTCTGCGTGATCAGGATGTCGTGGCCGATGCGCTTGTCTTCCGGCACGAGGATCAGCGCGCCGTTCTCGCTGATCAGCCGGCCGATGATGCGCTTATTCGCGCGATCCGTGACTTCGACTATGTGACCTTCCGGCCGCCCGCGACGGTCATAACCGACGATCCGCGCGAGCACGCGGTCGTTGTGCATGACCTTCTGCATTTCGCCGTTGGGTAGGAACAGGTCGTCCTGGCCGTCGTCGCGAATCAGGAAGCCGAAGCCGTCGCGATGGCCTTGAACACGGCCCGCAACGAAGTTCGAGGGATGCGTGAGCTGGTAATAGCCGCGTTTGTCGAGACGGACCTGACCGTCACGCTCCATGGCTCCCAATCGCTTGAAAAATCCTTCGCGCTCCTGGCGCTTGATCGACAGAGCTTCGGCGATGTCGTTCGCAGCAAGCGGTGCTTCGCTCGTGCGCAACACGCCGAGAATTTCTTCGCGGCTCGGAATCGGATACGGATATTTGTTCAAGGGCTTATCGATGATCTCTTCTCGTCTAACTGAATGTCGCGGTTAATGGGGGATCACATCTCGCGATCCCATCCCGGCTTTACATTCCGGCCCGCGAAGGGCTGGATCGGCGCGTTGCCGGGACGTTGCACTTAACGTTGTTCCGGTTCGTTCACGAATAATTTGCGAATCATTCTAACACCCGCCAACCGGGCCACATCGGCGCAAAAGCCATATGGGTAATGGCTCGGAGCCATGTTTCAGTTTCGCTCTCAAAATGCTTGACAGCGTGTTACACCCGGCTATAATTACGTTCTTTGCTGCACACGCACCTTGCCCAGGTGGCGGAATTGGTAGACGCACTAGGTTCAGGTCCTAGCGGTGGCAACACCGTGGAGGTTCGAGTCCTCTCTTGGGCACCAAGATTCAGTTCGGAGCAATCCGAAGAAGTCCGAGAAACCCCGTAAAGCCTTGTGCCTGCGGGGTTTTTTGTTTTAGGCGGTCCGAGGTGTTCCAGTAACATCCAGCGTTTTTGCCTATACCAGTTTCGGGGGCAACCCATGCCCAGATACTTCGAACCGAAGTCGGAAATAGCGTTTCGCAACACCAAAACGGGGCTGAAGCCCTACCTCCTCTCGGACGGCCAGGGTCTTTCCCTGCGCATACGTCCGAACGGCGCAAAGACCTGGTTACTCCGATATCGCCGTCCCGGGACGGGGAAAGAGAACTTCCTTAGCCTTGGCCCCTACCCCGACGTTAGTTTGATCGAAGCGCGGCGTCGCGCCGGCACTGCGGTTTCCTATATTGGGGCTTGTAGGACGCCTGCCCGCTGGCGTCTGGGCGAGTTCACGTGCCTACGGATCAGGGCAGGCGTCCTACAACCCTGTCTAAACAAGAAGCGCCCCTCGTGCCGATTCGATAAGTCATGACTCGAGAAAGGACGGCCGAGAGACTCACTCCATCTTCATGTCGCCCATACTGTCGGACGTCATTGCTCCAGCCTTCTCCACGCTTACCGTGACCTTGACGACCCCAGCCTTTTCGAAGATCAGCGTCATCAGGAAAGTCGACTTGTACGTCAGTGTCTGATTCAGACCGATGAGCATCACATGACGCGCCGTCGGTTTCAAATCGATGCGTGCGTGGGCCGGAATCTCCACTCTGTCCAAGGCCAGCATCTCCGTCATGCCCTGCGCGTCGACTTTGTTCTCATGCACTTGCGCTACTCGTGACGCCGGGCTCGCTACCGAGACGAGCACGTCGCTCGCCGGCCCGTTATTTATGATGGTCATATAGACGACACCCGTGTCCGTTCCCGCCGTCGTGGCCCGCGCCCACGGATGTTCCACCGTCACGTTCCTCATCGGAACAGATTGGGCATGCGAAAACGGCGTGATCAGGAAAAGACCGAATGCCCAAACGATGTCTCGCGTTCGCATCACACACTCCTCATGGCGTTGGCGTGAGCCTCGATTACGAACCGTGCTGCTCGCTGATCAGTTCAAGCATCTTCGAAGCGATCATGTACGCGTCGCTCATGTGGCTAAAGGTGACTTGATAGCGACCTTGTGGATTGATGACGAATATGTTCGACGTATGCCTGAATGAGTAGCTTCCGTCGCTGTTGAACATCTTTTTGAAGCGGATGCCGTAATTCGCCGCGACATCGGCCACCTGCTGCGGAGTGCCGCCGAGACCAATCAGGCGATCGTCGAACTGGGCCACGTAGGCTGCCAGATATTTGCCGTTGTCCCGCTCCGGGTCGATCGTAATGAAGATCGGCTGCACGAATTTCGCCTCGGCGCCGATCTGCCGCAACGCGTCGATCATCTCCGCAAGCTCCGTCGGGCAAAGATCGGCGCAGTGCGAATACCCGAAGTAGATCAACATCCACTTGCCCTTGAAATCCGAACTGCTGATGGACTTCCCTGCCGGGTCGGTCAGTGTGAACGGGGCGCCCAGGGCTTCCTGGGCGTGGGCAACCGCAGGCTGGGCCACTACCGCGCACGCAAGAGCGCAGAGCCGAACGAAAGATCCCAAATTCCGCATGCGAGAAATCGTCATCGTCGTATCTCCACGCTACACTTGCCGTGCTGCCGGCATCGCAAGGCCGGCACTCGTCTACTCATCGCAAGGCCGGCACTCGTCTACTTGTCGCCAGGCACGATAGCGAGCAGGTAAGGTTCGTTGCCGATACCTGTCACGGTTCCGACCACCTTCGACTGCTCGAGGTCGACCACCCACATCGTTCCGCCCACCTTGACGTTGGGCTCGCCGCCAGCGACAACCGCATACCGGCCGTCGGGCGTCACCGATACAGCGCGGGGACGAGGCTTCGAGCCCGAAGGAGTGCCCGATGGAAGCTGCAGAGGAATCCTTTCTATCTCAGGATGCTCGTCGCCGGCCACCGCCTTCTTGACGTCGACGACGGACAGGTTGGCCGCGAGATCGTTGGCGACCACGATGCGGGTTCCGTCGGGGGTGAAGGCCAGGCTGAACGGATGGCTTTGTCCTAGCGGATCATCGGTTCCCACCAGCACGCGCCTGATCTCCGCTTTGGGCGATCTGGCAATTGCCTTGTCGACATCGATCAGCGAGATGAACTGCCCTGGCTCGTCGTTCTCATCGTTGTCGCGATCGGTTACCGCTACCAGGCGACCATCCGGGCTCGTCACGATGGCCCAGGGGCCCCGCTCCACCGGGAAGCGAAACGTTTCCCAGTCCGACGCTCCGCGGATGGCCTTCGCCACATTGATCACTGAGATATCGTGTGTCCCTTCGTTGGCGGAGAACACGTATCCGCCGTGGCGCGGTGTATAGGCAAGTCCGTTCGGATCCGAAAAGCATCCCCAGTTGGGATCAGGAGATATATGCGGCACGATCGCGGGATTGAGGTAGATCTCGTCGCAGGAGTGTCCATCGGTCTGCGGCACGTGGCCGCCCGTTCCCCTCGCCAGTGACACGACCCGCTCGAGACGCCTCGTCGTCAGGTTGACGATCCCTATCTCGTTGGCGCCGTCTTCGTTTCCCGCACCCTCCGAATTAGCGATCATGGCGTACTTGCCGTCCGGCGTGACGATGATGCCCGCTGGCCCGAAGCCGCCCGAATAGTAAATCGCGTCGATGGCGTTGGTCGTGTTGTTGTTAGCGGGGTTGACGGTCTTCTTCACGTCCAGGACCGTCATCGCGCCGGGATATCCGTGAGGCATGCCCGACTCGACGTCTGTCGGTCTCGAGACACCCGCGTGATCGGATACGTAAGCCTTTCCGTCCGGACCGAGGATGATGTTGTTGGGAAGCGCCTGCGCCGGTATCCGGGTGACGCCGATATATTTTGCATCGTAGCGCGACGGCTCGATGGCCGGAACATCCGGGGAGATCCGCACGCGACTGATAACGGCTTTCTGCGTCCCATTGTTAGCCGGATCGATTGCCTTGCCGATGTCCACGACGATCACGCGCGGGTCTCGGCGACCCGTAATCAATGCGTAAGGCCCCGCCGCACAAGCCAATTCCGACACGACAAGCGCGGTTGCCGCCAATACAATCCGGGGCGTTCTACGATTCAGCATGTCTCGCTCCGCAGTTATTCGGATACCTAAACTTATGCACTTTTTCTTTCACCAGCAGCCTTGGTATGGCGGCGAGGCGCAGATCCACGCCTAAATACGCGGCGGCGGTACTCACGTTGACACGGTCCAAGCAGGCGATGAAATACATCGCACAAGGCAGCAATAAACCGGGCCTCATCGCTCACCGGACCGTTCGCGTCTCCTTTGCAGAAAGTATTGTTTTTCAGTCCGCCATCAACTCCACGAACCCGCTTATTAGCGATGCATTTAAATATAACCGCCGCACTCCATACAGATCCGGTGATTCAGGTTAACCATATTTGGAATTTTGCATTCAAAATACTCTAGTCCACGTTCGGGAGCACATAAAGCTCTAATTGCTGATTTTGTTTAGGGAAATACCCGTATCAGCGGTAATTCCGAGCAGTTTGGTCCGTACAGAAGAATGATTTCTGACGAACTACTCGGGCATTGAATGCAAAATCCTGGTTGGCCAGATTCGCCTGCCTCCTGTCCATTTCCCGAAAGTCGACCAGTGGCATTCGCACGATGCCGACGCTGTTGTTTTGCACTGAATCCTGACCCAGGATTGGAGTGAATATTGACCCACCAAGGCCACGCCGAAGCGCGGGCGAAGAAGCGTGAGGCGTGTCTTGACGTTTCCGATGTCGAGGCAACAGTGCGCAGTCGGCATTTTCGGGCAGAGAGCATGTTGCGTGAGTCGCCCGCGCGATATCGATCTGGTGGAGCTAGGGGTTGGACCGTATCGCGTCGTTCGCCACCCGATGTACTTGGGCTACCTTGTCACTGACATCGGTTTTCTCGTTGCGAACTTTGGTGTTCGCAACGTCGTGATAGTGGTGGCGCAATGGGCCCGGCAAGCCGTCCGGACCTTGAAGGAAGAGCAATTACTTTCGAAAGACGCCACTTATCGCGACTATATGAGTCGCGTGTGCTATCGACCGATTCGTGGCGTGTTTTGATAGAAGATACTGCTAGTCATATAACGGGCCCCAGTTCCTTTTACTACATCGCATACGTGCCGGACTACTAGCGCCGTGACCGCTGGACCGCGGTTTTGTGGTGCGCCTACCCATGGCCGGACGCACGGTCCCGTCACACGATCAATGAGCCCATCCGACTTCGGCGAGCGTCTGAAGCCATTCGTGTTTCTCGATTCTTTCGACCACAAGGGCGCGCCCCTCAATGGGGCCCTGCATCCCCACTCGGGTATCGCCACGCCGACTTTGAAATTTATTTCAATCCAAATTGGTGATGGTCGTTCGGGTTTTTTCACGAAAAGTTCGAGCACGCCCAGTTGAACGCACGGCACCGCTATCAGCCGAATGTGCGGCGTTCAATGCATCACGCGGCGTGATGCCATAGTGCTGCTTGAAAAGGCGACTGAAATGAGCTGCGGAGGAGAACCCGCATTGAAATGCGATCTCCTGAATCTGTATGCGATATTTCGGGGTCTGCTTAAGCAACTGCTCCGCGCGCTTCAGACGTTGGGAAAACAAGTAACGCATCACGGACGTGCCTTCGGTTGCGAATAACCGGTTCAAGTAATTAGGCGATATGTTCAGTTCAGCAGATATCTTCGATACAGTCAGCTGAACATCGCCGGCACGACGCGCCACGACGCTCTTCGCGCGCAAAAGCGTTGCGTCGGGACTTCGCGCCAATGGTGGACTGCGAGGACGCCGGTCGTGCGCTCCAGGGTCCAGTCGCCGCCAAGTTGCGCCGCGCCCGTGGCGTTGGTCGATGCACCGACCTGCGCGCCCGTCAGTGCATGAACGCTGTCGACGAATGCCAGACCGTTGTCGCCCTGACCTACGTCGCAACCCCAGAATTCGATGTCGGCGTTAGCGGCAAGATGGTCACCCCACGACGCGACTTCGCCTGCGTGGCTCGCGAGCGTAGCAGTCTTGACAGGCGCATTGCCCAGCTCAATCTGGCCAGACTGGCCGTAGGTGAGAAACTGGATTGCAGTGAGATCCGAGCGTCCCTTGAGCGCGGCTGTAACCTGTTCGAGCCCATCGCGGTTCGGATCGACCAGCACGATCTGCACATTCTTCGCGACGCCCTTCGCGAGCGCCTGCCAATTCGCGACGCGTGGGTCAATGAACAGGATTTCGGTTGCCGCAGGATTCGGCGTGAGCGCCGGAATATCGCCCGGCGCATGCGTTGGCGTTAGCGTTAGCGTCGCATCATGCTGCGTCTGGTCGTAATGGCGGGAATGGGGATGCGATAAATCCGAGGAAACGGGGTGATGGCCGTGATCCGCAGTATCGGAATGTGTTGTTGTATGAGCGACCGCTGCCACGCTGCCATCGAATAGATGGCGCGCTTCCAAAATCAGCTTCATTGTTGTTTCCCCGAATTTTTTGTTGTTTCCCCGAATTTTGATGTGGAATTTAAGCGTTTCTAAATTCGACCGCAAGCACGGGATTGTTTATTTAATTAAAATTTTCGGTAAACAAGATCTAAGGCTGGACCACGGCTCTTCTAACGGATTCATCCTGCGTAAGCGGGAAGTCCGTACAGAAAGCATTGAGTGACAATCACGTGGAATGCAGCGCAGCTTTAGACAAGCCGTGTGTGTTTGTCGCCGCCAACAGCACACTGCGCAAGCCAATCCAGTCCATCAGAGATGGAATAGATTCATGTAGCTGACGTTAATAGATCGACCTCGAATACCCCTGGCGAAGGAATTCAACTAGTGGCGGTCAGCATTGAATTAATGAAATTACTTTGTAATATTTATGGTATGACTTTGTAACATTTAAATGCGACATACGCATCGTCCGAGTCAACTATGTGACGTGTGTCTCGAAACCGCGACAGAAAAACTCGAGCCTGAAACACCACGATCAAACGATTGCGGCAGATACGTTTCTGTTTCTCTCTTCCCTATATGCCGCCATGACCGTGGATTGAAGAATACTTCAGACGAATATCACTGCAGTGGGACGGGTTGATCGTTCCCGCTCACTCGAGACGTGTCGATTCAAAGTCTTTAACTTCAAGGAAACGGCATGAAGAGGAAGGTTTTCCTGATCCTCACGAGAACCGTTTTCCCGAACCGCCGTCGTGGTCATCTCCAACGACAGTCTCATACCCGGCAAGCCAGCCCGGTCGCATTGATCGAAACGCAGCGTCGCGCGGCCACCGCCGCGCGTCAACGATCCGCCAGCTTTCCCGAGATGGTCCGCACCAGCAGCGCGCCGAGCACAAGACATGCGGCAACAAAATAAAGGCCCATGCGATTGTCGTGGGTCGTCACGTTGAGCCATCCCACCGCATAGGGTGAGACAAAACCCGCAAGGTTACCGACGCAGTTGATCCCCGCAATTCCAACGGCCACGGAGGTGCCGGCAAGAAACGACGACGGAATGCTCCAGAACAGAGACAACGCCGACAAGATGCCCGCAGCTGCCACGCTCAGCCAGATCACAGCAAGCGTGGGGTGGTGACCCACATAACCACTCGCAGCAAACCCGATCGCACCGATCACGGCCAGAACGGAAAAATGCATCCGGCGCGAGCGGAAGCGGTCCGAGCTCATTCCGGTCAGCACGATCACGGGGATGGCGACGAGATAGGGAATTGCCGATAACCAGCCGATCGTCGAGACATCGCTTAGCCCGGAGTCCTTGATGATCGACGGCAACCAGAAGCTGATACCGTACAAGCCGATGATCTGGCAGAAGTAGACGGCGCAGAGCTTCCAGATGTGGCGATCGGAAAGAATAGCGCCAAGGTTGTGATGTGTGGTCTTTTCGGCATCCTCCCGCTCGATCTCGCTCGTCACCAGGGCTTTCTCATTCTCCGTCAACCACTTCGCCTGCGTAGGACGATCGACCATCAAGGCGAACACCGCAATGCCGCAAACCAGCGCCGGAAGCGCTTCGATCAGAAACAGCCACTGCCATCCCGCCATCACGGTGGAATGGCTGAAGCTACTGAGTACCCAGCCCGACAATGGCCCGCCGACCACACCTGAGAGCGGGATCGCGATGTAATACACACCGAGCGCGAAGCCGCGTTTTCTCGCAGGAAACCAATAGGTCAGATACAACATGATGCCCGGCGAGAATCCGGCTTCGGCGACGCCCAGAAAAAAACGTGCGGTGTAGAACTGCAGCGGCGTTTTCACCAGCAGCGTGAGCGCGGAAATAATGGCCCACGTAATCATGATGCGCGCGATCCAGAGACGGGCTCCGACCCGATGCAGGATCAAGTTGCTGGGTACTTCAAAAATAAAATAGCCAATGAAGAAGATGCCGGCGCCCAGGCCGTAGACGGCATCGCTCATATGCAGGTCATTGAGCATCTGCAACTTTGCAAAGCCGACGTTCACCCGGTCGAGATAGCCGCACAAGTAACACAGCACGATGAACGGCATGATGCGCCAACTGATCTTGCGGTACACATCGGCAGGCGCCGCCGGCGCTACCAAAAGGGTTTCGCTGATATGGCTCATGTCTCCTCCGTCGTCCTTTGCCGGACGTTATAGAGTGCGGCCGGGCGAACGCCCGGCCGGCTTCGATCAGGCATGCTTACGATGCAAGTTTTGCGGCCGCCAGCTCCACGCCGAGTTCCTTGCGGAACATGGCCTCCATATCGAGACGCACGCGTACGGCTTCCTTGCTGGAATCAAACGCCACGTCGCTCCATCGAACCGGGTGTCCTGCCGCCACCGGGCGCTGCAGCACCATGTTGTGCGCTAGGCCGATCGGCAGAGCACCCTGTAGCAGCGAGTCCGCAGCCGGCATCAGCTTGCCGTAGACGGTGTGACCGCCCTCGCCGTCCAGCCGCTCGCCCGCGCGCAGGTCACGCTTCGCGGTGGCAGCGACGTCACCGTGGAATCCCGTGGTCGCACCCGTGGCCTCCCCGCGCACCGCAATGCTCGCAATCGATACCCCGAGTTCGAGTCCAATCAGGTGATACGGTTTGTACATGGCGGCAAAGCGCCCGCTGCTGTCGGTCTTGAGGCCGTATTGCGCAAAGCAGTCGCGGACGTAATCAGAGGGTGCTTCGAAGACGGCGTAGACGCCCCAGCGCAAGTCGCGGAACACGGGACGGCCGTCGCGTTCGAGCGACGACACCACTTCCACGCTGCCGCGATGCGGCAGGATTCCGCCCTCGGAGGCGGGGCGCAGCAGGTTCGGCAGGTCATCGACACCACAGGCGGGAAACGCAAGACCGTCAGCTGGCGGGCGCAAATCGCATGCGTTCGATACCGCCGCCATTTCCAGTGCCGACTTTGTGCCATCGAGGAAAGAGTTGAACATCTGCGCATTGAAGTCGCCGGAGGCGACCTGCTCTTCCGTGAAGCCGTAATGGCTCCAGACGGTGTCGGGGGTCGACTGGTGATAGACCGGCAAGTACTTGGTGCCCTTGCCCGCGCAGATTACATTGAAGCCAATCGTGCGGGCCCAGTCCACCAGCTCCGCGATCAGTGCCGGCTGATCGCCCGAGGCCATTGAATAGATGATGCCCGCCTCTGCCGCGCGCCGCGCGAGCAGCGGACCGGCAAGCACATCGGCTTCTACGTTGACCATCACGATATGTTTCTTGTGCTTGCAGCACAACAGCGCGTGATGAATGCCCGCGGCCGGGCTGCCTGTTGCATCGATCACGATATCCACGTAGTCGCTTGCGATCATCAAGTCGGCGTCGTCGGTGATAAAGGTCGAGCCGCTGCGCAAGGCTTCAGCCAAGGAACCCGCCGAGTAGCGCGCTTCTTCCCAGCCCACGCGCTGCATGGCGCTGCGCGCCCGCGCCGGCGACAGATCCGCAATGCAGACCAGATGAATGCCCGGCGTGCGCGGGGCCTGCGACAGATACATCGAACCAAACTTACCGGCGCCGATCAGTCCTACTCTGACGGGACGCCCGGCCTGAGCACGGGTTTCGAGCTTCGCGATAAGCGACATGCTGTCTCCTTTTTTCATACGGTTGAATCGCGATTCGTCGTGCCGGGATCGAAACGCGCGCCTTCATCGGGGAAGGACATGAAGCAACGATAGCAGCCAATTTTTTGCAATAGAATGGGCAATTCCACAACCGCGCTGTGCAAAAATCCCCATGCGTAAATTTGATTGGGATTCCCTCCAGGCCTTTCTGGCTATCGCTCGCGCGGGGCGCCTCACTGTCGTGGCGCAGCAAATGGGCGTCGACCATTCGACGCTAAGCCGGCGTGTCGCGTCGCTCGAGGCAAGCATGGGGGTGCAATTGTTCGAACGGCGTTCGGTCGGCTTTCTGCTCACCCCCGAAGGTGAGCGCCTGATGACCGATGCCGAGGCGATGGAAAGTCTGGCCCTGCGCATCAACGCGCGCCTGGGCGATCCGTCGGTCGGCTTGACAGGGACGGTAAGAGTTGGCACACCTGAAGGATTTGGAACCTACTTTCTTGCTCCGAGGATTGCAAAGCTTACTGCCGTACACCCTGATCTGGAGATAGAGCTGGTCGCCAATCCACGCATGTTCAGCCTGTCCAAACGCGAGGCCGATATCGCGGTAACCATGACCCGCCCAAGTCAGGGACGAGTTTATGCACACAAGCTCAACGACTATTCCCTCGGCGTGTATGCGTCGCGTGAGTATCTCGATTCGCATGCGCCGATCGCGGCGTTTCAGGACATCTTCAATCATCCGTGGATCGGCTATGTCGAAGATCTGATGTGGAGTGCGGAGCTCGATTATTTGTCGCAGATTTCCACGTCACTCGCGCCCTCGGTGCGTATCTCCAACGTCATCAGCCAGGCGGCAGCGGTGAGCGGTGGCGCGGGGATCGGCGTGTTGCCGTGTTTTATCGCGCGCACCGAGCCGTCGCTCGTTCGCATTCTCCCTGATGAAATTGCGCTCAGCCGCTCTTACTGGCTGGTCTCGCATGCCGACTCGCGCGATGTCGCGCGGGTCAAGCTGCTAGCGGATTTCATTCGCGCCGAGTGCAGCGCGTCTGGATCGTTCTGGGCGGGGTGATTCCGCCCGGAACAAGCGAGCTGTGGCGTGTGATGGGCAATGTGATCCAGCGCTCGCTGACTTTGCTCTGCGCGTAGAATTCCCTTATACATTCCACGAGCCGCGATTGCCTATGATGCGTGGTTGCTTCGCTATCTGCTTTCAGCCTGAAGACGAACGTCGCCAACGCACCAGCCTGCTGACGACGAACCGAATTTGAAATCGAGCCATGGTGGAGTCAGACATGACAGTACTGATACTGGGATTGTTGATCTTTCTGGGCGTGCATTCGGTGCGCATCGTCGCTGAGGACTGGCGCGGCGCGCAGATCGCACGTATCGGCGAGAAGCGCTGGAAGGGAATCTTCGCTGTCCTTTCGGCAGTCGGGCTGGTGCTGATCATCTGGGGCTACGGATTGGCTCGGGCGCACCCAGTGCTCTTGTGGACGCCGCCGACATGGGCGCGGCACGTTGCGATACCCCTGGTCGCCATCGCGTTCATCCTGGTGCCTGCCGCGCACGTCCCGAACAACCACTTCAAGACGCTGCTCGGTCATCCGATGGTTCTGGGTGTGCTGCTGTGGGCCTTTGCGCATTTGCTGGCGAACGGCACGCTGAGGGCAGTCGTGCTGTTCGGTGCGTTCCTGCTGTGGGCAATCGTCGATTTTGTTGCAGCGCGACGGCGCGACATGCTCACCAAGACGACGTATCCGCCGGCAAACGTAGCGCGGGATGGCGTCGTCATTGTCTCCGGGCTTGTGGCGTGGGCATTGTTTGCATTCGTACTTCACGGATGGTTGTTCGGCGTGCGGCCGTTCGGGTAGGCAACGCCCTATCGAAACTTCCGCTTTGATGCGCCGTTGTGACCCATGAGGGATCCTCACGAACACCTCACCGTCGGACCCGGAAGCGCGGTATCGCCATGCTCGTTCAGCGCGATTCGGCAGGTGCCCGGCCATTGCTGCGGGGGTGCTCCTCTGCGGCATGCGATAGCGCGAAAACACTGGCTACCCGGATTAACCGGCCACAGATCGGCATCGTGTTGAGCGTGGTCTCGACATCCGGCTGCCCGCCGAGCGCATCTCCGAACTGACCCGCAGCAAACGCGGAGCCAGCCGCGGCGCCAATCGCAATGAATGCGATCGCTATCCAGCGCAGCCGTCGGCTGCAAGCCAGAAACTTCCTGGATAGGGATCGTCCGCCGACCAGCAAGCTCACCACAAGTGCGGCGATAGCGCAGCACATAGCTCAGCCTATGTATCGGCGCCGCAGCCGCATGCTGGCGCGTGAAAGCGGCCGTTGGCCTCGACGACTCCGCCCTGGCCATACATGTTGTGCGGCCGGGCCCAATCGCCCAAGGAGTGATACGGGCCAGTCTCGTTGCGGCCTTTCGGCATGACGTCGAGGAACCCGTAAATCCCAAGAAACTGCTCGCCGCCGCGTCCGAATGCTGAATAGGTCAGGAAGATCTCGCCCGACGCGTTCTTGAAGAAGACGCTGTGGCCCGAGAGATCCTGCAGTCCCACCACCCAGTCTTGCGCCGGCTGAAAGTTATAAAGTGCTTTACCTGAAGCGACTTGATCCGCGGCAAAGGAAACGTTGAAATCGTAGTTGAAGTCACTGCGATAGGAAGAAACCCACCGGAAGGACCATCCCATCCGCTGACGCACCGTCTCTATTTCGGCGATCGGCGCCCGCGCAACGGCGGCATAACTCACGTCATTGTTCTCGAGGTGCGGCAGCAGCGGACCGATGTGGTCTACGTCAAGCGAACACCCGACGCACTGGTGTGTAACGCCCGGGGCCATCATGAAGTGCTTGATGAAGAGCTGGCTGCGTCCGTCGAACAGGTCCGAGAGCGTAACCTGTCCATTGGGCCCATCGAATACGTATTCCTTTTCAATCTTCATCCAGGGAAGTTCACGCCGCTCGGCGGCTAGTGCGTCCCTGCGATGCGTCAGCTCCTTTTCCTTGGCAAGGAATGCGACTCGCGCCTTCGTCCATTCATCAGGCGATACAACGTTGTGCGTTTCCATGTTCCAATCCTCCAAAGTAAGCGCGGGGTCAGGACCAACCGGGCAGAAACTCAGGCGTTTAACGCCGGTCTCGCTGGAAACGGTTCCCGCCATGCGTCGATTGCGCTGAGTTGGTCATGCCAGCGCTGAACCTCCGGAAATTCTTCCAGGGGCATCG
>Ga0073928_10007076_pt1 | contig 14750 bp, 14 predicted proteins | sample PaiPotPPA55metaG_FD_76969 | JGI IMG/M metagenome (GOLD analysis project Ga0073928, IMG submission 76969) | Iron sulfur acid spring bacterial and archeal communities from Banff, Canada, to study Microbial Dark Matter (Phase II) - Paint Pots PPA... ... | reverse complement strand
TCTGGTCGGTCTCACGACAATAGCCATGACAGCGTCCGCTTCCCCGGCCGGATCAGTTGGGAGGAAGCCGGCGCCGCGTCGTATCGCGTCGAGGTCGCTCAGGGCTGCGGCCCCGGCTTCCATTGGGTAGGCAAACATCGCAACCGATATGGTGCATGGGTCCTGGGCCGCTGCACAAAAAACGTTCATACATGAGCGAGACCTTGGCTCGCCAAGTACTCGTCGCATTCCGGTTCAAGTGAATTCACCGATTGACGCCCAGTTCCTTGCGCAGGTCCTTGATCACTTGGTCGCGCGTGCGGGTCTGCCAGCGGCGGCGCCGGCCGATTGGCGCGTTTTCGATCTCCGGAGCGACCTTTACGGCGACAAACTCGGGGCCCGGCTTGCCGAAGATCTCGGGCAGAGTGGCGGAGAATTCCTCGAGTTCCCGGAAGGCGAAGGCTAGCGGGTAGCCGGCGCCGCGTGCGATCACGTCGTAGCTGGTATTTTCGGCATTAGGGACCGGCTGGCCGCCCGTCGTCGCGTAGCAGCCATTGTCGATCAGGAAATGATAGAAATTCGCCGGCCGCTGCTCGGCTATCGTGACCAGCATGCCGAGGCTCATCAGGATGTCGCCCTCGGAATCGAAGAGGATGACCCTCTTCTCCGGTCGCGCCAGCGCCAGCCCCAGCGCAAAGCCGGCGTGCCCGCCCATTGCCGGATCGCCGACAGGCACGTCCAGGTTCGGGCGCGTCGTGAGGTCGGTCCAATAGCGCCCGCCACGCCCGGGAACGACAATCGCGTCCTCGCGGTAGGGAGCGAAGGCCTTCAACATATCCGCTGTGTGCATCATCGAGGGGGTTCTCTCTACCGATTGAAGCCGTGGTACTCGTCGCCGACCAGCACGACGACCGGGCGCTGGGTGCGCTCGGCTTCGGCAAAGGCGGTGCCGATCCGCGACGCGTCGGCATCGCTCTCGACCAGGTAATAGTTGATTCCGAATGCCATCAGAAAGCGCTCGGTGTAGGTCGCGGCGGTGTCGGTGGTGACGCCGTGGCGGGTCCAGCCGCGATAGCCGACCATCAGCACGACCGGGATGTTGAGGCCCAACAGCCAGCCGCGGATCGAATCGCCCGATTCCATCATGCCGGTGTTCTGGATCAGGATCAGCGGCTTCTTCCCGCCGGCGAAGAGCCCCGCGGCCACCGAGCAGGCATGCCCCTCGCGGCTGACCCCGACGAGGCGCAGCGACGGCTCCGCTTGCATCAGCAGGTAGAGCCAGTTGGTCTCGCTGTCGGGCAGCCACACGATGTCGGTGACGCCGCCTTTCTTCATCTCCGCGAGCACGGTTTCGGGGCTCAGCGCCACCGTCGGCGCGTCGGTCATATGGCCGCTCCTTGTTGCTGGCCGGGCATCGTAGGGCGCGGGCAAAGCGATAGGCAACGGTCGGGCGAGAGGGCAAAATTGGGCAATGTTGTCGGAGCGCGAGCGCCGTTTTGTCGAGAGCCGCCGGGTCGGTCACCTCGCCACCGCCGAGCCCGGCGGCATGCCGCATCTCGTGCCGGTCTGCTTCGCCCTGCTCGGCGACACGCTCTACATCACGGTCGACGAGAAACCGAAGCGGCAGGACCGGCCGCTGAAGCGGGTGCGCAACATCCGCGACAACCCCCACGCAGCCTTCGTTGTCGACCGTTACGACGAGGACTGGACCCGGCTCGGCTGGGTCATGCTGCGCGGCCCGGCCGAGATCCTCACCGAAGGAGAGGAGCACGATCGGGCCCAGGCGGAGCTTCGCTCGCGCTACCCGCAGTACCGGACGATGAATCTCGCCGGACTGCCGGTCATTGCATTGCGTATCGCCCGCGCGACCAGCTGGGGCGACCTGTCGGCCGCCTAGCTTCGCTCTCGGAACTGCTATCCACCACGTTGAGACGACCGGGACCCGTTTTCCTTGGCCCACAACGGGTGCCCGCCGCATTCGGCGACAACGACCGCTCATGCCCTTAACGGACCTTGCCACTCGAGTGGGGGGCCGGCCGAGTTGGGTGGAAAGCCGACGTGATTTTTCTGCTTCAGTCCAACCGCCCGCGCAGGTGTGCTCTCAGGCGATCACCGGCACGTCGCGCAAAGCCTCAAGATCGACGAGGGCGCCCTGGGCGCGCAATCGTTCGCGAAGCGTGTCGGGCACGACCAAACCGCCGTCCGCCAGCATGGCTGCGGCCGCTCCTGCGGCTTGCCCGGTCGCGAAGGCCGTTCCCATGACCCGCAAACTGGCGCCCGCCTGCTGATCCGCGTCGGCCGTCCGTCCCGCCGCGAATAGGTTCGGCGTGTTCTCGCTGATGAGACAGCGAAGCGGGATCTCGTAGGCGGAGCCGTTGGGCGGGGCGACCCATGTGCTCTCGAACGTCGCGCGGTCGTGCCACTCCGCGCCCCAGGCGCCGAGCGCGACCGAGTCGGGTGCGCGCCGCCCCTCGGCGACGTCCTTCCAGGTGAGCTGATCGACCGAATTGATGTGGCGGGACTCGCGCGTGCCGAAGTCAGGGCCCGTCGATACCAGATAGGCGTTCTCGCAACCCGGCAGGCTCCGCAGAATGTCGAGATAGATCCAGGCCTGCTGGCGGCCGCGCTGCTCGGCGCCGCTGATGCTGCGCGCGTCTCGCGGATCGTAGTCCTCGGAGACGAAGTAGCAGCACAGGTCATTGGAGATGGGCAGTCGCGCGAGGACGCTTTGGTCTTTGCTCAGCGGGCGTACGCCGCGCGCCTTGGCGGCGTCGATCGCCGACCTCAGCTGCTCGGTCGTGACCACGATGTCGCGTGGAATACCGCCGAAGCGGGTACCGAGCGTTCCGAGATTGACCGCCCCGTAATTGCCGTAACGGGTGGAGGCGCCCGCGAAGAAGGCGAGATCGCAGTCGCCGCTCGCATCGACGAAAGCTTTGGCCCTTAGGCGATGCAGCCCACCATGGTCCTGGAAGGCGATCTCGGTAATCCGGTCGTCGCCGCGCGTCGCCTCGCTGACGAACGCGTGCAGGAAGACTTCGACGCCCGCTTCCGTGCAAATCTCGTCGAGAGAGCGCTTAACGGCTTCCGGATCGAAAATAACGAAGACCCCGCGATGCCGCACCGGCGGCGTGACGGCGCCGAGGCGCCGCAGCTTGCCGAGCAGGTCGCTGGCTATTCCGGCGACCGCCTGGCGCGTCTCTTCGCCGAGCGTGTAGAGACCGCAGTAGGTAAGTACGTTGCGGATCGTCGCCGCTCCGCCGAGGCATCCCGCCTGCTCGATCAGGGCCGTACGGGCGCCGCTCCGAGCCGCAGCCGCGGCGGCCGCCACACCCGCACTCCCTCCTCCGACCACGATGACGTCGAAATCATCATGCCTGGTCATCTTATGCCTGTTTTGCCCTTGGAACTTTAACTTGTTGCCGACCCTACCGTCCGAGTTCATCGGCGTGGCCTGGCATGAATACTTTGGGAGGTCTGCTTGCGATCTCAATCACCAGCCGGCAAGCAAACACGATCCGGACGCGCACAGCCGAGGTCAGACCTGAGCCGGAGCCGATCCGGATGTTCTTGCCATCCGCGCGACCAGCTGGGGCGATTTGTCGGTGCAATCGCCGCGGCAGGCGCGAGGAGGCCCCGCGCCCGTCCGTCTGCGATTATTGTGCCGCCATCGCCGGCGCGACGTCGCCGATAACGAGGCCCAGCGGGCTGGCGCTGACGTGCACCGTGGCGCCGTCCGGGATCCGGCCTTCGAGGATTTGCTGCGCCAGCGGGTTCTGCAACTCGCGCTGGATCACCCGCTTCAACGGCCGCGCGCCGTAAACCGGGTCATAGCCCTTGTCGGCCAGCCACGCCTTCGCCGCCTCGTCGATTTCGAGCGTGATCTTGCGGTCGGCGAGCAGCTTCTGCAGGTGGCGCAGCTGAATTTCGACGATGCCTTTCATGTCGTCGCGCGACAGCCGGCGGAACAGCAGGATTTCGTCGAGCCGGTTCAGGAATTCCGGCCGGAAGGCGGCGCGCACCGCCTCCATCACGTGCGGCCGCGCCGTTTCGATGTCGGCCCCGTCCGGCAGGTTCGCCAGCGCGTCGCTGCCGAGGTTCGAGGTCAGCACGATCAGCGTGTTGCGGAAATCGACGGTGCGGCCCTGGCCGTCGGTCAGGCGTCCGTCGTCGAGCACCTGCAGCAGCACGTTGAAGACGTCCGGGTGGGCCTTTTCGATTTCGTCGAACAGGATCACCTGGTACGGTCGCCGCCGCACCGCCTCGGTCAGCGCGCCACCCTCGTCGTAGCCGACATAGCCTGGCGGTGCGCCGATCAGCCGCGCGACCGAATGCTTCTCCATATATTCCGACATGTCGATGCGGATCAGCGCGCCTTCGTCGTCGAACAGGAATCCGGCGAGCGCCTTGGTCAGCTCGGTCTTGCCGACGCCGGTCGGGCCGAGGAACAGGAACGAGCCGATCGGCCGGTTCGGGTCCTGCAGGCCGGCGCGGGCGCGGCGGATCGCGTTCGAGACGGCGACGACCGCCTCCTCCTGGCCGATGACGCGGCGGCGCAGGTTCTCCTCCATGTGCAGGAGCTTGTCGCGCTCGCCTTCGAGCATCTTGTCGACCGGGATGCCGGTCCAGCGCGACACGACGCCGGCGATGTGCTCCGGCGTCACCGCCTCTTCCAGCATGCGCGCCTTCCCGGCGCCCTCGGCTTCGGCGAGCTGGCGTTCCAGCTGCGGGATCACGCCGTAGGTCAATTCGCCGGCGCGGCCCCAATCGCCGCGGCGCTGCGCCTGGTCGAGCTCGGCGCGGGCTTGGTCGAGCTGTTCCTTCAGCTTCTGCGCCCCGGCGAGCTTCTGCTTCTCGGCCTGCCACTCGGCGGTCAGCGTCGCCGATTCCTGCTCCAAATCCTGCAATTCCTTTTCGAGCTTTTGCAGGCGGTCCCGCGACGCCGGATCGTGCTCCTTCTTCAGTGCCTCGCGCTCGATCTTCAGCTGGATGATGCGGCGGTCGAGCTCGTCGATCTCCTCCGGCTTCGAATCGACCTCCATGCGCAGCCGAGCCGCCGCCTCGTCGATCAGGTCGATTGCCTTGTCGGGCAGGAAGCGGTCGGTGATGTAGCGGTGCGACAAGGTTGCCGCCGCGACGATCGCGCCGTCGGTGATGCGCACGCCGTGGTGCACCTCGTATTTTTCCTTGATGCCGCGCAGGATCGAGATCGTGTCCTCGACCGACGGCTCGGAGACGAACACCGGCTGGAACCGCCGCGCCAGCGCCGCATCCTTCTCGATGTGCTTCCTGTATTCGTCGAGCGTGGTGGCGCCGACGCAATGCAATTCGCCGCGCGCCAGGGCCGGCTTCAGCATGTTGGAGGCGTCCATCGCCCCTTCTGCCTTTCCGGCGCCGACCAACGTGTGCAATTCGTCGATGAAGACGATGATCTCGCCGGCCGCCGCGGTGATCTCGGCAAGAACCGCCTTCAGCCGCTCCTCGAACTCGCCGCGATATTTGGCGCCGGCGACCATCGCGCCGAGGTCGAGCGCCATCAGGCGCTTGTCCTTGAGGCTCTCCGGCACATCGCCATTGACGATGCGCAGCGCCAGCCCCTCGACGATCGCGGTCTTGCCGACGCCGGGCTCGCCGATCAGGACGGGATTGTTCTTGGTGCGACGCGACAGCACTTGGATCGTGCGGCGGATTTCCTCGTCGCGGCCGATGACCGGGTCGAGCTTGCCCTCGCGCGCCGCCTCGGTCAGGTCGCGCGCGTATTTCTTTAAGGCGTCGTACCCTTCCTCGGCCGAGGGGCTGTCGGCCGTGCGGCCCTTGCGGACCTGCTCGATCGCGGCGTTGAGGCTTTGCGGGTTGGCCCCCGCGGCCGCCAGTGCCCTGCCCGACGGCGTGTCGCTCGCCAGCGCCAGGGCGAGCAGCAGGCGCTCGACCGTGACATAGCTGTCGCCGGCCTTTTGCGCGATCTTCTCCGCCGAGTCGAACACCCGCGCCAGTTCCGGCGACATGTAGACCTGGCCGGCGCCGCTGCCTTCGACGCGCGGCTGCTTCGCCAGCTCGGCATCGGTGGCGGCCAGCGCCGCTTTCGGGTCGCCGCCGGCGGCGCGGATCAGATTGGCGCAGAGGCCTTCCGAATCTTCGAGCAGAACTTTGAGGAGGTGTTCCGGCGTCAGGCGCTGATGACCGCTGCGCAACGCCAGATTTTGAGCGGTCTGGAGGAATCCCTTCGATCGCTCGGTGTATTTTTCCAAATCCATCGCGAGCTCCCTTGAACCGGCCGCGGCACCCCCATAAGGCAGTCGCTGCGGCCCTTCGCAGCCTTATATGGGTGTTGCCGCAGGGTCACACAACGCCACGCAACCGGCTCCGACGCGCTTGCGCGCTCTAAAAACGATCGCGCGCCGCGGCTCTCGGTTCCGGTGCCGGGCGGGATTTTCGACCTCCCGCCCGTCGCTCGCCTTGACGCCGATCAATAGGACGGTTGCTCGTCCCCGGGTTCGAGCGGGAGGGCCGGCTGCGGCGGCGTATGGAGCTGAACCTGCACCTGGGCCTGAGGCTCCTCGCCCTCGCGGGCCTCGCTGTCACCGCCGCTGCTCTCGCCGCCATTCATTTCGGTATCGGCCGGCGTCATCGGCCGCCCCTGGCCATGCTGCTGGCCCTCGCCGGCAGCATTCATGACGCGGAAATAGTGTTCGGCGTGCTGGTAGAAATTCTCCGCGGCGACACGGTCGCCGCTCGACGCCGCCTCGCGCGCCAGCGCCAGATAACGCTCGAAGACCTGATAGGCATTGCCGCGGATCTTTACGTTCGGGCCGTTGCTGTCGAAGGTTTGGATCCGGTGTGGCGGCCGCGGACCGCGATTGTGATGCGGACCACCGCCACCTCCATGACCGCCTCCGTTACGACCGCGCGATCGCTTGTTTTGTCCTGGTCTCATGACACCTGTCTAATCCGGTGGATACTGGCGGACGCTGGTCCGACGGGGGCTTCACCCGGCCTCGATGCGCTTTATGGCCGCTGAATTCTGCGCTGCCATCAGGCGCCGCGCAGTGCTCCCCAGGGCTGCCAGCCTAGCCGGCGGCGCAGCCCATTCCAACACTTTTCTCTCCACAGCAAACGGTGGGAAGAGCGCGATCGTTGCCCCTTCCCCAAGGGCGCTCACGCCGCCCGCAACTGATCGAGCAGCCCGCGCAACCGGTGGCGGTCGGGCTCGCCCGCCCCCGGGATCGCGAATTCGAGATGCGTCGCCACGCCAGCGTAGCGGGCCCGCAATTTGCCGGCAATCTCGTCATAGGTGCCGGCCGTGGCATAGGTCTCGAGCATCTCGTCGCTGATGAGGGCGGGCATCTCCTCCCAGCGCTGCGCCCGGGAATAGCTTTGCAACTGCTGCGCGACCTCGCCGTATCCCTGGGTCTCGAAGGCGGCGAGATAGGCCGGGGTCGAAGCGTAGAAGGCGATGCGGGCGCGAACGTCGCGGATCCGGTCGGCGAGACCGGCCTCGTCCACCGCGGTCGCCACCAGCGGTTTGACGCAGAGAGCGAAGCCGGCGACGTCGCGCCCCGCCTTCGCCGCGCCCTGCCGCGCCGCCGGCAGCATCACCTCTTCGATATAGCGCGGCGTCGCAACCGGATGGGCGCGGATGCCGTCGGCGACCTCGCCGGCGACCTGGCACATATACGCATTGACCGCGGCGAGGTGGATCGGGATCGGGTAATGCTCGATCGGTCCCGGGGCGAACAGCGGCACCATCAGGTTCAGCCGGTAATGCTCGCCCTGGAAGTCGAGCTTGGTGCCGTGCTGCCAGCAATCCCAGACGGCCCGAACCGCTCCGACATATTCGCGCAGCCACGGCCCGGGCGCCGACCATTTGACGCCGAAGCGCCGCTCGATGTGCCCTTTGACCTGCGAGCCGAGCCCCAGCGTAAAGCGTCCGCGCGATACCTTCTGCAAGGTCCAGGCGGTCATCGCGCTCACGGTCGGGCTGCGGGGGAAGGCGATCGCTACCGTGGTGGCGAGCCCGACCCGGCTCGTCGCCTGCGCCGCCAGCGCCAGGATGATGAAGGGATCATCCTTGGTCTCCTCGGCGACGATGCCCTCATAGCCAAGGGCCTCGGCGAGACGCGCCTCTTCGGCGACGGCAGTCACGTCGAGGGCAGCCGCGGCGCGCAGTCCGGGATCGAGCTTGCCGAGCGGCAACAGGGTTTCGATTTTCATCCGCACCCGATCCAAAAAGTTTTGCCCCTCACAGATAATAGAGCCATCCTGGTCGAGCCACTGTCGAGCCGGAACATCCCGATCCCCTGGCACGATCGGCAGCACCTTTCGACGAACTGCCACCTCGCGCGGCTTCGCCCCCAGGAGTCCGCAGATGCGCGTGTACCGATGCTACTTTTTGGACGAACAAAATCGTATCGAAACCGCCGACTGGATCGAGGCGGAAGAATTGAACGACGCGATCGATGAAGCGCTGACCGCGGTCGAAGACTGCGAAGCGCATGCGGTCGAGATATGGGAGGGACCGCAGCGCCTGTACCCGAGCGTGACAGCAGACGCGTCTGCTTAGGGCTGGCGCCGTTCCGGCGCGCTTCTAAGTCGCGTCCTGGCGAACGCTTCCACTGCGTTTGGCCAAGCGAGCGCTTGCCGATATAACGCTCCGATGTCCCGTTCGCGGCGCCTTGGATTGCTGACGGCCGCAATCCTGCTGGTCGTGGTCAGCGGCGGGTATACGGCGTATTGGATGATTGCCGCCGGCCGGCTCAAAGACGGGGTTGTCGCCTGGGCCGAGGCCATGCGCGGCCAGGGGCTCGACGCCTCATGGAAAGCGGCGCGGGTCGCCGGCTATCCGTTCGCGTTTCGGCTGGACCTGTCGGAACTGCGGCTACGCGGAGAGGCGTCGGCGGGCGAGTTCGACCTTGGCGCCCCCACAATCTCCGGAACGACCGGCCCGTTCAATTTCCGTGACTGGAGCGTCGCGGCGCCGCAAGGCATCGAGGCCAATCTGGCGCAGCACCGGGTTCCCTTCGCGCATATCGAGGCGGCTGCGGCAAGCGGGGCGGTCTCGGTCCCGCCCGAGACCAGCGCGTCGGGCGGCACGAGAATTTGGCTGTCGCTCGACGACGCCACCGCCGAACCGGCGGGCAAGCCCGACGCCCGGGGCACCGCCACTGCGGCGCATCTATGGATGATCCTGCCGGACCAGCCGGTGCGATCCGACGCCGAGCGCAGCCTCGGCTTTGCCGCCGACCTACGCGGCGTCCGGATTCCGGCGGCGCCCGCGCCATTCACCGGGACCATCGAGGATTTCGGTTTCGGCATTAGCGTGATGGGCAATGTTCCATCGGCGCCGCCGCGGCAGGCGGCCGAGGCCTGGCGGCGCTCCGGCGGCACGGTCGAGTTCGACCATTTCAATCTCGACTGCGGCGGGTTGCGGATCGAGGGCTCCGGGACCCTGGCGCTCGATTCCGAGCTGCAGCCGATCGGTGCCTTTTCGGGCGCAATCGAAGGCTACGACCGACTGTTCGGAGGGCTGGTCACAGCCGGCCAGATGCGGCCGGCCCAAGCCGGGATCGCGCAGCTCGCGCTGGGCGTGCTTGCCAAGACCGGACCCGACGGCAAGCCGCGCATCGAGACCTCGTTCACGATCCAGAACGGGCAGATGTATCTCGGCCCGGTCAAGCTCGGGCCGGCACCGCGGATCGATTGGCGATAGGGCTAGCCGGTCCGGCGCGGGCGGGGCGGCATGATCTGCGGCGCCTCGGCGCGTTCTTCCATACCGTAGTCGCGCATCACCGAGGCGACCCGCAGCCGGTAATTGCGAAAGATCCCGGCCCTGCCGGCCAGTTGCGCCTGGCGGTGCTGTTCATGGCGGCGCCAGTTCGCCACCGCCTCCTCATCGCGCCAGAACGACAGCGACAGAATCTTGCCCTCGTTGGTCAGGCTCTGGAACCGCTCGACCGAGATGAAGCCGTCGATTTTCTCGAGTTCGGGGCGCAGTTGTGCCGCGATGTCGAGGTATTCGTTGCGACGCTCGGGATCGGGCTCGACTTCAAAAATCACTGCGTGCATCGCAGCCTCTATGCCTGCTTCGCCTCGATGATGGAGCGGCGGATCGCGCGGGTGCGGGTGAAGTGCTCTTCCAGCGTGTCGGCCTCGCCCCAGCGGATTGCGCGCTGCAACGTCGTCAGATCCTCGTTGAAGCGTTGCAGCATTTCCAAAACCGCTTCGCGGTTGCGCAGGAAGATGTCGCGCCACATCACCGGGTCGGATGCCGCGATGCGGGTGAAGTCGCGGAAGCCGCCGGCCGAAAAGGCGATGACCTCCGATTTCAAATCCTCATAGAGGCCGGTCGCCGTACTGACGATCGTGTAGGCAATCAGATGCGGCAGGTGCGAGGTCATCGCCAGCACCTTGTCGTGATGGTCGGCCGCCATGGTAACGACCCGCATGCCCGCCGTTTCCCATAGCCGCGTGACCTTCGCCACCGCTTCGGGTGCGGTCTCGGGGGGCGGCGTCAGGATGCACCAGCGATCGCGGAACAGTTCGGCAAAGCCGGATTCCGGGCCGGAATGCTCGGTTCCGGCGACCGGGTGGCCAGGGACGAAATGCACGCCCGGCGGCACCAGCGGGCCCACCTCCCGCAGCACGGTTTCCTTGACCGAGCCGACATCGGTCAGGATTGCGCCCGGCTTCAGTGCCGGCGCGATCCGCCGTGCCACCTCGCCATAGGCCGAGAGCGGCGTCGCCAGCACGACCAGATCGGCCCCTCTGGCCGCGGCGGCGGGGTCGTCGGTCGCCTCGTCGGCGATGTCGAGCCGGCGCACGGCATCGAGCGTTTCGACCCGGCGGGCGCAGGCGGCGATCACCGTCCCCGGGCTGTCGCGCCGCAGGACGCGCGCAAGCGAGGAGCCGATCAGCCCGATCCCGATCAGCGCGACCCGCTCGAACAACGGCGTGCTCATGCCGAGGTCATGAACTCGGCGAGGACGGCGGCGACGACCTCCATCTCCTCGCCCGTGCCGATCGTGATCCGCAGATGCTTCGGCAGCCCGTACCCGCCCATCCTGCGGGCCAGGATGCCGCGCGCCTGCAGAAAGGCGAAGGCCGCATCGGCGTTGTGCTTCGGATCGGCAGGGAACTCCGGCAGGACGAAATTGGCAACGCTCGGGGTCAGCGGCAGGCCGAGCGCGGCGAGCCGGTCGGAGAACCACGGCAGCCAGCGTTCGTTGTGCGCGCGGGCGCCGGCCAGCGCGCCGATATCCTCGACCGCGGCGACGCCCGCTCCCAGCGCCGGGGCGGTGACGTTGAACGGGCCGCGGACCCGGTTCAGCACGTCGGCGATCGCCGGCGGGCAATAGGCCCAGCCGAGGCGCAGACCGGCAAGCGCGTAAATCTTCGAGAAGGTCCGCAGCATCACCACGTTCTGCGCCCGGTTGACCAGCCCGATCCCCGGTTCGTAATCGTTGCGGCTGACGAACTCGGCATAGGCGGCGTCGATCGCCAACACCACGTTCGGCGGCAAGCCGGCATGCAGACGTGCCATCTCTTCGGCCGACAGATAGGTGCCGGTCGGGTTGTTCGGATTGGCAATAAAGACGATCCGGGTGCGCTCGGTCACATGCGCGAGGATCGCATCGACATCGGCGGTCAACGACGTTTCCGGCGCCGCGACCGCGGTGGCACCGACCGACAGCGCGCCGATCGGGTACATCAGGAAACCGTGCCGGCTGTACACGACTTCGGTGCCGGCGCCCGCGTAGCAGCGCAGCAACAACCCGATCAGCTCGTCCGAACCGGCGCCGCAGACGATCCGCTCCGGATCGAGGCCGTGATAGCGGCCGAGCGCGGCGCGCAGCTCGGCGACGCTGCCGTCGGGGTAGCGGTGGATGTCCTCGGCAAGGCCGCGGTAGGCGGCCACCGCCTTGGGGCTCGGGCCGAGCGCGCTCTCGTTCGATGCCAAGCGAATCGGCCGCTCGACACCCGCCGTCTTCGATTCGCCGCCGACATAGGGCGCGATGTCAAGGATGCCGGGCCCGGGCACCGGTGCTTTGGGCAGGGCCATCGCGTCAGCTTCCTGCAGCACCGCTAGCGGCGGCAGGCGCGGTGCTCTGCAGCTCGGCGGCGCCGAGCGGCACGGCATACCCGCCGAGCGGCAACAGCCGCGACAGCGCCGGGCCGAGCCGAGCGCGGAACCTATCGAGCCGCGGATCGGATGCCGACACGAAACCCTCGATTTCGATCAGGCTGTTGGCCCCATCGGTATGTTCGCAGGATGCCAGGATCGAGCAGCTAACCCCGAGTTCCGACAACAGCGAGACGACTCGGCCGCGGCTGATGCCCTCGGCGTTTTCGGTCGCGATCAGGGTGCGGTCGCGGCCGCTCGCCTGCGACGCTCCGCGCCCGATCGCCAGCGCGTCGGCGCCGGCGCTGCGGGCATTGCCGCGGGCGCCGAACGGCAGCCGGGCGATGACCTGTGGGGCATGGTCCTGTGCCGAAAGCAGATGCCGCCACCAGGGATCGGCTTCGCCCTGCTGCGGCATCGGCAATACCCCGACGGTGGCTTGGCCTTCGGTGACCGCGCGGATCACCTGGGCGGTCGAGCGGTGTGCGGTCATCGGCGTGTGGCTGCCGTAATGGTCGCGCGCCAGATCCCAGAAACCCGGCATTTCCGACGGCACGTAGACGGCGACGGCGAACGCGCCCTGCAGGCGCACGGTCGTCGCCAACAGCTCGCGCCACATCCGCACCAGGGTCGCCGGCGGAAATGCGCCGCGGCCGCGCTCGACCAGCCGCCGGATGATTTCCGCCTCGCGCGCTGGCTGATGCGCGGCGATCGAACCCGCCCGGTGCTTTTGGGCAGCGACCTCCGAGACGATCGCGATCCGCTCGATCAACAAATCCTCGAGCCTGTCGTCGATCTCGTCGATGCGTCGGCGCAAAACTTCGAGATCGGACCGGGTTTGTGACATCGCTTCGATCGCTGCCGAACGGGGCGATACTACTAGGTTGGCACTCCGGCAAAATCAAAGAAAACATTGACATGCCTGGGCCGCGATCCATAGCTACGCCTCCCTGGAGGGCATCGATAACCCGGCGCAGATTGCGCATGCGATGAGATGCCGACGCTTCGGCCTGACGAGGGCGCCCCCGTGTCGAGCTTGATTGCAACACGTCCGCTGACGCGCCCCGAAACCGACTGGCCAGGCTACCGTCTGCTCGTCGAGGAGCCGATGCGCCTCGATTGCGGTGTCGATTTCGGGCCGTTCACGATCGCCTACCAGACCTATGGGACGCTGAACGCCGACTGCTCGAACGCGATCCTGATCTGCCATGCCCTGACCGGCGACCAGTACGTCGCCGATCCGCACCCGATCACCGGCAATGCAGGGTGGTGGACGACGCTGGTCGGCCCGGGCGGGGTGCTCGACGCCGACCGTTATTTCCTGATCTGCGCCAATGTGCTCGGCGGCTGCATGGGCACCACCGGGCCAAAGGACCTCGATCCGGCGACCGGCGAGCCGTGGGCGCTGTCGTTCCCGGTGATCACGGTCCGCGACATGGTCCGCGCGCAGAAGCGGCTGACCGAGCATCTTGGGATCGACACGCTGTTTTGCGTGATCGGCGGCTCGATGGGCGCAATGCAGGTCCTGCAATGGGTCGCCAGCTACCCCGGATCGGTGTTCGCCGCGGTGCCGATCGCCGGGTCGGCGCGCCACTCGGCGCAGAACATCGCCTTTCACGAGGTCGGGCGGCAGGCGATCATGGCCGACCCCGAATGGTGCGGCGGGCGTTATCTGAGCCTCGGCCGAAATCCGGCTCGCGGCCTCGCCGTCGCCCGCATGGCCGCCCACATCACCTATCTCTCGGAAGCGGCTCTGCACCGCAAATTCGGCCGCAACCTGCAGGACCGCAACGCGGTGACCTACGGCTTCGACGCCGATTTCCAGGTCGAGAGCTACCTGCGCCATCAGGGCAGCACCTTCGTCGACCGGTTCGACGCCAACTCCTATCTCTACATCACCCGGGCGATGGACTATTTCGACCTCGCCGCCGAGCATGGCGGCTCATTGCCGGCGGCGTTTGCCGGCGCGCCGTCGCGGTTCTGCGTGATTTCGTTCACCAGCGACTGGCTGTTTCCGACTTCGGAAAGCCGTGCCCTCGTACACGCGCTGAACGCGGTCGCCGCCAATGTCAGCTTCGTCGAGATCGAGACCGACAAGGGTCACGACGCCTTCCTGCTGCACGAGCCCGAGCTGTTTGCGACGCTGCGCGGCTTCCTGGCCGGCTGCGCCGAGCATCGCGGCCTCTCCTGGCCGGCATGAACGAAAGCGCCGCCCTGCGGCTTCCGGGCACCGTCGCACCGGCGGCAGCTCCGGCTCCCGACGAATTGCGCCGCGACCTGCGGCTGATCGCCGACATGATCGCGCCGCACTCGCGGGTGCTCGACATCGGCTGCGGCGACGGTGCCTTGCTCGCCTACCTGGCTCGCGACAAGGCCGTCGACGGCCGCGGCATGGAATTGAGCCAGTCCGGCGTCAACTCCTGCGTCGGCCACGGTTTGTCGGTGATCCAGGGCGATGCCGACCGCGACCTCGAAGCCTTTCCCAACGGCGCCTTCGATGTCGTCGTGCTGAGCCAGACCTTGCAGGCGACGCGCCAGCCGCGGCTTGTGCTCGAGGAGCTCTTACGCATCGGCAAGCGGGCGATCGTGTCGTTTCCGAATTTCGGCTTCTGGCGCATCCGCCTCGGCCTCAGCTTTCGGGGGCGGATGCCGGTTA
>Ga0073928_10007075_pt1 | contig 14750 bp, 14 predicted proteins | sample PaiPotPPA55metaG_FD_76969 | JGI IMG/M metagenome (GOLD analysis project Ga0073928, IMG submission 76969) | Iron sulfur acid spring bacterial and archeal communities from Banff, Canada, to study Microbial Dark Matter (Phase II) - Paint Pots PPA... ... | reverse complement strand
GGAGCTGACAGATGTGCTGGTGGTGGCGCTGCCGGTGCGCACGATTTCGGTACGGCTGATCCGGAAGAAAGAGGAGCGGACAGTCGGGCTGCATTGGAACGCGGTTTTGCGGGTGCTGGATACGCCGGCGTGCGAGTCATGCGGGGGGCGGGCACGTCCGCTGTATCTTTGCGAGAGGGTTCACATGCTTTGCGGCGGGTGTTGGAAGACTTGTTCGGGGTGCGGGCGGACGTTTTGTTTGGTGTGTCAGGCGAAGTGCAAGTGCGGGGCGGGGTAAAAGCTGGGTAGGATACAGAAAGCATGCAGCCATTCGTGAAGACGCTTGACGCGCGGGGCATTTTGTCGTTTGCGCCCGACAGCGTGCCGCTGATGCTGACGCCGTTGAATGTGCTGATCGGGCCGAACGCTTCGGGGAAGTCGAACCTGATTGAGGTGTTCGAATTGCTGAAGGCGCTGCCGACGGACCTCGCGGAGGTGATTCGGGAGGGCGGGGGAGTTGCGGAATGGATATGGAAGGGCGAGGGCAACGGTGCGCGCGCGACGATTGCGGTGGAAGTGCAGGTGACGGACATTACGCCGGTGCTGCGATACCGGTTGGAGTTCGGAGCCGTTGGTCAGCGGGTTGAGGTGCTTGAGGAGGCGATTGAGAACGCGGCGGATGGAAATTCCTACTATCGTCTGGAGAACGGCCGGCCGATTTTCCAACGCGAGCCTGAATCCCATACGGAAAGGCCTAGTGAAGCGTCTCGAGACTTCGATACCCGGCAATCCATCTTTTCGCAGCGAAGGGACCCAGGGCGTTTTCCAGAGGTGACCGTGCTGGGCACCGCCCTTCGCTATATCCTGACGTTCCGAGACTGGAGCTTTGGCCGGTCTGTTCGGCTAAGGCAACCGCAGCGTGCCGATTTACCAAACGATGTACTCCTGCCTGACGCCCGGAATCTCGGCTTGATTCTTAACTCGATCGAATTCAGCGATGTGTCGCCTCGCCTGAGCGAGTTGGTGCGCCGTTTCCTGCCGCGCTTCAAGCGTCTTTCAACCAAGGTGGAGGGCGGCACGATCCAGATTTTCTTGTGGGAGGACGGCCTTCGCACACCTGTGCCTGCAACCAGGTTATCCGACGGGACTCTTCGATTCATAGCCCTGCTGGCCATTCTGCTGAAACCTGATGCCGCGCCGCTGATCTGCCTTGAGGAACCTGAATTGGGCTTGCATCCCGACGCGTTGGCGATTATCGCGGAACTGTTGGTTGAGGCTTCGCAACAAACGCAGCTTGTGGTAATGACGCAATCTGACGTTCTGGTTTCTGCGCTCAGCGAACACGCCGACTCGGTAGTGGTTTGTGATAATCCCGGCGGAGGATCGCAGTTCTCTCGCCTTGATAGCGAGAAGCTGCGGTTCTGGATGGACAAATACAGACTCGGCGACATCTGGCGCATCGGAGAGTTGGGCGGCAATCCGTGAGCGGAGTGGCAATCTACATGGAAGGTGGCGGCGATTCGAAAGAAGGAAAAGCGGATCTGCGGCGGGGCATGTCCAAATTTCTTGAGTCGCTCCGGAGGCCTGGGCTCCGCTGGCGGGTTGTCGCGTGCGGCACTCGTAACAACGCGTGCGACGCGTTCCTGAACGCCCATAAGATGTCCCCGGGAACGACAACATTTTGCTGGTCGATTCGGAGGAGCCGGTTACGCAACCTGCTAGGAGCCACTTAAGGCAGCGTGACGGATGGGATCTGCGGCTGATCAGCGAGGGTGCAGTTCACCTGATGATTCAGGTCATGGAAACGTGGTTCGTGACGGATGCTGCCAGCCTGGCTCAGTATGACCGGCAGGGCTTCCTGGAAGGCGCTCTACCGCGCGCCCACAACCTCGAGGCGGTGGCGAAGAAAGACATCGACGACGCATTGCAAAGGGCGACAGTGAAAACGCAGAAGGGCGAGTATCACAAAATTCGCCATGCGGCTGCGTTGCTGGAACGGATTGACGCGGCACTCGTGCGGCCACGCTGTCCGGCGTGCGACCGTTTGTTTGTGACTTTGGAGAAGGCAATCGATGCGGCATGAAATTGCGGTTTTGATCTTTGCGTCTGCTGCTAGGAGTTGATCTGCCATCACCTTTTATGATTAACGTGATGCGGAGTGCCTAGTGTAAGTAGGAGGGATAGAGACGTGCCGAGCCTCAACGGCCTGCGCGAAGCAGCGCTCTTCGTCGAAAACCTGTCCAGGGCGGCGAATTTCTACGAGCAAGTTATCGGGCTGGAAAAGCTCCAAGAGAGCGCGGTTGGTTGTGTGTTCGTGGTGGCGAAGGGGCAGTTACTCCTGCTGGTCAGCCATGAGAAGGCGAGAGTTTCCAGCAAGACACCGGGAGGTGAGGTCCCGCCGTGCGTCGGTGGCGCGGGCCAGATATTGGGGGCGGGGCACATCGCTTTCGCGGTCGCCGAGGCCGAACTCGAAGCCTGGCGGTCTCGCCTGGAGAGCCAAGGAGTGGAGGTGCTGAGCGAGGTCGTCTGGGAACAAGGGGCGCGCAGCCTCTATTTCCGCGATCCGGACGGTCACCTACTCGAGCTCGCAACGCCGGGAATTTGGGGTCTCCCTTTGTGACCAGCCGCTCACTATCGAGAATGGCGTAGCGTTGTACTGTGATGTGCCCGTCAGGCGGGGCGGGCGCGCCGCTACGCCCACGGTGCGCATCGGTGGTGAACCGTCGTCACCGTTAGCCTGGCAGACGCGGACCGTAGGCTCGGCCATGATGGCGACAGACCGGTCGCTGACGCTCGCGGTTCGGTGTCCGGGTAGGGTTCTATAGCTAAGTTTCCAGTGACCCCCTAGAAGCGCTACCATATCCCCCCAAAATATAAAGTTATCCTTGGTTAACTTCTATATTGCGCGGGACTATGCTTTGGAGTGACCATTACCTGAGAGGTGGGTTTTAGTACAGCTAGTACGAAAGGCCCCCCGGGGTAGGCTATTAAATGGAGACTGAGCTAATGATGGACCAGGCAGGCGCTTGCGAGTTGGCGTCCTTGGGCGATATTTTATACGCTTTCGGCGCGCTGCAATCGAGATCGGGGCGGCGTCGCGGAGGACGGTTTGAGGGCGAGGTAGCGCCCTGGCGAGCCGGAGCGCTCGACCCGGAGGTAGAGTCTCCGCTGCCGCCGCCGCCCCGGCATGTGGTGGCGCCGCGTCCCAAGCGCGTGGAGCCGGTAGTTTTGAAGCCGGTAGCCAAAACCGGCCGCGGGTCGGCGCGATGCACCTGCGGCCAATGCCGCACATGTCAGGAGAACGCGCGCTGGGAGCGCATTTTTCAAGAGAAATTCGCCAGTCCGGATTACTATCGCCACGAGATTCGAATCCGGCATTCGTCGCCACTCAGCAGTATCTGAAAGCCGTTCGCCAACTGATATTGGCAGCGCCGAAGTGATTAAGACTCCGTAATGTAATAGTGCGTAAAGAGTGCTCGGCCATAACCAAATTTCACTAGTTGGGGATGCAAGCACGCGCTGTATGTTATTGAGGGCCTGAGGGCTATACGCATCGGCTGATAAATTGCTACGCATCTGGCCCGAGGGCTGATTTTATGACACGCATCGTTTTCGGCGCCGGCCTCGTGGCGGCGACCTTCTTTACATTTACGGGCTGCGCAACCAAGACATACGTGCGCAACACAACCGCGCCGATCCAGGCCAAAGTGGATCAGGTAGGCGATCAAACACAGAAGCAGGGCCAGGAGATCCAGCAAAATCAGACGGACATCAAGGGCGTAGATGACCGCGCGTCGAGCGGCATCAGCGCGGCGAACGAGAAAGCTGGAGCTGCGCAGGGCCGTGCGGACGAAGCCATGAACAAGGCTGGTCAGGCCAACGATCTAGCGAACAAGGATTCCGAGGAGATCAGTACCCTGCGGCAACAGGTATCGAATCTGGACGACTACAAGCAGGTTTCGGATCTGACGATCCCGTTCGGGTTCAACAAGTCCGCGCTCACCGCCAAGGACAAGGAAGATCTGGATAAGATGGTGGCTTCGGCCTCCGCGAACAAGCGGTATTTCATCGCGGTGGAAGGGTTCACGGACAAAGTCGGATCGCGGCAGTACAACGAGACGCTGAGCAAGAAGCGTGCGGATGCGGTAGTGGAGTATCTGGTGGCGAAGCACGATATTCCGATTTACCGGATCCACATGATCGGGCTGGCGGATGACAAGCCGGTGGACACGAGCCGCAACCGCATGGCACGGGCGAAGAACCGCCGCGTGGAAGTGAAGATCTTCAGCGCGGACGGCAGTTACTCGTTGTCGCAGTTGGGCCAGAGTCAGACGCACTAGGCGCGCGGGGTCGCGCAACGGTCGCTCACGCCCGCGGTTCGGTGACCGGCGGCGTGGGCGGCTGAGCGGCGCCGATGCGGAAGGCGCGCCACCAGATGTAGAGGCCGGCGAAGAACGTCAGGACTTCCAGCAGGACTCCTGGGAACACGGCGGCACGGGATATCTGGCCGACGGACTCTCCGATAATGGCGCCGGTAAGCTGAATGCCCAGGCCGCCGCTGAGCAGCAGGAGGTGGCGGTCGGGGCTACGGGAAGTGATCAGGATGGACCAGAGTATCAGGTCCAGGACCACCGCACAGAGATTCAAGTCGCGACTGACAAGAGTCATGCGGTGATTAAAGTGGGCCGGGCCGATGCGAAGGGCCCCGGAAGTTACTACAATGAGCGCCGCGCCGGCTATCAGCCAGCGGCGTTTGACGGGCCGCCGCCGGGCGCGCGCAGCGGCCTGATCGATGAATCCGATCACCACACAAAAGACCAGGATGTCCAGGATTCCTTCATCAATCCAATAGTAAATATACAGAGGCAAGGCAGGCTTAGCAGTGGCGGCCGAGATCTCTACTACGGTGGCCAGCAGCAGGGCCACGGCATAGGCTAAGGCCAAGCGGTATTGGCGATAAGGTCCGCGCCACAGGGCATAGATCACCAGCAGCTCGAGCCATAAGCCGACAGCCCACGAGACGTATTGCAGGGCCTCTTTCATGCACTACGGAGGTCGGCCCGTGAGTCCGCCGTCAGGTGCGCGCGAAAGGCCGGCTACCTGCCATCCCAGGGATCAGGCGGGAACGTGGGACCGTGGTTCACTTTAGCATCCCACGGATCGGGAGGGAAGGTGGGGCCGTGCTTCATTTCACCATCCCACGGATCGGGAGGGAAAGTAGGGCCATGTGTAACCTGGCTATCCCAAGGATCGGGAGGGAAGGTAGGGCCATGCGCGATATGATTATCCCAAGGATCAGGCGGGAACGTAGGGCCATGCGTTACTTGGCTATCCCATGGGTCTGGGGGGAAGGTAGGTCCGTGCGCTACGCCCGCATTGGACACCGCCGCGGTTCCAGACGCCACGCAATATAGCGCGAAGACACCGCATACGAACAGACGAAGTACTGCCCTTTTGGTTAATAGATTCATGTTTGACTCCATTTTCTTAACTCGGACCGGCACCGCCGGGGGAACCTCCCGAGAGGCTGCCAACGCTCGGGCTGATGGATGGTGCTGTGAGTTGAAAGTTCCTCTCCCACTCGAAAGTGTAGCGCAGTGAGGACTAACTTGGGGGATATTTGATTTACTAAAGTGAAGAAATACTCAACGAAAGCTAGTCGCCGGGGGTAAACAGGCGATGCTCGGGGAGGGAGCGGCCGGCTAAGGCGCCATCCTGGCGGAAGGGCTTTCGCCCGGGCCATTGCAAGCGCATATCTTCGGTAACCTCATCGATCATAGCCATGGTTGTGACCTTACTTTCGAGGGCGAAAGCCGTCAGCAGCAGGTTATCGCACATAGCATTGATCACCCTGGGGATACCCTGCGAACGGAAGTGGATCTCTTGCAGGATCTCCGGCGGAAATACAGTTTGATCCCGCATGCCGGCGCGAGTGAGGCGGGACTGGATATACTCCAGGGTTTCGTGGTGCTCAAATGGGCGCAGGACGCAGCGGAGGGCGATGCGCTGCTTCAACTGGCGGAAATCGGGCGCTTCGAGTTTGCGGTCGAGCTCGGGCTGGCCGGCCAGGACGATCTGGAGCAGCTTGCCCCGGCGGTTTTCCAGGTTGCCGAGCAGGCGGATTTCTTCGAGGACCTCCCAATCGAGGTTGTGCGCCTCATCCACGATGAGCGCGGTGGAGCGGCCGACGTTGGCACGTTCCAGGATCATCTCGTTCATGGCGAACAGGACTTCGGTCTTAGAGGTGCGGGTGCAACGCAGGCCGAAGTCGTAGGCGATCATTTCGAAAAACTGCTCGACGGTGACGCGGGAATTGAACAGGGAGGCGAAACCGATCTGCTGGGAGCGCAGGAAGTCGCGCAGGCACTCGAGCATGGTGGTTTTGCCGGTGCCGACTTCGCCGGTGAGGACTACGAAGCCCTTGCGGCTCTGGACGCCGTAGATGAGGTTGGCCAGGGCCTCTTCGTGCTGCGCGCTACGGAAGAGGAACGAAGGGTCCGGGCTCATGTTGAACGGGTTTTCGGTGAAACCGAAGAAAGCTTTATACATACAACACTGGCGTCCCGGCGACTGCGCCTCTATTTGAATCTTAGCATGCGCTCCGCGCCCATCCCGATAGACCGGTCGGCCTAGGTACTCTTAACCGATTTCGTAGGGCTGATCAGGATATGCGCATTCCGGCCTTCCATGCGGGGCGTGCCTTCCGCGCTGCCGAAGGCGGAGAGGTCTTCGGCAAAGCGGGTGAGCAGCTTCCGGCCCAAATCGGTGTGGGCGATTTCCCGGCCGCGGAACTGGACGACGGCTTTGACGCGGTTGCCCTCCTGCAGGAAGCGGATGGCGTGGTTCTTCTTGAAATCGTAATCGTGGTCGTCGGTGTTGGGGCGGAACTTAAGCTCCTTGACCTGCACGACGTGCTGCTTCTTCTTGGCCTCGTGCTGCTTCTTCTTCTGTTCGTACTGGTAGTGCCCGTAATCGACCGCCTTGGCCACGGGCGGCACGGCGGTAGGGGAGACGATGACGAGATCGAGCCCCATTTCCTGGGCCTTGCGCAGGGCGGCGGAGGTCGGCATGATTTCGGCGGTGCCATCGGGGAAGACGGCGCGCACTTCGCGGGCGCGAATAGACTCGTTCACGTTCTCTCTGCGAGCCGATTTGCGGGGGGGGAGATTTCTGCCTGGAACCATGTGGCTAGGAACGAGCCTCAAGGGGCACCGGGGCGGCGCGAAGGGCGGAGCCGGCGGTGGCGCCGGGCGCGGTGAGAAGAGCGAAGCTGGAGGTGAGCAGCAAACGAAATATATACAGTCTTCCACAGTATACTTGGAAAGCGGCGGTTTGTCCACTAGGGAATTGTGAAGGGGAAGACGAAGCCCTAACCGCCGGCCGTCTGCTGGGCGGGCCGGTCAGGGAGTGAACCACCTTGCCGGGACTCCGGAGCCGAACTCGTTATAGCAGCTCGGAGGTGGCGCTTTTATGTAGCGGTACGTCCGAATGAGAGACCGGTCGCTCACGCTCGCGGTTCGGCAAACCGCTTCCTTTGGGTCGCGGCTCGGTACCAGGTTGCGTGGCCGCGCGATTAACCTTCTTCAACGTTTGTCCACCTATGCGAACCCAGCCCCGCCAGGATTCGCAAGTTGTTGCGACCGTCGTGGCCCGTGGCCGCCTGATCCAAGCGGGTAGCTGCGCGCGGCGATCCCGCTGGCGCTCAATGAGTGGTGTTCGTGAGTATGGTGAGCTCATTGGTGTCCAAGTCAGCCACGGCTAAATCAGGCAAGCCGCTGCCGTTCAAGTTCGCCGCCGCCATGGCTCCCGGCCCGGTTGGCACCAGAAAACTGACCGCCGGCCCGAAAGCACCGCCGTCTATGCCGGGAAGAAAGGACACGCTTTCGCCATTTCCCACCGCAGCCACATCCAGGTTTCCGTCGCCATTAAAGTCCGCCAGCAGCAGGAACTGCGCGCCGCTGGGACTTGGATAGTTGTGGAAGGTGGTCTGAAACGTGCCATCTCCATTACCGAATACCACGCCAACGTCGCTATTGTTGGCGATGACCAAATCGAGATTGCCATCGCCGTTCAAGTCCGCTGTCGCGAGGGATGGAATAGAGACGCCCGTGCTGTACGTGACGGGGGCCTGAAACGTACCGTTGCCGTTTCCCAAGAGGATCACGAAGGCGCCGCCGCATGTATCGCAGCCGGTGCCGACCGCCAAGTCCGGCTTGCCATCGTGATTGAAATCCCCGATCGCAATCGAAAGAGGCGTGAAACCACCGGTTACCGTGGCGATAGGACTTTGAAAGGAGCCATCGCCATTACCCAACAGGATGGCCACGCTGTTGCTGTAGGAGTCAGCTACAGCCATATCCAGCTTGCCGTCGCCATTCATGTCCGCCACGGTAATGAATTGCGGCACCTTGCCCCCGGACGAATAGGTCACGGGCGATTGAAATGTGCCATCGCCGTTTCCTAATAAAATAGCCACCTTCGCCTCTGAACCTTCTGTGACGGCCAGATCTGCCTTGCCGTCTCCATTAAAGTCGCCCACCGCCACCGATGTTACATTCAGTCCATTTATCGCGAGCGCATAGCGGGCGCCCGGCAGGAAATTGCCGTTGGGCTGGTTGAGCAAGATGGACACGAAGGCGGGCTCTCCCTGGCCAGGGTTGCCGGCTACCGCCAAGTCAATCCTCCCATCTCCGTTGAAGTCCGCCGCAGCCACCGATTGAGCAGCGTTGACGGTATAGCTTGTGGGATGCCGGAACGTTCCATCCCCTTTTCCCAGCAGCACCGTGAGCACGGGAGACACCAGGTCCAGCTTGCCATCTCCGTTGAAGTCCGCGACAGCCAGGCTGGTACCGCAGGTGGTGCTCTCGCAAGCGGCCGCCGGGTAGGTTGCGTTCAGTTGAAAAGTGCCATCGCCCTTGCCCAAATAGATCGCGATGACGTCCACGCTTTGCAGACCGACGGCGAGGTCCGGCTTTCCATCCCCGTTAAAATCGCCGACGGCCACGGTTTGCGGCGTCTCGGTGTTCGCGGGTATGGCAAAGTTGGCTGCTGCCTGGAACGTGCCGTCACCGCTGCCTAAGAGAACCGAAATGTCCTGGCCGCCGGAGTTAGCTACCGCCAAGTCCAGTTTGCCATCGTTATTCAAATCCGCCACGGCGACCGATCCCGGCGCCGCGTCCACGGTGTAGCTGACAGCCGGCTTGAAGTTCCCATTGCCGGCGCCGAGCAAAACGGAAATCGTGTTGGTGAGGGAGTTCGTGGTTACCAGGTCCAGTTTGCCATCGTGGTTGAAATCTCCGACGGCGATGCCTGCGGGGCCGCTCCCAACCGCGACTGTGGTCTGCGGCTGAAACGTACCGTCACCGTTGCCGAGCAGGATGGAGACAGTGTTAGAACCGAAGTTGGTCACGGCGAGATCCAGTTTGCCATCGTGGTTGAAATCTCCCGTGGCGGTGTCATAGGGTTCGATCCCGGCGGGATAGCTGACCGCAGGCTGAAAAGTTCCATCGCCATTTCCCAACAAGATGGAGACTGTGCCCGCGTTGCCGAAGCTGGCAACGGCCAGATCGAGTTTATGATCGCCGTTGAAGTCGCCGACCGTGATGGAGTTGGGCCGCGGCACAGGATACTCGACACCCGTCTTGAAGGCGCCGTCCTTCTGTTGCAACAGGATGTACACGCCCACCGCGCCATCGGAGACCGCGATATCCGGTCTTCCATCTCCATTGAAATCGGCGGTGGCCAGGGACTGGTTTGCCGGGGTCGGATATGCCGGCGGCGTGTTCACCCTGATGTGCGGCGTAGCGGCTGAGCCTGCCCCGGCAAATACGGCGGCACAAGAGAGCAATAACGTCATCGTCGGTCTGCTTCGCATTTCTTCGAAAGCTCCTTCGCAAGGTTCGCCCTTCGCTGATACATGTGCAAAGCCGGGTGCAAACGGCTAACCGGACCTTGAACTTTTTCCCCAAGGCTCCCAATAGTGCCGGCGAGCTTGTTTTCTCCTACAATATTTCTAGTCCGATCGGTTGGTCTCCATGTTCTCGCGCTTGATCTTTTGGCCTTGGTTCGCGGGCGTCATCACTCTGGCGGGTGGTCTGTTTGCTGCAAGAAGATCCGTTGCGAGCGCCACGGGCCTGGAGAAACTAATCGCGCTGGGACCGTTGTTCTTCGCCGCGCCGCTGGCGATTTTCGGAGCCGAGCATTTGTCGAATGCTGCTGCCATCGCCCAGATCGTTCCTCCGTGGATGCCGGCGCACTTGTTTTGGGCGTATTTTGTCGGGCTGGCGCTGATCGCGGCGTCCTTGAGCATTGCGTCGAATATTCAATCGCGGCGAGCAGCAATTCTGCTGGGCATGATGTTCGTTTGCTTCGTGCTGATGATCCACATCCCGAATGTGGTCAGTAATCCGCGCAACCGGATTCTCTGGGCAGTGGCTCTTCGAGATCTCGCCTTTGGTGGTGCTGCATTTGCGCTGGCCGCCGGACGGGACAAGCCGTTGCGCGGCATAGCCAGAGCTTTCGTGGGCCTGCCTCTGCTTTTCTTCGCGGTCGAACATTTCCTTCATCCGGAGTTCGCGCCCGGTGTTCCCCTGGCCAAGGTAACGCCCAACTGGGTCCCGCTCATTCCCGTTTGGGGATATGTGACTGGGGTGGCCCTGCTTGTCTCGGGAGCAACCATGCTGCTGCCGGGACGCAGCAAATGGGGTCGGCTGGCGGCCACCCTGCTCGGGGCACTAATGGTTCTGTTGGTGGTGTTCATTTATCTGCCGATCTTCCTGACCGCAGCCGAACCCGCGCTGCTGGAGGGTATCAACTATGTCGGAGACACGTTGCTGTTTGGCGGTGCGGTACTGCTGGCCGCGGCTATTATGCCCGAGGGGGCGTGATAGGCGACGTCGATCATTCGCCGGGCGGCGGGAGGTGCACGAATGCCCGGTAGAGCAGCAGATCATAGGTGATCTTCAGCGTACCCGCGATAAAGAAGGGCACGCTGATCAGCGCGGGCTGCGCGAACAGAAGCCCGGCGAAGACAGGCGCCAATGCGGCTCCCGTCGTGCGTGCCACACCCGTAATGCCCGCCGCGGCCGACCGCTCCTCGGGACGAACAATTGCCATGGTGTACGACTGCCTGGTGGGCACGTCCATCTGGCTGATGCTGAACCGCAGAAGCAATACGAGGATGGCCAGTGGCAGAGTCGGCATCAGTGGAATGAGGATCAGCAGGACATTCGACGGCAGGTGCGTAAACACCATTGTCCGGACCAGGCCGAATCGCGCGGCCAGCCGGGACGCCCATAGCGCGGAAACCCCGGCAAATACATTTGCGCCGAAGAAAATGCCGCCGAGCGTGGCGGGATCGACTCCGAACCGCAGATAGAACCAATACGCGGCGAAACTCTGCACCACAAAGCCTCCGCCGAATGCATCGAGTGCAAAGAGGCCCGCCAGACGGAGAACCACGGAGCGCGCGGACCCGAGTCCGAGTAACGTTCTCGCGTCACTTGCAACATCCGAGTCGCGCGGCGCTTCCGTGGCAGGCGAGAGACGGTGGAACAACCAGCCGAGCACCAGACCTAAGCCCGCATACATGAAAATAATCCATCGCTCACTGGCAATCGCCGGCACGGCAGCTCTCTCCAGAGCGTGGGTGAGTAGACCTGCTGATAGTGAGCCGGCCGCCGTCGCAAGAGCACCCGTGAGTGCATACCACGCGAACACTCCCGTACGTGCCGAGGCGGGGATGACCTGTGATAGGGCCGCCTGCTCAATCGCCAAAAAAGGTCCGACCTCATTGCCGCTCGGGCTAATCACGCCAATCGTGCCGGCCAGTACGAGGAAGAGAAAATTCCGGGTACACGCAAAGGTCACGCCGGCCGCCGCCATCAGAATGGCGCCCACGATCAGCATGCGGCGCCGGCCGAACCGGTCGGCCTGTGTCGTCAGGAGAAGCGAGACTGCCGTATCACCGAGCAGCGTGAGGGTCAGCAGCAGTCCCGTCTGCGATTCGCTCAAGCCGAGGCCCGTCAGATACAACACGAGCACAATGGAGAGTGCGCCATAAGAGAACAAGCGGACGGCGCGCGTGACGAAGAGCAGCAGGCCATTGGTGGTCAGAATCCGCGGAGGCATCCCCGGACCGAGCGTAGCACGGTGCTTGCTCCCCGACTGACACGATTGCGAAGCAAGGGCGTGATACAGTTAGTTAACCTGTTATTCTCTCGCGCGTATCACTTATAATCACATCCATGCGCCCGTCAGTGGTCCTCACTTTGATGGCGGTATTGGCAGCCGCCCAAACTTATTCCGTTCAACAGCCGAAGGGTACTTGGCAAAAACCCGGAGAGATTCAACAGCCCAAGGGACCCTGGCTCAACCCCGGACCGATTCAGGTACCCAAAGGCATCCAGGCGATCCGTACCCAGGATGACAAATGCCAGCGGCGCTTGATTGTGGGTTCCGACGCGCTGTTCGAATTCAACCAAGCCACCCTGAGTGCGGGGGCGCTGGAGACACTCGAGGCTCTTGGACCCCTTCTCAGGAAATCGGGAAAACACCCGGTCATCATTGAAGGCCACACCGATGGCATCGGGTCGCTGGCTTTTAACCAGGAGCTCAGCGAGCGACGCGCCCAGGCCGTTCGCGGATGGTTGATTGCGGAACGCTACGCGGAGGAGGGGACGGTTGGGATCAAAGGTTATGGGAAGGCTCGACCTATCGCGCCTAACACCATGGCTGATGGATCAGATAATCCGGCAGGCCGCCAGAAGAACCGCCGTGTCGAAGTGGTTATTGACACTTGCAAGTAGCATGCGCGACAAGCCTGCCGCGAGTTATCGTGGTCTGGTGATGGAAGAGCAGGGTGAGCCGGAGCAGATCCGTAATTACTTGAGCGACACCGAACGGCGCTTACTGGAGGCGCTCAATCTTTCCAGGGACATTCTGGATCTCCCGGTGCCGGGACGATGGACAATCGGCCAGATCGCGCGGCACCTGATCATGAGCGAGCGAGTGATGTATCCGCTCTGGACCGTCCTGCCCAAGTTGAGGCGCTGGCCGGGGCTGATGCAACAGATGGATCGAAGCAATGTGGCGCTTTGGCATCTGATGGGTATGCGCACGGTGGAACCACCCCATAGCAAGGCGATGGCGGGGTATGCCACGGAGGGTCGTTTACGCGCGCCGATGTTCCTGCGGCCCGCCGCCCGGTCCACGAACTACGCGACGCTGATTGCAAGCCGCCGGCGCATGCGAGATCGCACCCTGGCAGCGGTAGCCGAGTTGGATGCAAAAACCCTGCGCACACTGCGCTGGTCGCATCCGGAAATGGGGAGCTTGACGCTGATGGAGATGTTCCGCTTTCTGGGCGTCCATGAGGAGCACCATCTGCCCCAAATCCAGCGGATTCGAGCCGAGTGGAAGGTCAATGCCGGACAGTAGGCGGCGGGCGCTCGAAAGGAGTGCAAACATGTTGCGCGTAGTGCTTGCGGCTCTGACCTTCGTGGGCCTCAGCGCTGCCCAGAAAGGCGTGGTGCTCGCCGATTTAACCTGGCCTGAGGCCGAAAAAGCTCTGCGCCCGGAAACTGTGGTAGTCATCCCTATCGGCGCCGAGGCCAAGGAGCACGGCCCGCATCTCAAACTGAGAAATGACTACGTGATGGCGGAGTATTTTAGGCGCCGCGTCCTGGAACGCGCCGACGTAGTGGTGGCGCCCACCATCAATTATTCTTACTATCCGGCCTTCGTCGAGTACCCCGGCTCGACCACGCTGCGCCTGGAGACCGCGCGCGACATGGTCGTGGACATTTGCCGTTCGCTCGCGCGTTACGGCCCAAAGCGTTTCTATGCCCTGAATACAGGCGTTTCAACTCTGCACGCTCTGGAACCCGCCGCCACGCTGCTGGCGGCCGACGGCATCCTCCTCGAATACACCAACGTCCTCGAAGTGGGCGCAGCCGTGGAGAAGCGCGTCACGCAACAAGAGGGCGGCAGCCACGCGGATGAGATCGAAACCTCGCTGATGCTGTACATCAACCCTGCGTCAGTCGAGATGAAAAAGGCTGTGAAAGATTACCACCCGTCGAAGGAGAGCGGCCTCACGCGCGACCCGCACAAGCCTGGCGCATACTCGGCGAGCGGTGTGTACGGCGACGCTACGCTGGCCACGCGCGAGAAAGGCGCCGCAGTCGCGGAGGCGATGCTGGAAGGTATGCTGCGCGAAATCGAGGCGCTGCGGCGCGCGCCGGTCAAGGCGAATTCTGTACCATAGATCAAGGCGAACTCATGGCGATCGAGAATACTTAGACGCGCATGCGAAACCAGCGTCCTGGACACCGTGGCGGGCGCGGGAGCCTCGAGGAAACCACGCATCTGCTGCGCTCGCCACGCAACGCCCAGCGCTTGCTGGCAGCCATGCGCTGAGCCGACCGCGGCCAGGGAAAGCCCGCTTTTCAGGTGGTGAGATTCCAGACGAATGCGCCAGTGTCCCGAAGAGTCGGGACACGGCACGCCACGGGCGTGCGCCACGCACTTCAGGCGACTTTCGGTCGCAACCGAATCTACAAAGTCAGCGCCCGGCGCTATCACTACTGAAGCGCGACACTGCCCTTGCGCTCGCGGTACAATAGGCGTTTCCCACTTAAAAGGAGAATCGCTTGGCGGAAGACAAGACTTACAAGGCCGAATATCTGGGCAGCGGCACCTTTGCCATCAGCAAGCCGAAACGGACGAAGGCGAAGCGCCGCCAGACCGCGCTCAAGAACCCGCAGCGCGGC
>Ga0073928_10007073_pt1 | contig 14757 bp, 16 predicted proteins | sample PaiPotPPA55metaG_FD_76969 | JGI IMG/M metagenome (GOLD analysis project Ga0073928, IMG submission 76969) | Iron sulfur acid spring bacterial and archeal communities from Banff, Canada, to study Microbial Dark Matter (Phase II) - Paint Pots PPA... ... | reverse complement strand
GGCTTGGCGCTCTGCTCCGGTCAACGTGATTGAGGGTGCGATCCGCAAGGTCTCATCCTCCCGACGGAAGACAAGACACGCCAGTCAGAAATACGATAGGTTAATTATGAGACACTACACTAGATCCGACGGAGGCGGAACTGGCCGAGCGGGAGGGCCGGGAGTTCGAGTCAGCCGAGCAGCTTCTGGAGCGCGTCCGCGCCGCCCGGGACGCGGCTTCGTCTGCCTCGGCCCCACGCCACTCCAGACCGCGGCGTCCGCGCCGCTCCCCCGCCGTCCGGACGGCGGCGGCTTCGGAGGACCTGCCCACACTTCTGAAGCGGCGGCACGCCCGCCGGCACGGATGAATCACGACCACGTCGGCCTCGACGGGCGGCTCGACGACATCGTATAATCCCGGCATGGTCACGATCCAACTGGAAGACCGAACCGCCGACGCGCTGAAGGCCAGGGCCCAGGCACGGGGGCTTAGTCTGGAGGCCTATCTCCGGCTGATGGCGGAGAATGGGTCGCAGGAGGAGCCGGCCGCGCGCGGCGATGCCGGGCAGGCGGCTCGGGAGTTCGATGCGGCCCTCGATGACTTGTTCGCCGACGATATGCGGAAGCTGCCGGAGGCGCCGCTCACGTACTCGCGGGAAGACATCTACTTCGATCACGACTGAAGATGCGGTACCTGCTAGATACCGGCGTTCTGTTACGCCTCGTCAACCGCGAAGCCGCCGAGCATCACGAGGTGCGTGCGGCGGTCCGGGTGCTCAAGGCCCAGGGTCACGTCACGGTCATGAGCTTTCAGAACCTCTGCGAGTTCTGGAACGTGTGCACCCGACCCGAAACCGCTCGTGGCGGGCTTGGGTTGACGGTCGACGAAACACGCCGCAGGCTTCGCGCGCTCGAGCGCGTCGCGGCGATGCTACCGGATTCACCCGACACCTTCTCCATCTGGAAACGGCTTGTGCTGACGCACGGCGTCAAAGGGACCCAGGTCCACGATGCGAAGCTCGTGGCGTTGATGAATGTCCATGCTGTCTCGGTCCTGTTGACCCTCAACGCCGCCGATTTCAGGCGCTATCCCGGCATCACCCCGGTGTCCCCGCAGGATGTTCTTGCTGCCGCGAGCGAGTAGCGGCATACACTTCGTCCATGCAATACCGCAGACTCGGCAAGACGGACCTGGTCGTCTCGGTGATCGGTCTGGGGACGTGGCAGCTCGGCGGGGAGTGGGGCAAGGTCTTCGAGCAGGCGGAAGTGGATCGGATGTTCGACGCCGCACGGCGGTGCGGGGTCAACCTGATCGACACGGCCGAGTGCTACGGCGACCACACGTCGGAGCGGCTCATCGGCGCCGCCATCCGCCGCGACCGCGATGCGTGGGTGGTCGCCACCAAGTTCGGGCACCACTTCCACGGCTACCTGAACCGCACGACTGTTTACGACCCCAACGACGTCCGGCAGCAGCTCGAGGCCTCGCTCAGGGCATTGCAGACGGACTACGTCGACCTCTACCAGTTCCATTCCGGCAACAACCAGATGTTCCAGACGCCCGGGCTGTGGGAGATGCTGAACGAGCAGGTGAAAGCGGGAAAGGTCCGCCACCTGGGCATCTCCGTGAGCCCCAACGACAACCTCTTTCAGGTCGACCGGGCGATGCAAGTGGGGGCGGAAGCGATCCAGGTGATCTACAACCGCCTGGACCGCAAGCCGGAGCAGGGCCTGCTGCAATCGTGCCGGCGGCAAGAGCTGGGAGTGCTGGCGCGGGTGCCGCTGGCCAGCGGGCTTTTGTCCGGGAGATATACGCCGGGCACGCGCTTTGACGAAGGGGACGTCCGGTCGACCAATGACCAGCGGACAATGCAGGAGAAACTCGAGGAGGTGCAACGGATCCGCCAGACGGAGGTGCCCCAGGGCGTGGACATGGCCCGATGGGCGCTGGCCTGGTGCCTGCAGAACGACGCGGTGACGTGCGTGATTCCGGGGTGTAAGAGCGTCGAGCAGGTGGAGTCCAACGCCGCCGCGGCCGAGCTGGCCCGCCGCGATCATCCGCAGGTACGGCCGCCGCCATCCGAAATACCGCGGCAATAAGCGATTCCGCAATGGTCGCGGCCTGATCGTGGCACGGCCGAGTCGGCCGTGCTACTTGTGGGGCATCGGGCGAGCGAGCGTCATACTCCCGGTCTGTCGTAATCGGCCCCATTTCTTGCACCGGACCCCTGACGCGGCCAGGATTCGGCTTTGCCGGGCCTGGCGAGGACCCTTCATGTCCCTGATTACCAGGATGGCGGTCGCGATCATCTGCGTCGCGCTGTGCGGCTGCTTCAGCCTGCACGAGCGGTCGATCGACCACGGTTTCACCGGCCTGCGGGCGGCGATGGACGAGAAGCCGGTCATCAGTGCCGGCTCATCGATCGGCGCCGCGGGCCGCGGGGGGCAAGAGGACCACGTCGGCTGGCTGGATTTGGAGGAAGATCCTGTCGCCGACCTCAAAGGCGCTGTCGGCGCGGGGCCGTGTGGTTGCGTTCAGGGGACAGCCCGAATCGGTCTCCAGAAGGAGTTGGTCGTTGGCGCCGCGGAAAATTCGTTCACGGACGCGCGCCGCGAAGACGTTGTCGGCGGTGGGGGGTTGGCGGTGGAGTTCGATCCGCTCGGGGCGAATGCAGACGAACGCGGGGGCGTCGTCGCCGATCGCTGACGCGGGGACGCGCAGGCGCAGCGAGCCGCCGGCGAGCAGCTCGACGAACTGGCCATCGCGGGAGCAGAATTGGGCCTCGAGAAGGTTTGCCTGGCCGAGGAAGTCGGCGACGAAGGGAGTGGCCGGCTGGTGATAGATATGGGCGGCGGGGGCCAGTTGCTCGATGCGGCCGTGGCTCATCACCGCGATCCGATCGGAGATGACCAGCGCCTCCTCTTGGTCGTGGGTGACGAACAGGAAGGTGACGCCGACGCGGGCCTGGAGGCGCTTGAGCTCGACCTGCATGGCCCGGCGGAGCTTGGCGTCCAGCGCGGCCAGCGGTTCGTCCAGGAGCAGCACCCGCGGCCGGCAAACCAGGGCGCGGGCCAGCGCCACCCGCTGTTTCTGCCCGCCGGACAGTTGCGCGGGCCGGCGCAACTCCAGTCTGTCTAACGACACCAACTCGATCGCTTCGCGCACCCGCCGATGGCGCTCGACGCGGGTAAGGCCCTTGGTCTTCAGTCCGAATTCGATGTTTCCCCATACGCTCAGGTGCGGGAACAGGGCATAGCTCTGGAAGACCTGATTGACGTCGCGGCGGTAGGGGGGCAGGTGAGTGACGTCGCGCCCGTCCAGCAGGATTTGGCCTGCGGAGGGCGTCTCGAATCCGCCGATCATTCGCAACAGCGTGGTCTTTCCGCAGCCCGAGGGCCCCAGGAGGGTCAGGAATTCCCCCGGCTCGACGTGAAAATCGACGTCGGCGACGGCGAGGGACTTGCCGAAATACTTGCTGACCTGCCGCAGTTCGACCAAAGCGGACTCCCGGCGATGATCTTACGGCAGTGCACAAACGCTGTCTCGCCAGGGCCGTCCCCTTGCAAGATGGGCAGGGTGGCAGGGATAATCCCGCCTCGCCGCCGTCAGCACCCGGAGACGCGAACAGCGGTGGAGATCGGAAATGCGACCCGGCCAAAGCGGCCGGCTCGTGTCGTCCCAACAGGAAAGGAAAGGAGAGCCTCTTGCTTTTCTCAATTCGCAGCAGCCCGCGCCGCTTGGTGACGCTTTTTACTCATGGAATGGCCCTGGGCGCGCTGGCCCTGGTCTGCGGGTGCGACACGAAGGGATTTCTCGATCCCACGGAAATGATGCGCACCAGCAAGGACACGCTCCTGCTGCCGATCGTGTCGCAGGTGGACCCGGCACTGGAGGAGATGGACACGCAGTGGTCGAGGGCGACCGACCCGACGCCCGAGGACCGCAAGCCGGTGACCGGCGATTACCACATCTCTCCCGATGATCTGCTGGCGGTCCAGATCTCCGACATCAACGGGCCCGGCACGCAAGAACTGAAGCAGGTGCGTGTCACCGAGAGCGGGAACATCAGCCTGCCGTTGCTGGACAGGCAGATCCATGCGGTTGGGCTCACCGAATACGAGTTGGAAAACGCGATCGTCGAGGCGTACCGGGCGGCCAACCTGGTGCTGCACGCCACCGTCTCGGTCACGACGCTGGAGAGCCGGGGGCGGCAGTTCAGCATTTATGGAGCCGTGGGCGCCACCGGTGAATACGCGATCCAGGAGCCGGACTTCCGCGTGCTCAACGCCCTGGTGATCGCCCGGAACGTAACAACGCCTTTTGTCGACTACATTTACATCATCCGCAAAGTGGGTGCGCTTTCGGCCCAGACGCAGCCCGGGATGCCCTCGGAGGCCCCGATCGCGCCGCCGCCGACTTCCATCCCGACGACCAACCCCACGTCCGAGGAATTGGTCCCGCACGTCGAGGCCAACACGCCCGCCGTCATTTTGCCGGCCGGCGCCAACCCGGTTGCGCCGGCAGCGCAGAAGGTCGTTCTGGCGGACCAGGCGGCCGCCGACCCATCGGAAACGTTCGACGGGTTCCACGATCCCGGGCCCGATCAGAACCTGCGCGTCATCCGAATCCCCTATCAGGCCCTGAAAGAAGGCCGGCTTGGATACAACATTCCCATTCATCCGCTCGACATGATCTACGTCGCCGAGCCGCCACAGGGCTTTTATTACATCGGCGGTCACGTGCTGCGCGGCGGGACCTTTGCCATGACCGGCGCCAAGGTGACGCTCAAGGCCGCGATCATCAGCGCCAGCATGCTGGACGGCCTGGCCATCCCGCAGCGCACCGACATCATTCGCCGCATCCGCCCCGACAAGGAAATCTTCGTCCGGGTCGATCTGGAGAAAGTCTTTGCCGGCGAGCAGCCTGACATCTACCTGAAGCCCGACGACGCGGTCCTGGTCGGCAGCAATGCCGCGGCCCCATTCCTAGCGGCAATCCGCGGCGGCTTCCGGATTTCCTACGGCTTCGGCTTCATCTACGACCGCAACTACGCCTACTCGACCTCCCTGCAAGGGATCGGCGGATAACCGCGCGACCGGCGCCCGCCCGGCAATTTGGCAGGACCGCGCCGTATACTCGCGTGACAATGGCCGAGGATCGCACGACGGTCGCGGTTCCGCGTTACCTTGCAAAACTCGCCGGTGCGCGTGGCGGCGCGGAGGCGGAGCCGATCGTCCGAGCACCTCACCAACTTCACTGGTCTCTTCTGCGCCGGGGGCCGGCGGACAAAAATGAACTGGAATGAACTCTTTCGCGAGGGTTTCATCTAATTATTGCTATTTCAATGGTCGGACGCACAAAACGGGGACCGCACAAAACGGGGACAGGCGCGGAATTGGAATCAGAGCCCGGCGGCGCCGAATTTGCGCGGTCGGCCGCCGTCGCGGAGGCTCGCTTCCAATCCCAGCGTCCGGACAGTCTCACGTCGCCACGAGTCGTTGCCGAAAGGCCGGCCTCGCCTGAGGCTCGTCCGCAGTCCCTCCAACTCGGCGTCGGTTTGCGGTTCGTTGACCCGTCGCGCCCAGTCGGCCGGCCGCGTCACCGGCCATTCACTTAAGGTCCCCCGCTGCTGGGGCGAGCCGCTTTCCCGCCGGCCATAGCAGCAGGTGCCAATGATTGGGCATGAGGCAATACGCCAGCAGTCGAATCGGACAGACGGCCATCACCCCCTCCAGGCAGCGCTCGAAAGCGGCAAAGTCGCTTGGCTCATGAAACAGCGTGCGGCGGCCGACGCCGCGGTTGAGTACGTGAAAGATGATGCCGCCGGGAGCGCGGCGGCGGGAGCGGGGCATGGGAGGGAGGACACCGCGATGCGTGCCCCCGTCAATAACCGCGCCTGTCCCCGTTTTTCAATCTGTCCGCGTGGAGCGCAGTTCACCTCGATCGACGAGTCCCGATTCATCGCGCCAAGACGCTCTCCATCTCCAGATAGTCGATGTAACCCTCCGGTCCGGAAGCATACACCGTCTCCCATCGGACGTCGGCCAGGGGGGCGCCGGCGGCGAATCGGGCGACCAAATCCGGGTTGGCAATATATGGACGGCCGAACGCAATCAAGTCGGCGAGCCCCTCCGCGATCAGTCGGTTGCCGCGGCGCTGATCCATGTCAACGTTCGCAATCAGCGTCCCGCGGTAGATTCTGCGGAAATGGCGGAACATGCCGTCTCCCGCGAGTGAGGCAAGAAGGGTGCGGGAAAAGTCCGTCCTCGCTCCCATCACCAGCAGGTGGGACAAGTCGTAATCGTTGAGCCGGCGGATCACATATTCGGAGGTGGGCAGCGTCTGGTCGTTGGCCGCGAAGGCGCCGTCCACGTGCATCGGACCGGTCTTTATTCCGACGCGGCTTGCGTTCACGACGTCAAGCACGCTCTCCAATACTTCAAACAGGAAGCGGGCACGGTCCTCGATCGAACCGCCGTATTCGTCAGTGCGCAAATTCGTGGTGCTATTGAGGAATTGCGGGATGAGGTAAACATAACTCGCTTGCACTTGAACACCGTCGAAGCCCGCCTCCATCGCATTTGCAGCGGCGTGAGCATAGTCGGCGACGGTTTGGCGTATTTCCGCCTTGGTCATCGGGCGCGGCTTCACTGTCGGTTTCTTCCCGGTTGGTGTGACGCTCATCTGGCGTGGATCTACGTCAGACGCGGACACCGGCAGTTCGCCGCCGAAGAAATCAGGATGTGACAGCGCTCCGGTATGCCAGAGCTGGGCGACGATGCGGCCCCCTTCTTTGTGGACGGCGTTGGTGACGAGCCGCCATCCCCGGACCTGCTCGGCGCTCCATAAGCCGGGCGTATCGGCCCACCCATACCCTTCAGGACTGATGGCAGTGCATTCTCCGATAATGACGCCGGCCGACGCGCGTTGGGCGTAATAGCGAGCCTGCAATTCGGTCGGGACGTGTCCAGGGTTGGCGGCGCGCATGCGAGTGAGCGGCGCCATCACGATCCGGTTCGGCAGAAGAAGGTCAGCCATCCGAACGGGCGTCAGGAGAGGCTGCAATGCGGGTTCGGTCATCATCTCAGTCATGCTGTTGTGATGTCATCGAGTCGTTGAAGTGAGTCACGAATGGCCCCTCGTTGGGTGTGCTCAACGCGGAAAGCTTTCGCCAAACATCGGGAGGCCGCTTTTGGACTGCTCCCGAGTCACCTCGTCTTGAATGACGTCCCAGTGCTCCACGAGAATTCCATTCTCGATTCGGACAATGTCCGCCGCGACCCAATTGACGGGTTGCCCAAAGCCAGAGAACCGGCCATGCACGATCACGAAATCGCCTTCAGCCACAATTACGCCTGGCTCATACCTGAGTGTTGGCGGGAGACTTTTGATGAGGTCAAACAGCCCGTCGCGCCCCGGCTTGATGTGAGCGCTGTGCTGGAGGTAGCGAGGGGACCAGTATCGCCCGGCTTGGGCGTAATCCCGCCTGTTGAACAGGGCGTCGAACGCCTTGAGGACCAGCTCTTTGTTTCGTGATTCTTTGGTGTCGGGCATGTTTTCCGCCTTCTTTCGCTGCACATTTCAGAAATCGGGTCACAACTTGGAGCCGCCGTCAACGGCGATGGTGTGTCCCGTGATCCATCGCGCGGCGTCCGAAGCGAGGAACGCAAACACACCGCCAATGTCGTCCGGCGTTGCAACGCGTTTGAGCGCCTGCATCGAGATCGTGAGCTGCCGGCCGGAGTCGGTACGAGTAAAGCTCGACATTTCCGTGTCAACAACGCCCGGCGCGACCGCGTTCACCCGAATCCCGCGCGGTCCCAGCGCGGCGGCAAAGTGTTTCACCAGGGTGTCGACAGCGCCCTTCGTCGCCGCATAGGCGGCGATCGTGCCGAGCGCCGAGCGGGCGACGAGAGACGAGACGAAGATCACGTTCGAGCCGTCTTGCAGCACCGGCAGCAACTGCTGAACGAGAAAGTAGGGAGCCCGGACGTTGACCGCGAACAGCCGGTCGAAGTCCTCGACCGTCAGTCCTTCGATGGGGACGGACTTGGAGATGCCGGCGTTGGCGACCAGAATATCAAGCTTTCCATCGACGATCTTGCGGACTTTCTCGGCCAGCACATGAGCGCCGTCGACTGCCGCGAGGTCGGCGGCGACGGCTTCGGCTTGGCCGCCGGTGCCCCGAATCTCTGAAACCAAAGATTCAGCCTCGTCGCGGCCTCGGCCGTAATGCACCAGGACACGGGCCCCATTTTCAGCGAGCGAGCGTGCCGCCGCTTGGCCAATCCCGCGCGATGCGCCTGTGACCAGCGCAATCTTGTTTATTAACTCTGTCATTGTCGCTGCTCCTTCGTGTTACGCTTGTAGTTATCCCGCGTCGGGTACGAGCGCCAGGGCTGCTCTCGCGCAATCGACGTCGTTCTGCACCGCGGGCGCCCCGCTCAAACCGATCGCCCCGACGATTTCGCCGTCCACCTTAATAGGGAACCCTCCTCCCCATGCCGCCACGCGCGCCAGCGTGGGGATGCCGGCCAGGAGAGACGGGTCGCCTTGGATGAAGTCGAAGAATTCCTGCGTGGAGACGCCGAACAGAGCTGTGTACGCTTTGTTGTGCGCGATCTCGATGGAAAGGATCGGGGCCCCATCCATCCGGCTAAAGGCCTTGAGGTTGCCCCCGTCATCGAGGATCGCCACGTTCTCGCGAACGCCAAGCTCTCTGGCCTTCGCCACCGCCGCATTCACCATTTTCTGTGCCAGCTCAGAAGAAATGCTGTGTTTCTTCACCACGTTGGCCACTGGGCACTTTCCTTCATTTGGATATGTGTTGCGTGTTGATCATCCCCGCATTTCAGGCATTCATTCCGCCGTCCACGGTAAGATTCGCGCCGGTGATGTACGACGACTCCGGACCGGCGACAAACGCCACCAGCGCCGCGACCTCGTCAACCTTCCCGTAGCGGTCGAGTGCTGTGCCGGCCTTCTGCGGTACCGCCCAATCGCCCGCGGCGGGGTTCAAGTCGGTGTCGATTGGACCCGGCTGGACGTTGTTGACGGTGATGCCGCGCGCCCCGAGCTCACGCGCGAGCCCTTGCATAAACATCTTGACAGCGCCCTTCGTCGCCGAGTACGGCGCCACGCCGGGCATAAACACGCGCTCGCCCAGAGAGGAGCCGATCATGATGATTCTGCCCCCCGGCTTCATGTGCTTCAGCGCCGTCTTCGTCGCGACGAACATGCCGCGGACGTTAGTAGCAAAGACGCGGTCGAAGTCGGCGAGCGTCGTCTCTTCGACTGACGCGGGGATGATGGTGCCGGCGTTGTTGACGAGCACGTCCAGACGCCCGAATGTCGCGACCGTTTTCTCGACCGCGTTCTTCACTGCCTCGGCATCGGCTGCGTCCGCCTTGATCGCGATCGCCTTCCCGCCGCCCCGTTCGATCGCCTGAACGACGGAGGTGGCGGCGTCGGACCCCTTCGTGTAAGTGATGGCCACGCTCGCTCCCTCGGCGGCCAGACGTTTGGCGATCGCGGCCCCGATCCCGCGCGAACCGCCGGTGACCAGCGCTGCTTTGTTGGTTAAGTTAGGCATGGGTGTGTCTCCTTTCAGTTTGTGAACGCGTTATTCGCCATTTAGCGAATTCCACTGTGGCAACGCTTGGCGGCTGCGCGACGAGGGATTAATATGGACGTACGTATTGTGTTGTCAACAACGGAATCTCCAATTACATCGAAATTGCGATAAGGATTTGATACATCGGAATTTACAGCGAGTCGTTTCGAGTTCTTTTTCTATGGCCTCGATTGGAGAGGATGGTCGTAAAGAGGATTCGCTTGAACCGCTCGATGGGCGCGGGACTCTGCTCCACCTTCGATTGGGAGATGGCCCCTTGAAGCGAGGCGTACAGATACTTGGCCAAGTCCTCGCAATCCGCCGACGCGGGCAAGTCGCCGGCCTCCACCGCCGCCTTCAGACACGAGGCCACTGCTTTGTGAATGTCGTCCAATATCCGCTCCAGCCGGGATCGGATCAATTCACTGCTGTCGATCGCTTCGACGCTGAAGTTCCCGATCAAGCAGCCGTTTCGCATGCCGGCCTGTTGAAGGAAGTCGATCTGCAAATCGATCCACGCCCGCAAGCGCTGGATCGGTTCGAGCGATTCATTGGCAAGGGTCCTGGCGATGTTCTCGCGAACCATGGTGAAATAGACGTCCAGGACCTCGAGGCCGAAGGCTTCCTTCGAAGTGAAGTGGTTGGTGAACGACCCCTGCGGCACACCGGCGGCCTGCACGATGTCGCGCACGCTCGCTCCGCAATACCCCCGCTCCAGAACGACGCGGAGCCCCTCTCGCAGAATTCTCTCACGATTGGATGGTCTGCCCACATTGAACTTTTGTCGCTCCTATCGGGCAAGTCAAGTCGGATGGATGTCGCTGGAAAGTCTGCGAGGCAAGCGATTCATCATCGAAGGGCTGGCCGACGGCAGCTTGAAGCCGATCACCGCCAGGACATTTTCGCTCGAGCAGATCGTCGAGGCGCACCGGTTTTTGGAGTCGAACCAACCATTCGGCAAAATCGTGGTCACCGTGGGCGGATAACGTGGAAAATTCGATGCCCGGTCGATCCTATCCCGGCAACTCGCGGACCTTGACGTTGCGGAACTTGACCCAGCCGGGGTGGTTCTCGGCCATAGGTTTGCAGGGCGATGACGCCGGGGGCCACGAGCTTGGGGTCGGGGTCGGTTTCGGTGTAGTCGGCGACGCGGACGCCGTTCAGCTCGACGACGATGTGAGGGCCGTCGGCGACGATATACAAGGTATTCCATGTTCCGGGCCGGCGGATGACGTCGTTGAGGTCCCCTTTGGAGAGCCACCCCTTGCGGTAAATCCCGCCGCTGTATTCGCCGACGATGCCGCGGCCGATGTTCACCTGGTAGCCGGTCTGGCCGACCGATCCGGGTTCGTTGCGGAGATAGACGCCGCTGTTGTATTTGCCATGCTCTTCGATGTTGAAGTCGATGTAGAGCTCGAAGTTCTTGAATTGCTCCCGGGTGGTGAGCAGTCCGGCACGAGAGGGGTCGCCGTCCTGCGTGCCGAGGATGGCGTCGTCCTGCACGCGCCAGTGGGCGGTGCCCAGCGGCGCCCAGCCGCTCAGGTCGCGGCTGTTGAACAGCGGCCGCCACCCCGCGGACGCCGGCGTGGGATCGGGCGGGGCCGTTTTGGGGGGAGAACTGAGACATCCGCCGGCGGTGAGGAAGGCGGCCGAAATCAGCAATCGAGCGGCAAATCGCATTCGCGCATCTTAGATTACTGTGCGCGATTCTGCGCCTCGTCCGAGGAAAATCCAACCGCGGAGGGCACCGAGGGCACGGAGAGGGCGGACAAACTCACGGAAAGGAAGAAGGTGATCCACGGATTTACACAGATCGCGCAGATTAAAAACCGAGCAAATCCGGTGAGGACCCATGAACTCGACAGCTCTCTCTATGTTTGCTCCGTGCTCTGTGCCCTCTGTGGTTGGCCTTCCACACGCCGGCCGCGGGGGCCGGCCTGGGGTTGTCTGTTGTGGCTACGTCGGACGGTTCTCGCAGTCGTAGTTGGCCAGGAGGATCTCGGCCGATCCGCCGCTGGGGGTCGTCGAGCCTCCGACGATGATCGAGCCGTCACTGAGCAGACCGATGGAATACGCGACATCCGTGCTGTTCGTGCCGCTCGTACCCTCGGTGCCGAAATCGCTCTGGATGGTGTGGCTGGTGCCGGTCCCGAACAGCGTGTCGGCAGCGCCGTTTGTCGTATAGCGGACCAGTTGCACGTCGCTGTTCACGTTGCCGCAGACGAGCAGGTCACTGTTCGTGCCCACCGTCTCGACGACTGCCGAGGTCGCGGTGCCGGTGGGGCCCAGCAGCAGCCCGGTGCTGTTGAACCCCGTGTTCAGGGCGCCCGTGCTCTCGCTGTACTGCGCGATCGCGAATTGATTGGCGAATTGGTTGGCTCCCTTGGCATTGCTGTAGCCAACTGCGGTAATATAGCCGTTGTACTCGACGACGGCGCTGGCGTAATCCATGGACGGGTTGTTGGTCGCTCCGCTGACATTCTTGCCGAAGTTGGTCTCGACCACGCCGCTGGTGCCGAACCCGCTGGCGGCGCTCCCGTTGTCGTTGAGTTCGACAACGGTGAAATCCTGCTCGGTATGGCCGTTGGCGGTATAGAGATCACGCCCCACCGCGACGACGCAGTCGCTGGAAAAAATCTCCATGATCGAAGTGCCGAAGGTGCACCCGTTGGTGTGGGATGAGGTGATGAGGACGGGATTGCCGCTGTTGAAATTCGAGTCGTACGGACCGCCCGTGATCATGTCCAACTGGATGATGGCCATGCAGGAAAGGCTCGTCCCCTGCACCGTACCGGCGACGATTACGACCCCTGCCTGATCGCCCGTGCTCACGTCGGTCCCATCAACCGTGATCGAGTTTGCCTGGCTGAACGCGGTGTTCAGGCCGTTGCCAAGGGTGGTGCCGTTGTTTTGGAAGACCGACGCGCCGCCGGGGTTGCTGCCGTCCGCTTCAATGACGGCGACGCCCCAGCCGTTCTGGGTGTTGTACCCGCAGACGCCGATGTAGGTGTTTCTGTCGCCCCCTGCGCCGACCGCGATGGAAGTTGGGACGTCGGTGCCGTGCCCTGGGTCCAGAGAGGTGAGGAGAAACGTCCCGCTTGTGCCGAAGGAGCTGTCAACGGTCCCGGGCGTGTCCCCGCTCGGAGCGTTGCTCCCAAAGAACCTGGTTATTCCGATTTGCGACCCGTCGGTCGAAGCGACATAGATATAGCCGTTAAAGGACGAGCCGGAGGCGTTATCGACGGTCATGGCCTTTCCGCCACCCAGACTCGATGTGGCAGAGTATCCGTTGTCATTGTTGAAGTTGCTGTCCAAACCCAGTGCGGTTGTGCAGCACTGGCCGTTGGTGGCAAAGAAGTCGGCCGTGATCGGGTTGGAGGGATGCGTGGAGCCGTAGTTGTGGCTTTCGGTCAACGGGCCGGGGCCGCTATAGGTGTTCGTCGATCCGTCGCCCCAGTGGACCTTTACCGTCGAGATTTCTCCGCCCGTGCACTTCAACGTGACCGAGTAACTCGAGCTGAAGGTCGGCGACCCGATGATGTCTCCAATGAAGGTGGTCAGATGGGTGCGGTCTTCCAGCGGCTCAACGCACGGCAGCGCTGCATGGGATGATCCAAGGCCCCAGCTTTCCTCCAGCGACCGGGCTGCCGCCGCGCACGCGGAGTTGATTCGCTGCCGGCAAAACAACGCGCGCAAAATCCCTCTCGCCCGCTCAGAGCGGGCCTTTCGAGTTCGCATGACGAACTCCTTTCCTTGATAAAGATGAAGTTCGCGGGTGGGCACGCGCTCGCCCGCGCTATAGCTCAATCAGAATATCAATCACGATTGCTTTGAAGCTGCATGTAGTAAGCCTCGGTCGGGCCGCCCGGCGAGAACCCCTGCGTCGGCGGACTCAGGTGAAAAAAGATACGGCTGTCGAGCCGCTCGCAATGGGCGTCGAACATCGCGACGTTGCAATAGCCCCTGTGCCTCGTCGTGAGCAGCGGCACGACGCTTCCTATAGCGCCCGCAGGCTCGTCAGGGCCAGGTGGGCCGATCCCCGTCGCGTAGCCCGACACATATACTGGTCGCTCCATCTCCAAGACGAGGATCTTGTGCCACGACTCGAATACCTGATTGATCCGATAACCGTTCAGATTGTGGTTGAAATTGTAAGAAAAATTGCGTGGCTGGGCAGTCGGAAATGGGCGACCGTCGGGGCCGTTGCCGATGAAGCGCGGGTCCGCGTCGGAGGGACAGCTAAAGATCCGGCGTCGTCCATCCGGGTTTACGTCGACGTATGGTAGCAAGCTCCCATGGCTCCAGTCATACCACCCGATCGGGTCCATCCAGATCGCCTCCCAAGAAGCGTGGGGGTGGTGCCAAGAGGGTTCGATGAGCCGCCCCTTATTTGCCGAGACATAGCTCAGGACGGCTATCGCGATCTGCCTCTGGTTCGACATGCAGACCACGGCCCGCGCCTGCTCGCGCGCCACGGAAAAGACGGGCAGAAGGATCCCGATCAGCAGCGCGATGATCCCGATGACCACCAGCAGCTCAATAAGCGTAAAACCCTTGGAGCGACGCATGACCTGCTCCTTGAAGGCTGATGGGCGGGTGCGCTGCCTCGACTTGCCGTCGGCACGGTTCCGGCTCGATTTGGAGCACCCGCCGCATACAAATCATCATACGCCCGGGCGCCGCGGTGCGCCAACCCCCCTGTACTGGGGGGATCGCGACCGGCGATCTCTTCGAGCCCGACGCCGGGGCATCTTAACGCAAAAAAGAGGACGGCTTGACTAAACCTCCAACTTTTGGTTGCATAATTAGGCCGTGCGTTTCGCGTCTTGGGGGTAAGGGAGGAAAGACTGGAGCTTTGGGTGTCTTTAATGGAGGACGGCATGTCGTATCACAAATGGCCAAGCCATCTCACGCCCCGTATGCAGGACACCCTGGACCGGCTCAGGGCCGGGGACAGTGAAAAGGAGGCCGCACTGCACCTGAGGTTGAGCATCGACACGGTACACGACCACGTGAAGGCGATCTACCACCTGCACGGCGTGCACACCCGCGCCGAATTGCTGGTCAGGTTGCCACCGATGCCGGCCCGGCGCGGAGGAGCGCGACGCCGGTCGTCCCCCCCCCCCCCCCCCCCCCCCCCCCCCCCCACGGGGGGGGGGGGGGG
>Ga0073928_10007071_pt1 | contig 14758 bp, 13 predicted proteins | sample PaiPotPPA55metaG_FD_76969 | JGI IMG/M metagenome (GOLD analysis project Ga0073928, IMG submission 76969) | Iron sulfur acid spring bacterial and archeal communities from Banff, Canada, to study Microbial Dark Matter (Phase II) - Paint Pots PPA... ... | reverse complement strand
TTGCATCCACCCGGCATTCCGACTGACTGCGGGTTGATGGGTGCAGCACAGTTTTTGCAGACCACTCCATTGGGCCCTTTGTAAAAACCAACCGCGCCGCAAATTTCGCAGGCATCAAGAACGGTTGCGATTTTTCCATCCGGCTTTTGATACAGCCAAAAGCGCACCGTGGTTCCATTTTCCTGGGCGGCGAAACGATGCAGATCGCCATCTTGAACTTGTGTAAGCGGAATGCTGACCTGGCCATTTACGAATGTTACCTGTGTCGCCGGCGACAAAGCGCTCACGCTTTTTGTGTATATGAATTCCGCGGTTACGAGAACAATAAATACAAACGAACTGGCATAGACGGAGGCCATCCACAACCGCTCGCGACGTGCGCTCCACACTGCTTTGCGCCGCTCTGCAGGAGAGGTGGGCAGCACTCCCGGCTGCCGGCGCTTTACTTCGAACAACACCATGAGCGCCGCCAGCGCCAGAATCGTGATAAAGAAGAAAAGATCATTGCGGACGATGGGACCGATAATTGCCATCTCCGTCTTCGAAGAAGGCAGGACGCCATTTTCGGAGAGCTCGTGCAGGCCCGAGATCACAAGCTGCGCCGCAACGAAGAACAAAATCACCGTAGTGACGCGAAAGAATTTTTGCAGATTAATCCGAACACTACCTTTGACGAACATCACTCCGAACACTACCGCCGCCACCACACCCAGGAACGTGCCCATGAAGCTAAGCAGTTCAGTTGAATTCAAGGAGACGGCCGAGAGGATCAGAACCGTTTCGACGCCCTCGCGCAGAACCATCAGGAACACGAAAGCGAAGAGTCCAAATGATGCGTTACTGCCTGCCAGCAGTCCAACTTTGCCCTCAATTTCGCCCTTCAGTTTGCGGCCCGTCCGCATCATGAAAATAATCATGGTGACGACGAAAAAGGCCGCGGCCAGCATGACCCAGCCTTCAAAAATATCCTCATTCCAGTGGGTTCGAGATAGCAGCGCGGCAACTCCCAGGCTGCCCACGAAGGCCGAGATCAATGCCGCGTATACTGATTTGCGCAGCTCGGGTCGATGGATTTTCCCCAAGTAAGCCAGCGTAATGCCGACAATGAGGGCGGCTTCCACGCCTTCTCGTAAAGTTACGATGAATGCTTCTAACATTTAGAAATTAGCCTCTGGCAACGCACTTCGATATTGAAAATGAATTTCAATTTCATTATCTAGGATAGTCTCTCCACTTCGCTGGCGTCAACGCGTGAAGTCACGGGCGAATGTGATTTGCGTCACGCACCTAACTGAGAGATGCGTCTCAGGCGAATCCGCTACAGATGTTTGAGGAAATCTTTTGCCCGGTCGAGGTGGGGGTAAAGCTTCTCCTCGGCCTGGAACTCCGACGAGTGCACGCAGCGGCGGCTGCCGCGCAGTTTTACAGGATGCTTCAGGTGAAGCATCTCGTGATAGACAATATATTCGACCGCGTAGCATGGAACCCTTGGGTGATCGAAAACACGGCTCACCACGATGGCGTTGTGGGCTGGATCGTAATGGCCGAGCCGGTTGCGAGCGTGATCGCGGCTCCACGTCATGCGCGGCCGAGCCAGCAACCCGTAAAAGAATCGTTGATTCAGATCTTCAAAAATATTTTCCAGGTTGTAGGTTCGTCCCTGGGCACTTTCGATTCGCTTGCGACCACGCATCTGCCGCAGCAGGTGAGCTTTTTTAGTGATGTCTTGCGCGGAAATGTGCCGGCGATACCGCGTGGCGTATGCCCGATCGATAGGCTTGCGGTACATGTTAGCCAGAAGAATGTGAGCAATTGCCCGCAATACCGGATCGGGAGCGCCTTCCAGCAAGTCTGAAAGACGAACGAACAGCTTCCCTTCGCGCATGCGAATTGTGTTATTGATGTTGGCAAAAGCAAAAAATTCCACCGCGAGTTCAGGCATCGGAGCGCGTGGACGCAGCTCCCGATACGTTTCCTGAAAAATGTGGAGGATTCTGTCTTGCACCTTGCGGCTAGATTAGCATGGGTGAACGTTAGAACTGAGTAGCGCAAATGATCCCGCCACTCTCTTACTTTTTTTTGTGCTTGAACGCTTCTTCCTGTTCGGTAAGTAATTGACGATGGTCCTGCACGCTGCTATCGACGGTTTCCACCACGCTGGTAAGAAGGAAATCATATTGCCGGGCTTCGTCTTTATTTGCGTCCGCCGAACTTTTCAACGCTCGGAGCTTGGCTTGAAACTCAGTATCGGCTTCGATGATTGCCTTTAAAGGTTTTCGCAGGTCCGCTTTGCGCTCGACAAAAGTATCGACGTTGTCATTCAACTCGTCGTAGACATCGAGAAAGTCCTGCAGCCGGTCGCGGGTTTGCTGAGCACGATCGGTGGTTTTTGGATCAGCGCGCATCTGTTCGAGCGAAGAGAGCCGCGCGCGGGAGAACTGAATGTAAAGCTTGAGCCGGTCAGCGGGCTCTTGCGCGGCATCCCGCAGTTGATCTTGTTCCAGCGGATTCAGCGGATCCCGGCGGGTTTGCGCCCACGCGGACGTCAGCAGCAACAGCCCCAACGCCAGCAACGCGAAATTTTGCCAAGAACGAATCATTTGCCCTTAAACATGTGGGTTAAAAGTTCAGTTCGCAAGGCCTCCAAGCGGTCTGCGGTAGCTTGTATTGGTTCCTGATCATCAAAGTTTACAGTGCGCTTGATATCCCGCAGCTTGGCCGCCATTTTTCTGAATTCGATCTCCGTATTCTTGACTCGCTTGCCGGATTGGATAGCAGCGTCGTGCGCTTTTTCGGAATAAGTCACTACGTCTTTTAACGCGCTTCGAGCCTCGTCGACTTTGCCGGCAGTGTAAAGTTCATCTGCAGATTTAAGCTGGCGTTCGGCAATTTCTACGCACCGCGCTGGACGGTCCTCGACTTTCGCCGAGTCGCAGCGCGCCATGAGGTCCTGCAAGGTCTCCTGCTTGGCAGCGAAAGCCAAACATGTCGCCAACAGAACTGCGACCATGGTTGATTGCTTGCGCATAAAATTATTTTCTCGGCTCGATTGCAATCAGCCGATGCCGAGCTTGCCACTCTTGATCAGGATACGCTCCGTTTGCGACCTCGAGAAAGCGATGGTAATTCTGTGCCGCCATTTTATAGTTGCGCAAGTGATCGTAAGCGCTGGCGCGAAGAAAGTAGCTCACGGGAACCTCCGGTAAAAACTTTGCCCGGGCATCGGCCGCTTTGATGGCCAGTTCGTAATCCTTGTTCTCCACTGCCGCCGTCGCTAAGTCACCGTACGCCTCGCCGAGATCAGGCTTGAGCTTGACCGCGGTCAGCAGTTCCTGTTGCGCCCCAGGAAACTTCCTCTCTTTCAAAAGTGTGACGCCGAGATATTGATGTAATTGCGCACTGTCCGGATGTGTAGAGAGCAAAGAACGGTACAGCGCCTCTGCCTGATCGTATTTCTTGGCCCTTAGATAAAGATCGCCGAGATCGTTTTGCGCTTGAGAATTTGCCGGATCGATCTTTAATGCGTCCTGCAGACTGGCAATTGCGTCATCGTACTTTTCGAGGACGATCATTATGTGGGCAAGCTGAATTCGGGCCTGCACGTCGTCCGGATGCAAAGCGATGAGCTTGCGCAAAATCGGATCGGCCTCGCCAAAGCGCTGACCGCGCATGTAAATGTTCGCTAAGCCGGTCAAGGCGTCATTGGAATTTGGATCGAGGGCCAGCGCTTGCTTGTATTCTTGCTCCGCATCGGCGAAGCGGTTCTCCTTCTCCCACAGCAACCCGGCTGAAAGATGAGGCTCGAGATCTTTCGGTTGGAGCACAGAAGCTTGCTTATAAGCGGCGATAGCTTCGTCGGGCTTGCTGCTCTCGACAACATGAGCGAGAGATAACCAGGCGCGAGCATGGCCTTCGTCTAAATTCGCGGTAGGTTTTAGCGTGGTTGCCGCGCGAAGAAATTGTTCAGCATCCGGTTGGCCGGTCTTCGCCAACATGAGACCAAGATTCAAATTGGACTCGAAGACATCCGGCTTGGCGGCTACGGACTTGCAATATGCCGCAATTGACTCTTGCGAGTTTCCCAGCCCGTTGTAGACAAATCCCAGGTCAAACCACGCTTGGAAATTATTGGGATCGGAGGCGACGACTTTTTTCAGCAGAGACTCAGCAACAGCGTAATCACGTTTCCCGATGGCGCTTTCGGCTTGAGTTAACTCCGCTGGGACGGTTGAATCCTGCTCAACTACTTTGTGATGACGAACGGTTTGACCAGAACTCTGAGCGATCGCGCCAAACGGGAAACCCAGAACGAGCAAAGCGACACAGGCAAGTTCACTTACTGCCATTCCTCGACGATCCGTTCCCCGATGACCCATGTCCGTTCAACACACTCGCAAGAAATTGTCCCGTGTACGAATTCGGCAGTTTAGCGATAGCCTCCGGCGGCCCCGCTCCAACAATATAACCTCCACGCGCGCCGCCTTCAGGACCGAGATCGATCACCCAATCCGCAGTTTTGATTACTTCCAGATTGTGTTCGATCACCAGAATCGAACCGCCTGCATCGATCAAACGACGGAACGCGGACAGAAGTTTGCTTATGTCGTCAAAGTGTAGCCCAGTCGTAGGCTCATCGAAAATATACAAAAGCTGCTGGCGGCGACGAGATGAACCGTCCGAGCTGCGCAGGCGGCTGGCCTCGCGCGCCGAGGGTTGCAGGTGCGCTGCCAACTTCATGCGCTGCGCCTCGCCACCCGACAATGTGGTAGCCGATTGCCCCAGACGCAAATATCCGAGACCAACCTCCTCGAGCACCCGCAATTTCTCCACGATTTTGGGAGCGTTGGCGAAAAACTGCAGCGCCTCCTTTACTGTGAGGTCCAGAGCTTCGTGAATATTTTTCCCTCGATAACGAACCTCCAGCACCTGCGGTTTGTAACGCGCACCCTTGCATTCTTCGCAGATGAGTTCGACATCCGCTAGGAACTGCATTTCGACAGTAACTGTTCCGTCACCCTGGCAGGTCTCGCAGCGTCCGCCGGGAACGTTGAAGGAAAAATGTCCGGCGGTGAAGCCGCGCTTCTTGGACTCAGGCAATGAGGCATAGAGATCGCGGATGCCATCGAAAGCCTTGATATACGTTACTGGATTTGAGCGCGGAGTGCGTCCGATCGGAGATTGATCAACCAGCACAACCTCGTCGATATACTCCGCGCCTTCCACTTCATCCCAGCAAGACGCTCCTCCGGAAACAGCGTTGGGCTGCTTCTTCGCGGCTGACAAAGCCTGATAAAGCACGTCATGCAGCAGCGTAGATTTTCCTGACCCTGAGACACCGGTAATCGCTACCAGCATTCGCAAGGGGACTTCGAGATCGATTCTTTTCAGATTATGCGCGCGCGCTCCGTAAATTTTGATTTGCTGAGAGCCGGGCTTGCGGCGCGAACTTGGAATTTGGATTTGCAGTTCGTCCGAAAGATATCGCCCGGTGAGCGAAGCAGGCATTTTTTGAATTTGATTGTAGGTTCCGCTGGCAATCAACTTGCCACCCTTTTCACCGGCCCCGGGACCCAGGTCGAGGATCGCATCCGAAGCCTGCATGACATCGCGATCGTGTTCGACCACCAGAATCGTGTTACCCAGGTCGCGCAGATTGTGCAGAATTTTGATCAGCCGATGAGTATCGCGGCTGTGTAATCCAATCGAAGGCTCATCGAGCACGTAGAGCGTACCCACCAGACGCGACCCCAGCGAGGTAGCCAGTTGAATGCGCTGCGCCTCGCCGCCAGACAGCGTGGACGCTAGCCGGTCGAGCGTCAAATACTCCAATCCGACTTCATTCAGGAACCGCAAGCGTTCGCGTATTTCCTGCAGTAAGCGCTCCGCGATTCCTGCTTCCTGCTCCGTTAATTGCAAGGCTTCGTAAAACTGCGACGCGCCTTCCACCGTCATGCAGCAGACTTCGCAAATATTTCTACCATTGATTTTTACCTGGCGTGCTTCCACCCGCAGTCGCGCGCCCTCGCAGTTAGAGCAAAGTGAATATCCGCGATAGCGGCTCAAAAATACACGAACATGGAGCTTGTATTTCTTGCGTTCCAGGTGATTGAAGAATCCGCGCACTCCCAAAAAACGACCCTCACCCGCAACGATCAGTCGCTGATGCTCGCGATCAAGTTCGTCCCAGGGCACGTCGAGCGGGATGCCAGCTTCGCGGGCGAAGCGCTTCAGGTCGGTAAACAGCGAGCGATACTTTGGCTTGGTCCACGGCTCAATCGCGCCGTCGTTGAGGGTTAAAGATTTGTCGGGGATAACCAAATCCAAATCAAAATCAATGGTATTTCCAAAGCCTTGGCAGCGTGGACAGGCGCCGTAAGGATTGTTGAAAGAGAACAATCGTGGCTCCGGTTCTTCGTAGCGGATGTTGCAAATCTTGCACTCGAAACGCTGCGAAAAGCGTAGTCGCTGTGAAGGCTGCTCGTGGCGCGGCACGGTCTCAAAGATGACTTCGCCCGATTCGCGATAGCTGATCTCAACCGCGTCTACGATTCTCGCGCGCGAATCCGGCGAGGTAACCAGGCGATCCACCAGAATAAAAACAGGTTCGGCAAAATTAATATTCAGCAACGACTCGGGCGTCGAAAACTCGAAGGTCTGTCCGCCCTGGTAGAGCCGATTAAAACCGCGGGTGCGCAGATCGAGAAGACGAGCCTTAAGTTGATCGGAGAGAGCACCGCCGGCATCCTTCTTCGCCTTTTTTTTCCGACCGCGTGCAGGAGGGACTTCAACCGCCACAACCTGTGGCGCCGCGGTTTGCAGCGGGAAGAACACATTCAGCCGTGTACCCTCAGGCAGAGTCGTCAAAGCATCGGCAACTTCATCAACCGTATCCTTCTTAACTTCTTTGCCGCATTGCACGCAGTAAGTGCGTCCTACCCGGGCAAAGAGCAGCCGCAGGTAATCGTAGATCTCCGTCGCCGTGCCCACCGTCGATCGCGGATTGCGCGTGGTATTTTTCTGCCGGATCGCCACAGCGGGCGCGATCCCGTCAATCACATCGGCATCTGGCTTTTCGATTCGCTCCAAAAATTGGCGCGCATACGCAGAAAGCGATTCGACATAGCGGCGCTGTCCCTCAGCGTAGATTGTGTCGAAGGCCAGGGACGACTTCCCTGACCCCGATACTCCGGTCACAACCGTCAACGAGTTGTGCGGAATCTCAAAATCTATGTTCTTGAGGTTATGAACTCGCGCACCGCGAACAACAATGGTTTCCGTGGACATCGGTAAAAAAACACTCGTAAACGAATCGGCAACCGCTTGCCTAAAGGCGCTTTCGCACCAATGGCCTCTCTAGTAGCGCCGGAGAAGGTATCGAATCTTTCTATTATAAAGCAGGCTCAGCGGGACGCAGAACAGTAACCCGGTCCGGACGCTTACTTTCGTGGCGGAAACAGGTTAATATCGTGCATCCACGGCTACAATTCGCTACAACAGACCAAAGATGGTTTTGACTCTCGTCAATGCGCTCAAACTGTTGAGTTCGCGAAGTGGGCTAGGAATGGTCGTTATCGGCCTGCAATCATTGCTGGTGTTCATGTTTCAGTTTTCCAGCAAGAAAGATAACGTCTATAACATTCTGTGGGTGCTGGTTTTTGGCTTTGCAACCTTGAACATTCTCGGCTTAGTGGCGCGCCGCTTTGAGCCACGGCGCAGCAATCTCAATTTTGGCGAGATTCTGGCCATCACCGTAACGGTTGTATCCCTGCTTCTTTTGGGCTTGGAGATGTTGTCCCTCCTGCATATTTTCCCCATCAAAATCCAGCCTCGTTGAGTTCCTCATTCCTCGCTTCGCTCGGAATGACAACAAGAAAAGCCCATTTGCGCTATCATTTCTGCATGGCGGATAACTCGTCAGCTTTCGATGTAACCTGCCCGTGCTGCAGCGCTGTGCTGAAAATCGATCCGGCAACTAAGGGCATCATCGCCCATACTGCGGCGATTAAGCCCAAAACGTTTAACGATTTCGAAGCTGCCGCGAAAGCCATGAAGGAACAGGATAGCCGCCGCGAATCCATCTTCCGCCAATCGGTGGAAGCCCAGAAACATGCCGGCGATCTTCTGGAAAAGAAATTTCAGGAGGCGGTTAAGAAAGCCAAAGAGTCCCCCGACACCGGCAAACCCATTCGCGATTTCGATCTGGATTAAGTGCTGCAACGGAAGCGGGACGTGGATTCCCAGTAGAGTGTAAAATTTTTGTTATTTTCGGGAATGAGCGAACTTTTGTGCATTGAGCCCGGCGAAATTCGGCGTAGAATCAGCCATGTCCGACCTTCCCCTGCTGCTCGGTCATCGCGGCTGTCGTGTGAATACCCAAGTTCCCGAAAACACCCCTGCATCTTTCGATCTTGCTCTCGCGGATGGCTGCGACGGCTTTGAGTTCGACGTGCGCTTAACCAGCCTCGGACGTTCTGTGGTCTGTCATGACCCTGAGGTCGAGGGGATTATGGTCAGCGAAGCCGCGGCTGGCCAACTGGTCCATTTGCCGCTCCTCGATGATGTCCTGCAGCGCTACGCTCAGCGGGCATTTCTCGATATCGAACTGAAGGTCCGGAATCTGGAATCAAACGTGCTTACTTCATTGCGCGAGTACAGAATGGAGGAGAACTACGTCGTATCTTCTTTTCTCCCAGAAGTGGTGATGGAGCTGAAGACTCGCAGCGCCAAGTTTCACGTTGGCATTATCTGTGACCAGCAGGCCGAACTGGCGTATTGGCGCGAACACAATTTCGAATACCTGATTCCCCATTACACGCTAGTGACGCGCGCCTTGGTTCAGGAGGCGCACAACACAGGCAGCAAGGTTTTGGCTTGGACGGTAAATGACGGCAAGGCGATGTTGCTTCTGGCCGATTGGGGAGTCGACGGCATCATTTCGGATGACACTAAATTGCTAGCCCAGACGTTCGCCTGATCAAAGTGCGGACTCTTGACCACTACGCTTTTGCTTCCGTCATTGTCCCCGCCGGAGATGCCTTCTGCAGAAAACCGTCTCGTTCCCGCTGGAATGCCTCCAACTCGAGGGCGACGCGCGTCTCACTCCACGCCATAGCTGCACCAATTTGCGTAGCCGCTTCCCGGCTACAAGACGATGACCAGCAGGCGCCCAGCGCGACCGGCACGCGGCGCAGTAAAACATCGGCCAACGTGCAGGCACACTCATTGCTGAATGCGAGCGCTGCCTCGGCTACGATGTGATGGGTGTGCGGACAAAGCTGAGCCCGCATCTCCGCGCTGCCGCGCGCCAAGTCAGCGACCGCGAGCGCGTGTTTTCCATACCATTCAGCTATGGTGTGGGCGGTGTCGGTAGTGATGTTCCCCGTTTTGGCGACCTCGAGCACCCACCGCTCCATCGCCAACTCCGAGTTGGTTTCTGAAGCTACAGCGAGTGTTGACGCGGAAATCTGTACCCCGATCTTTACCGCGCACTCGCGTGCCAGGCTGCCGGCAGTGGTTAATTTTCCCCCAATAACCGAGATCATTTGCGCCGCACCCTCAGCAGCATGGTCGTGGAAATAATGTTTCCGAGTTACATCCGAGGGGCTGTTCGTCGGCGAATACGGAAGAGGCCGGACACCAGCAAACGCGTAATGTATATCGTCGCGCGATGCTGCTACGTTGGGAAACAAACGCCGCAGAGACCTCAACAGATAGTCGATCTCATCCGCCGACGGGCGCACCCTGCCTGGGTCGCTGTTATCCGCAACCTCGGTAGTTCCAACCAGCACCTGCTCGTTCCAGGGAATGACGAAAATCGGGCGCCCATCAATAGCCTCGGTGTAGACAGCCGCATCCGGCGCGCCCATAAACTTTGGCAATACAATGTGCGAGCCGCGCACTCCGCCAACCATGGGAGTGTCGGTCTGAATGTTCGAACTGTGGCAGAGGTTGTCGGCCCACGGCCCGGTCGCATTGATAATCCAGTTGGCCTCGACGCGCTCTTCTTTGCCACTCAACTGATCCCGCAGCCGCGCGCCGATAGCGCGTCCATTGCGAATATCTACCGCCAGAACTTGGGTATGGTTACGCGCGGTCGCGCCCGCCGCAATCGCCTCCACTAGCCATTCCGCCACCAATCGCTCCGGAAATTCGCACTGCGCATCATCGAAGTCGAAGACAGAAAATCGTCTGCCCGCGTCCAGCAACTGCTCGAGCTTTTTTTCTTCTGTCCGGCTGTCATGAGTTCGTAGGCTCGCGCTTCCCATTGTCTGATAAAGCCATAAGCCGACACGCACAGCCAGCGCGCTACGGCGGCTGTTCCCGTCCAGCGCCAACAGAAACTTCAAGGGATGAACCAAATGCGGATACCGCTGCAGCAACCATCGCCGCTCGCGCAACGATTCTCGTACCTGACCAATGTCGCCGTGCTCAAGATAGCGCAAGCCTCCATGAATTATGCGCGTCGAACGACTGGTCGTGCCGGCCGCGAAATCGTGTTGCTCGACCAACAGTGTGCTTCGCCCAGCCCGCGCACACTCCCGCGCAATAGCGACTCCGTTGATTCCGCCGCCAATTACGATCACATCAAAATGCCTATTTTCCAGCGCAGGTCGCAACTTCATGTTCGAATTTAGATGCCTGCCCCATTGGTAGGTATCGACACATACGCTCCTCAGTCTTGTCCATCTAGCTCCTTAGGGAAAAGATAACGTTAGTTTCCGGAAGCAATCCGACTCGATGCTTGAGTTTAAACCCCGAAATCCCGTTCCCTCATTGCCCGCGCCGACGTCGCTCATTTACAGTAATCACGCCCTATGCCAACGACTGGAGAACGTTTCGAACGTGCCGTTTCGATTATGGCCCGCCTGCGCGCGCCCGGCGGTTGCCCCTGGGACCGCGAGCAGACATTCGATTCCATCAAGCCTTACACCCTCGAAGAAACCTATGAAGTTCTTGAAGCCATCGACAACCGCGACTGGCACGAATTAACCGGCGAACTCGGCGATCTGTTGCTGCAGGTTCTTTTTTATGCGGAGATGGCAAAAGAGCAAAATACATTTTCGATTGATGAAGTGATTGACCGCTTGTGCCAAAAACTTGTCGATCGCCATCCCCATGTTTTCGGAGACGTGAAGGCTGAAACGTCTTCCGAAGTATTGCGCAACTGGGAGACGCTCAAAGCTGAAGAAAAGAAAAAGCGTCTGGAAGCAGGCGGCGGAAAGTCAGCAAAAACTGACGCCAGCCATGACTCGATTCTGGCAGGCGTTTCCCCAGCGATGCCGGCATTGCTCGAAGCCCACAAATTAAGTTCGCGCGCGGCTCACGTTGGCTTTGACTGGCCCAATATTCAAGGCCTTTTTGAAAAGCTGCATGAAGAGACGGAGGAACTGCAAGAACAGCTTCAGGACTTCCCTGCCCCCGGCCCCCAGCCTCAAAACCGAGGCGTTGCCGGAGCCGGCAGCCAGCAAATCAGCGAAGATTTACGCGCCCGCCTGGAAGGCGAAGTGGGAGACCTTTTTTTCGTGCTGGTAAACATCGCGCGCTATCTTTCTCTTGATCCCGAGTCAGCCTTAAACAAAACCAATCGCAAATTCAAGCGCCGCTTCCAGTGGATGGAAGATCAGTTGCGCGCTTCGGGACGCAGTCTTCAACAAACTTCGATGGACGAACTCGAATCTTTATGGCGACAGGCCAAGCAACAGGAAAAGGACAGCCGGTGAGCGGAGATTCGATCGTCATCCGCAAATGTCACCAACTCGATGAACTGCGAGCTTGCGTGGCACTGCAAAAAGAAGTGTGGAATTTTTCCGATGCTGACCTGGTCCCGTTACGAATGTTCGTGGTAGCCGAGAAAGTCGGCGGACAAGTGATCGCAGCTTTTGCCGAGAATGAAATGGTGGGCTTCGCGCTCTCCGTGCCTGGTTTTCGCGCGGGACACTCGTACCTTCATTCGCACATGCTGGCTGTCCGCAAGCAGTATCAGAATGCCGGCCTCGGACGCCGCCTTAAGCTCTTCCAACGTGAAGACGCGATTGCCCGCGGCTTTGAATTAATCGAGTGGACTTTCGATCCACTGGAAATTAAGAACGCGTATCTGAACATAGCAAAGTTGGGAGCCATCGCCCGCCGCTACACCATAAATCAGTACGGACTTAGTTCTTCACCTTTACAGGGAGGTCTGCCCACAGACCGCCTGGTCGCCGAGTGGTGGCTGAAGTCGAAGCGCGTCGAAACTTTGTTGCATGCGGGAAAGCCTGCGCACATTGAAAAATCTATTACGATCTCCGTCCCCGCACAGATTTACGATTGGAAGGCATCATTAGCAACCAGGAATCAGGCGAAGGACGTCCAAGATCGCAATCGAGAACAATTCTTAAAAGCCTTCGCCGAGGGATTAGCCGTGCTCGGCTACGAATGGGACCAGCAGCGGAACGGCAATTTTCTGCTGGGCCGGTGGGACGAACAGTGGATCTTTCCCGCAACCGAGAATCAGAAAAGTTCCTAAGTTTTTCTGTGGTCTGTGTCTCGGTGGTGAATGATTTCTTATATGAAAGTAGAAGCCATCACGCTTCGTGAAATTCAAATGCCGCTCGTTCACTTTTTTGAGACGAGCTTCAGCCGGACCTTTAGCCGCCGCATTCTGCTGTTGACCGTGCACTGCGACGGCATTAACGGTTGGGGAGAGTGCGTCGCGGGCGAAGCTCCGTACTACAGCAGTGAGTGGACGGAAAGCGCCTGGGCCACAATCAAACACTACCTCGCCCCGGCTGTGTTGGGCAGGACCTTGGCGACCGCACGGGAAAGCGTGCCGCTAACGGCGAAGGTGCGCGGGCACAATATGGCCAAGGCCTCGCTTGAAAACGCGCTGTGGGACGCGGAAGCGCAACAGAAGCAAATGCCTCTTTGGAAGCTGCTCGGCGGCACGCTAGGCGAGATTTCCTGCGGGGTTTCTATAGGCATTCAGGATTCTATCGAGCAATTACTGGAGAAAATCCAAATCGAAGTTGCCGCCGGATATCGCCGCATCAAGGTGAAGGTAAAACCTGGATGGGACGTAAATGTGTTAGAGCGCATTCGCTCGCGCTGGCCGGAAATTCTCCTCAGTTGCGACGCCAACTCCGCTTACACTCTGGATCAACTCGAACACCTGCGTAAATTCGATCAGTTCAATCTATTAATGATCGAGCAGCCGTTGTGGCATGACGATATTTACTACCATTCCCGCCTGCAACAGGAATTGCGCACCGCACTTTGTCTCGACGAATCCATCCAGCACTCGCGCGACGCAGCCGAAGCGCTCGATCTGAACGCTTGCCGCATTATCAATATCAAAGTAGGACGCGTGGGCGGTTTTTCTGAAGCGATAAAGGTTCACGACCTCTGCGCAGCCCGCAACATTCCCGTGTGGTGTGGCGGAATGCTTGAGTCAGGCGTGGGGCGCGCTCATAACATCGCATTGTCCACGCTTCCCAACTTTCGCCTGCCCGGCGATGTTTCCGCCTCCAAACGCTACTGGAAGGAAGACATTATTGAGCCGGAGGTCGAAGTAACTCTGCAAGGCACAATTTCAATTCGCGATGAACCCGGCTCTGGCTATAAAGTGCGGGACGATTTAATTGAGAAGTTGACGGCACGCAAGGAAACCATCCGTGCAGCAGCTTAATTTATTCTGGATTATGATTCTGCGCCGTGATCGGCTGATCAGCTTGCTTCTTGAGCAATTCCACACCCTCGGCGAAAGTCAGATTTGAAGGAGCGGGACGAAAATCTGTGCAGACTTCATCCGACTTAATGTTGATGCTCTTGATCAACAGCGCTTTTCCGGTAAAGCTGAGGGTCATGCGGGTGAGTTCCCATTCGCCCTTAACTACGTCGGCTTGCTGAACTAAGAAATGTCCACCGCGGTCCAAATGGCCGAGAATCCCCCAGCCGAAGCCCACCTCTTTACCTAAAGTTCCGTCGATCTTGGCGATGCGATGCTGGTCTACATCGATCAGTATGTAACCCTCCAAGCCAGTCAGAATCTGCTCGACGTGGCTGGGTGCGCTGTATTTGGGATTGGGGCGAAACTTCAGCCGCACTAATTGATCGCCAGGCTTCCCGAGTTCCTGCGTTCCGGGGACGGTCCCGTCCGGTTCGTAGAGGAACGCATCTGGCAGCGCGCGCATAATTCGCTCAGTTCGCTCCGCGTCTTCTTTGTCAGACCGCTGCCTTTTTCTAAGCTCGTCCGGATTCTTTGCCAGTTCCGATAAGCGCGCGTCTTCGGCCTTGCGCTGCTCGGCGGTGAGGGGTTTGCCATCAACCAAAATCGTCATTTCCGCGTTGCCTTCGCGGGTTTCTACCAATAGTTTGGTCTGCGAACCATGCTGCGTCTGCTTGCGATCTACGTACATCGTTTTCGTGTTACCGGTGCCCGGTCCAATTTCATTTTTGACCGTCTGGCGAACCAGTTCGACCGGGGATTCAGAGAGCTGATCGATGGCGAACGCGGTGGTTGCGGCGAGCATCGCCAGCGCTGTCAGCATTACCGCGAGTCTAGCGAGCCGGTTTCGCATCATCTCTCAGTTTAGACGATATTTAGCTTTAAGCCGTTGTATCGGTGAGAATTTCGCCGGCGTGCCGGTGGATTCGGTCCAAAATGGGCGAAAACAAGGCCCTGTCGTCGCCGCCAGGGCCATCTATAAGCTACTTAAATTGATAACTTACTTTCCTTTGTACGTTCGAGGCGAACCGACGCCCGCGCACAGGTCCCAGCCCA
>Ga0073928_10007070_pt1 | contig 14760 bp, 19 predicted proteins | sample PaiPotPPA55metaG_FD_76969 | JGI IMG/M metagenome (GOLD analysis project Ga0073928, IMG submission 76969) | Iron sulfur acid spring bacterial and archeal communities from Banff, Canada, to study Microbial Dark Matter (Phase II) - Paint Pots PPA... ... | reverse complement strand
GGTATCGGCGTGATGAACATCATGTTGGTGTCGGTCACCGAGCGCACCAGCGAGATCGGCCTGCGCAAGGCGCTGGGCGCCACCCCGGCCGACCTCTTCCGCCAGTTCGTCATCGAAGCCGGCGCATTGACCGCCGTGGGCGGCCTGCTCGGCGTCGCGACCGGCCTGGCGGCCGGCTACATCGTGCCGCGCGCGGCCAACATCGCCGTGACCATCACACCTACGCCTGTGGTCATAGCAGTCGCTGTGGCCGTCGCAGTTGGACTGATATTCGGCGTTTACCCGGCGCTGCGGGCTGCGCGGCTCGCGCCCATCGAAGCGCTACGGGCCCAATAACCAAAGGATCCAAGGAGAACCCATGAATCGCTTAGTCGTCGCGTCCTTCGTCGCCGCCGGCTTCGTCCTTGCCGCGTGCGGCAACGGCGCCACCGCGGCCAACAGCACAACATCCCCAAGCCCAGCGGCCGGCAACGCGCTTCGCGGTGGCGCGGCGGGTCAGCTGGTGCAGATCAACCCGCAAACCCTGATCCTCTCCGGGGCCAACGGCGACATCACTGTCGCTTACTCGAGCACCACGCCGATCACCAAGACCTCGACAGCCGCCCTGGCTGACATCACACCGGGCGTTTGCGTTGTGGCGAGTGGTCAGAAGGATGCGTCCGGTGTTGTCACGGCCACCACGGTGCGGCTTTCGCCCAAGGGCGCCAATGGATGCGCCACCGGCGCCCCCAATGGGAATGGAGCGGCCGGGGCCAGCCCTCGGCCAATTCCCAGCGGGCAGCCGGCCGTCAACTTCGTCAGCGGAGAAATCACCTCTGTCAACGGCACCTCCGTCACCCTGCTGACTCAGGCCAGCGGCTCTCAGACCATCATTGTCCCGACCACCGCGGTGGTGACGCTGAGCTCCGTCGCGTCGGCAGCAGCCCTGCAGGTCGGCCAATGCTTGCGTGCAACGGGATCGCGTGATAGCGCCGGCAATGTTCAGGCGACAGCATTGACGATCACTCCCCCGGGACCGGGCGGGACGTGCACCACCGGACTGGGCGGCCCCGGCCGCCGGCCGGGCAACGGGACTCCAGCCGTCGGCGGATAGTCAGTTGCAGGCCTAGACAGAATCACCAGCGGACGTCGCCTGGCGTTCTTCGACTTCGATGGTGCGCCTCCTTATCTCGCGCATGCGGCCAAGAACGGTCGATGATGGGCGGCGCGAACGCCATGAATGCTGACCACGACGACGTCCTGACGAACCCGATTCGCGGCTGGACTTGGACCTTCGGCCTGGACCATGACCCAGACCCGGCGGAGCCAGGCTCTGTTCTCTTGCCGGGAAGGGCCGATGCTCCCCAGTCAAGAAGGGATGGCGCCACCGCCGTCGGGCAGTTCACGTCTCACACGGCGGCGGAAACCGCAGCTGACGACCTCCGGGGCGTCTGTGTCGCGGCCACCGTCATCATCCCGGGTCAACCCTACCCGTGGGCCGCGGAGGCGGATGAAGACACCCCTCCCCCCCGTCATAGACCAGCTGATCGCCGCCGGTGCCCGCGATGCCTTCATCACCGACGCCGACACCGGATACCTGCATTTCATCGACATCCGAGCGCACTGTGAGGATCGAAACCACGCACTCGCGATTGGTCGCCAGATGGTTCGGGTGTCGCCACCCTTCAATGAGGGATTGATCAACCCTTGGGCGCCGGGTCGCAAGCTCACCGAAGACCAGGTGAGAGCGCGGATGTATGTGGCAAGCCTCGAGCGGTCCGAATACCAGGTGAGAGCGCAGACGTATTTGGCAAGCCTCGAGCGGTTCGATCAGCCACCGCAAGATGAGCTCGAATCGAAAATCTGGGCGATATGGCGCGCGTGGAGAGAAGACCAGCTGAAGGTTGCAAATCAACTTATGGCCGACCCAGCTGGTCTCGAGACGGGCGCAGTGGATGACATTCGGCCGGCGATGCAGAAGCACAAGGCCGCTCTGGATGTCTTTCTGGGGACCGAGGCACAGGAATGGGGCGCGCCCTGGTGTCTGCATTGGCAGGTCGTCGTCGAGAGCAACGACGTCTGCCTTTCATCCGTATGGTGCATGAGCATCGCTACCGGCTTTCCAGCGCTAGTTCGTTGGCTGAGCGAGAGCGGAGTCCAGAGCGCCAAGTATTCTGTCTACAACTTGATGCGGCCCTAGACCAGAGCCTGTAAGGAGGGGGAATGACCACACTCGAGAAGCGGCCGAATACGGCACTCATCGTCATCGATGTACAGAACGGCGTCGTCAAGGGAGCTCACGAGCGCGACGCCGTTGTCGCTAACGTCGGGACACTGGTCGAGAAGGCGCGACGGGAACGGATCCCCGTTGTCTGGGTCCAGCACTCCAGCGAGCAGCTTGCAAAGGGGAGCGACGCCTGGCGCATCGTCCCTGAGCTGACACCGGGCGACGGAGAACCGCTCGTCGAGAAGAACTACGGAGACTCCTTCGAGGCCACCACGCTCGAGACCGTGCTGTCGGGCCTGGGTGTTGGGCGACTGGTCGTGGTCGGCGCTCAGACCGATGCGTGCGTCCGCTCGACGCTGCACGGCGCCTTCGTCAGGGGTTACGACGCGACGCTGGTCAGCGACGCCCACACGACCGAGGACCTGACGGAGTGGGGAGCGCCTCCGCCGGACAAGGTGATCGCTCACACGAACCTGTACTGGGCCGAGCAGACGGCGCCGGGGAGGACGGCTGGGACGGTCGAGACGAAGAACGTCGACTTCAGCGCCACGCCCTGAACCCGAACGGTTGTCGGGTGCTAGCGATCTCTGGGCGGCATGCCGCTGCACGCGAGTGCCGACCCAATAACGACCGCGGCTGTGACCACATAGAAGGGGCCGACATGAACCAGCGTGGCCAGTCCATAGACATAGCGGATCGGCAGTCCTATTCCGAGCCCAACGAAATAGGCGGCAAGCGCGGCCGATAGCGCCCATCGCTGCCCCTGGCGGACTCCAAACCAGGCTAGCGCCGTCAGCGCAATTCCGAAGGCCAAGCTTAGGTCAGCGGAGCGACCTGACCAACGGAGTCCGGCCGGCGTAATCCTCCGACGGAGCTGGTCACGACTCCGCTCGGAAAAGCGCCGACGATCGTCAGCCGATCTTCGCTCCAGGGCACGAGGAAGCAGAGGTCCCCAGAACGTGTCTGGCCGGCCGGAATGGTCTGCGCAACAAGCCTCGGTGCGGTGCCCAACGGCTCGGAGGGATAGGGGTGTCCGAACGTGTCGTACAGCGTCCATAGACTCGGGTCGACCGCAAGCGGCGTCGCGCCGGCCGCATATGTGAAGGGAACCAGCACGAAGTACACGTCGGACCGGCTGTCGTCGTATGTGTTGGCGCCGCTGCAGTCATAACCCGCGACGCGAATCGTGACTGTGCCGCCCCCAAGCGGGATGGGATGCTCCCGCACGTATTCGGTACCCCAGAAAACTGGGTCAAGCTGATCCCTGGGCGGTGGCGCGACCACAATTCCCGCGTTGAAATGGTCGAGGTTGATGCGCAGGTCCAGGAAGGTGGTCTTCTCGTTCGGCGCAGACTCGAGCTGCACCGGGTATCCATCCCTCTGACTCAACCAGACGCGAAATGAATGACCGCTGGGGTCGACCGCATCGACCACCCATGTTTCCACGGCGCCGAGGGCTTCCTGGCCCACAACGCGTGCCGCGGTTGCTAGGGCAAGGCGACCAGGCAAGACCATGCTCCACAAGTAGGAGTCGGAGGCCACACCGCGGTCGAGCCACCAGGAGGAGCCTGGGGCCCTGCCATACCGATCGTCACCGACGACGATCAGGTCCATCGGGCACAGGTCAGCGCAGAACGTGCTCGTCTCGTGGAGCCTTGCCCCCAAGGCAGGCCTCACAACCACGCTTCCTGAGCCGCTGAGGCGAACGGTGATGGAGCCATGCAGGTTCGACAGCGGGCCCTCGGCCCAAAAATGGGCGGTGTAGGTGATGTGGAAGTCCTTGAGGTTCGAGGCTTGCGCGCGGCTGAGCAGCGCTTCCGCACCAGGAGCCGAGGGCGCCGGGCGGATGCTCGAGGCCGGTTGCGAGACCGAACAGGCCGCGACGCCCGCTGCGGCAAGGATCACCGCCAAACCCTTAAGCCAATGAGCCACTACGAATTACAACTCTGAAATGTGCGGAAACCGGCAAAACGCCATGCGTGAACTCCACCGGTCGTCTAGTCGCGGGCGAGGTGGAACCGGTACTCAAGGACCGTCTCGGAGTTGAAGCCGAGCTGATAGAACAGCGTTGTCACGTCGCCGTGATGACCGCGTTCGTGCATAAGCAGGTGGGTGATCAGCTCGCCGCGGGTGTACCGGAGATGGTCGCCGTCGACGTCTACTTCGTGCCGTTCGCGGAGGTCGGCGTCGGCCCATCCATCGAGATGGATCTTGAGCGCATCGCGCGTCTGGCGCCGGTGAGCTTCGAGCTGAGGCCAGGTCAAGAACCGATCAGGCGCGAGGTCAGGCATCGGTCGGGTCGCAAGATCGATGATGGCCGGAACCCAGCGGTCGTAGGCGAGAACGATGTGACCGAGGCAGTTGCGGAGGGCCGGCCACCCGGACCCGGGAACCACGGCGCGCAGTGTCTCGTCGTCGGCGATCCGAGCTTTGATGTCATCCCACGCCCATCCGGTGTAGGCAAAGAAGTCCTCCAATGCCGCTTTGTCCATTTCGTCACTCTAGTCTTGCCGTGAATTTGCTATGAGCCTCGCACCAGAGGCCACCTAACCCGGCACTTATATGTGGCATGCCAAGTCGCGGAGCCTAAGTCATCGCCAGTGGTCGGCAAGCGATCATCAAAACGTGCGTCGATGGCCATCGCACTGGATCACCGTTCAGAGTCGTGAGCTGCGCGGTTGGCTTGAACCAATTGTCGACCATCCATTCGTTTGTCCACGGTCCTGATCGCGGATCGATCTCGAATCCGGCGGATTGCACGAGCGACTTCCATTCGTTCCAGTCCAACGCGCAGAAGCGCTCGTGGCACTCGGACTGCCAGTTCTCCGTGTAGCGGAGCTTGCTCATGAACTCCATCGCGTCGCGGAGCCGAAGTCTGGCGGTTTGTGGATCGACCACCTGCAGCGCGAACGGAACCCCGGCGGAGCCCGCGAAGTCCTGCGCAAACTGAGGCAGCCTGGCGGCGGGAGTCAGGCTCTCGACGTAGACCTTGGCCTCGCCCGGAGCGACGTCATCCAGGTCGCGAACCGGATGATCCAATCCAGCTTCGAGAAAGTGGAGCAGGACGAGCTCATCTCCATGTTCGGGACCGCACACGTCCGAGTTGATCCAGACGCCACCCGGCGCTGTTTGCCGGAAGACACCGGCGATCAACCTTTCGAGTGCCGGAAGGCCGCCTGCATAGCTCACGATCTCGTGCGTCAATGCGAAGCTCAGGCTCGTGTTGATCGATGCGTCCGGGAAAACCTTGCCACTGAGGATGTTGCGCTGGAAGAAGAATGTGTTCGGGTTGTCGAACATGCCTTGAGACTTCTTGTGGACGCACTCCTCGAAAAGGTGCTGGGCCACCTCTATGCCAAAGAGGTCGGACTCCTTGAGCGCGGGATCTTTCGACGCGAGCTCGAGCACCGCGCCCGTGGCGCAGCCGATATCGACGATCCGACCAGGAACGACGTAGGGACGCGCCTGCCTCCACTTCCGAGCCGCCGCAGCCTCAAAGGATGCGGCGTAGGTGCGGTAGTTGCGCGTTTCGGTCAGCGAGCCCTCGCTGCCCACCACCGGATCACCCAGCACCATCGCAACTTGAGCTGCCAGGGCATAGCGGTCAAAGACGTCGACCGTTGCGGCGTGGGCGAGGTCGCGCCAGGAGGGTTCGCCCGCGGCACACAATTCCAGAACCTGCCACGCGCGAGGTGGCTTGTCAGGGTGATTCAGCTCCAGCGGCGCAATCCGAAAGTCGAGCGCTCGGTACATCAAGATCACAGAAGGCGTTGATACAGCGACCGCGCAATTGGTCGGGTCGAGGATGAGGCCGCCAGTAGCGGCGGAGATGGCCTTGAGCGTCACCTCGGCAAAGCGATCTGTGGGACGCGTGTCATAAACGGGCGTCACCAGCGAACGAAACCCCTCCTGAAGGCTGAACAGCTCGATGGCGACCTCCCGCCGATTCGCGGGCACTGGGTTGCGCCGAGTGTTCTGATGATTAGCGCTGGTGACGGCCCACACAAGGGTCGCGCCGCCCACGAATTCGAGTGGTGCACCGTCCAGATCTGATACCTCACCGTCGAGCAGCGAGTGCAGGTACGCCGCCTGGAAGCGCGTCAGCACGTGATGACGGCCAGGGATGAGCACGTGAGTCAGTCGACCCATGGCGGTATGGTGCATGACGGTTTCGGGTCAGTGGACCAGCCTGAGCTTCAGCGAGCTCTCATGGACCTGGATGCGCTGGCCCCACGAGGCCCCGACGAAGTCCGCTTCAATGCCATCTCCAAAGACGACCAGTCGGTCGGATTCGACCGATAGGGACAGCGAAGTCTGGGCATCGAGGCTTCCTTCCGTCAGTTCCGTGCCGGTGGCCGGTGAAGGCCAGGCCTCTCGAACAAACCAGGTAAGCCGCTCCTCTGCCGGATCAGGCAGCCGTAGGTTGCTGTGTCGTTCGAGTGAGATCGAACGGCACCAACCAGTGGCTCCGGTCCCTGTGCTCACGATGACTCCCGACGACGCCTGTCGTTCTGATCTCCCATCGGCCAACGTGAGCGTGTAGCGCGCGGTCTGGTGCGACGTCGGACCCACGAACACCTCGTTGAGAGCCAGCAGCGATTGGCCATCATCCAGGTCCGCCTGGACCATCGTGCGAACCTGCACGGGCAGACGCCGGGGGTCGGGCACATGCTGCAGCAGCTGGGCCGCGGCTTGCGGAGAGAATGGGACGAGGACGCCGGGATTGCGGTCGGGATCGGGGTTGACGCCAATCACTGGCTGACCGCTCAGGTATTTGGCCACGTTGGCCACCAGCCCGTCCTGCCCGACGACGATGATCAGGTCATCCGGCGAGAATAGAAAGCGCGGTAGGTCGCTCCGTTCGACCAGTCCGCGACGCCATTCCAGCGGCAGAGAGGCGGTCACCACTGTCAACGCAGCCTGCTGGCGCTGGTGGCGATCCTCCACCTCTTCGATGTGGCGGCCCCGAGTCGACAGGAAGAAGGCCGCCTGCCCCAGGGTGCCGTGGCGTGCGATCAGCTCATCGAATTCGGTGGGCCTGCGCACGACCACGGCTCGTGGAGTCAAGCTCACGACTTCTTCCCAGCGGGCGGTTGGCCCTTCGCCACCGGCTCCTGCGCCACTCCGAACCTGGTCAGCAGCGGCGTAAGCAGATCAGGCGTCAGCACGAGAGTTCCGATCTTGGGCAGGTTGGCCGCCAGCTCGCGAAGCGCCAGACCGAGCAGGACGGCCTCTGATGCGTCGCGGTAGGCCTCGACCCTGGCTGTCTCAGCCGCGCCCTCGGCTTCGCCACGAACCCGAATGCTCATGGCGCGAGCCTCGGCGAGGCGCTGCTCTCGCTCTGCCTCGGATTCCGTCTGGATGTGGCTGGCCGCCGCGGCCTCCTCCGCCTGACGTCGGGCGTTCGTACCGTGCTGAGCCACGAGCTGCTCCTCGCGCCGAGCCAGCTCGATCTGCGTCTGCAATTCGTTCTCGCCGATCGCGCGTTCGCGTTCGACTGCCAGGGCACGGCGCTCGAAAGTGGCTCGATCGGCCTCCTGCTGAATGCCCTCGCGCGTCGGGGTCTGCAGGGCCCTCTCCACCTCCGGCTCGGGCCTGATCGAGGCCACGTGGACATCCACGATGCTGATTCCCGTCTGCAACAGCCTCGGATCTGCCGCCAACCCGCTCGCGATCCGCTCCGCGACGGCCAGCAGGCCGTTGGTCAAGGTCTCGGCCAGAGACATCGCGGCGATCAGGGCTAGCGCCTTTTCCTGCGCGGCCTCGGTCAGCATGCTGGTGAGGTTCTCCAGCGGCGTGCCCCGCCACCGGCCGTTTTCCGAGCTGATCGAGAAGTCAAATCGGGTCGAAGCGACCGCGGGGTCGTCGACCCTGTAGGTGACGGACGCCTGCACCACGACGTCCTGAAAGTCGGCCGTTCGCCCGTGGAACACCAGCGGAACCTGGCGGTCGTCGACGGGGACTTCGGACAGGACGGCCGATAGCGGCGTGAACCAGAAGGACAGGCCGGTCCCACTGTGGGCGATCCGCCCCCGCCGCAGGTGCTGAATCCAACCGGTCGGCGTTCCCCTGAGGTGACGGACTGCCGGCAACCTTGTGATGTCTGCCATCGAAACCTCCTTTGACGTTATCGTCACTCAGACGATAACACGCCGCGCTGGTTCTCGTCAAGTTGACGATTAGCAGCTAGAATCAGGTCGTGCCTAGAGGGCGGGATGCCGCCTACCCGAACATCGCCGTGACTGTCGACCTGGTTCTGTTCACGATCCAGGCCGAGTCCCTGCGCGTCCTCGTGGTGAGGCGTGGTGCAGATCCTTTCAAGCGCCGCTGGGCGTTGCCCGGCGGCTTCGTGCGACCTGACGAGACGCTGGAGCAGGGCGCTCGGCGTGAGCTCAAGGAAGAGACCGGTCTCGAGGTCAGGCAGGTGCACCTGGAGCAGCTGGCCACTTACGGGGATCCCGACCGGGACCCGAGGCAGCGAGTGGTCACCGTCGCCTACCTTGCCCTGTCACCTGGTGTACCGCTGCCGATTGCCGGAAGCGACGCCGCCGATGCTGCCTGGGTCGAGGTGAACGAACTACTGAGGTCTCGTTCGGTGCTCGCTTTCGACCACGGTCGAATCCTCAGGGATGGCCTGGACAGGGCGCGGTCGAAGCTCGAATACACGCCGTTGGCGACCGCCTTCTGTCCGCCTGAGTTCACAATTGCCGAGCTCCGGAGGGTCTACGAGATCGTTTGGGGCAGCGAGCTCGACCCGCGTAACTTCCACCGCAAAGTGACCAGCACCAGGGGCTTTGTGGTCAACACGAAGAGGCGTCGAGTCGAACGCGGCCGGCCGGCGCAGGTCTTTCGGGTGGGCAAACTTCGTCTGTTGAACCCGCCGATGCTGCGCCCCGGTTTGGCATTGACCGACTGACGCAGTAGGCGAGCCTCCCGGCAACCTGTGCAGCCAGGCGTCCAAAAGCAAACCGCAATTCAGCTGGTCGCGAGTAGCATCTCGAGCGTGTTGGCGACTTCTTCTCATGGTTGGGACATCTGAGATGTGGCCCATGGCCAATCTTCTCGCTGGACCGCTCACCGGACTCTCGGGTGGGCGGTCCCGAACCGGATGCAGCCTGCTCCTCTTCGTGGTCGCCATTCTGATCGCGATCGTCATCGCGGTGACCAGATGAGGACCCGCCCGTTAGCTGGGTCGATTAGCTGGTTCAGTGCGCCGCGTGCAGCCGTGTGGCTGTCGCAGTCAGCTCGTTGAGCTTTCGCATCGTGTTCGCGCTGCGGATGGTCATCTTCTTGTACAGGGGCGTGCCAACGAGTCTGCTCATGTGGCTCCTGCCCACGTTCTCGCGATCGACGCGCCAGACCACAGCCCCAGGCGTGTAACTGAGCTCATCGACGCCGGGCTTGATCGGGAGACGGTCGAGGATCGCGCGATCATCTATCTCCTTCCAGAGCAACAGGACATAGGTCCGCATCGTTTTGTCGTCGACCCAATCACGCGGAATCGCGTCGACCATTGTCTTCAGGGTCTTGTGGTCCATGACAAGGACCTTGATCGCCATGCCCGTGTGCTGCTCGAGCGCCTTCTCGATCCGGGCGGTGAGCTGCTGAGCGTTCGATGCTCGGGTCGAAAAGATCACGTTGCCCGAGTTGATATAGGTCCGCACATCTGACAGGCCGAGGGCGACGAGGGCCTCTTTGATGGCCGCCATCGAGACGATGCCCTTGCCCCCGACGTTCACGCCCCTTAGAAATCCAACGTAGGTCATCGACGCTGAGTTTGACGCCAATCGAACACGTCTCCTAGCTTCTCAGGGAGGATCAGAGCGGCTCACGCAAACTCGGATTCTTGACGCAACCGCCTCAGGGAGTCTCAGCGATTGTCAGGACTCTGTTATGGGAAGCCCGCGAAGATCTGCTGGCATTGCTCCATCGAAATGGTGCCCCCATACAAGGCGAAGTGCAGATGGTGCCCATTCTTCGCCGTGTCATGCTCGCAAATCAATTCCCCGGCGTGCTGATCCCCGTCCAGTATCTGTCCGCTACCGCCGCCTTTCGTGTATGAGTCTTTGAGTTGTGCAACATCATCGGCATTACCGGATACCACGAGATAGGTGTTCGCGCCGTTGCTCGTTCGTGAAAGGACTTCGAAAGCGTGTCAAGGCGCATGAGAGCGGAGTCTAGTCATGAATGCGCGTGTTTCAGCCACAAACATCTCCTCCTCGCCACCCGGAACGGAAACGGCGAGAACGCGAGGCGGCCCCGAAGACGAGTTGACCCACGCGTGTGGCGTGTCCCGCGGTATCCAGACAAAACCCCCCACTGGAGACTCATGGACCTCCGTCGCCTCTCACCCTGTCTTCGTCACGCCCTCGTTCGTGTGGATGAACGAGGAGAAGCCCACCCAGTGCGGGATCGGCGGCGAGAGCCCCCGGACGGGGTGATCCTCGGCTACGACCTGGCCGACGGCAGCACGAAGCAGGGGGACATGAGCCTGACCGTGCCTGGCGTGGGAGCGTCGCAGCCGAACTCGGGGTGGATCGTGGATGTGTGGCTGTGAGCCGTCGCCCGGTCTGAACCGCAGCGCAATCTGCGGTTAGTCTGATCGTCGTGGATCGCTCCTTCGTGGCGGCGAACGGGCGTGAGCTCGCACGGATGCGGGCGCTGGTTTTGCGTTTGAGCGACCGGCAGCTCGGCGCGATGGTCAACGAGTACTGGAGCGTGGCCGGAGTGCTGGGCCACATCGCGTTCTGGGACGGCCGCGCGCTTTACTTCGCCGGCAAGCTCCAGCGCCGCGAGCCGTTCACGGCGTCCGAGAACGAGCCCGAGGACGTGGACTGGATCAACGACTCATCGCGTCCTCTGATCCACGCGATTGCTCCACGCGCTCTGGCCGAGCTGGCGGTGAGCATTGCGGAAGAGATCGACGAGCTCGTGGCCTCGCTGCCGGATGAACTTCTTGCGAGCCTGGATGAGACCAGCCCGCTGAACCCTGTGCGCGCCGGCCACCGGGGTGAGCATTTGGACGAAATCGAGGCGGCTATTCGACCACGGACTTGATCCGCTTAGGCACGTTGTTGAGGTTCACCATCAGGTTCCCGAAGCCCTGTGGGAGAAGCGGCAGAATGCTCTGCACACCGAGGTGGCCAGGGGAAAACGCGAATGGAGAAGCACCACATGACCAGCAATGAACGTGCGGGCACCCGCATCCTGGGCAGCCTACGATCAGCAGACGGCAAGGGCGTCGTGCGCATCGAAGACCGCTACGACACCGATATCGAAGACCTGTGGTCGGCGCTCACCGATCCCGGCCGCCTGGCCCGCTGGTACGGCCAGGTAGAAGGCGACCTCCGCCCCGGCGGAGAGTTCCGCCTATACCTCGCCGACCTGGACTGCACCGGGCGCGTGGAAGCGTGCGAGCCCCCACGGCGGCTGCTGGTAACGACCAGGGAGACGGACGAGTCGTGGCGGAAGGGTCGCGGCGTGCAGCCGTTCGACGAGGTGATCGAGGCCACACTGACCGCTGACGGCGACCAGACCATCCTGGTCATCGAGGTCCAGGGCATGCCCCTGGACAAGATCGCGTTCTACGGGGCCGGGTGGCAGATCCACGCCGAGAATCTCGCTTCCCACCTCGCCGGGCTTGAGCGCGGCGACAGCGAGGCGCGGTGGGACGAGCTCGTCCCTCCCTATCAGGGCCTGGCAGCCAACGTCCGCTAGGCAACTGGCCGCTGTCCAGATCCCGTCCAGCAGCAAGTTCGTCCATCAGCCAACCAACGCCGGATCGCCGCCAATGACCGCCACATACCTATGCTCAGACATCGTTATCTCCCTCATGCGCGAGAGCGTGACAAATCAGCCGAGGTAGGCGTGACGCATCAACCGAAGGTGTGTAACCCATCAGCCGAAGGCCTTCTGGGACCTGTCAGCCGAACTCGTGCACACAGGTTGGTGCTCGCGCGTTGGGACCACCCCCCTCCTAGGGTGAGGGTGGTCCTCCCAAATTTGAGACTTGATATCAGCAGCCCAGGGTGGCCCGAATCGATTGGGCAGCCGTCATCAGTTGGTTCGCCTGGCTTGCTGTGAGCTTGTTGCCCGACTGCGCGGTCGTATCACTAATGAAGGCACTGAGCTGGTCGCAAGCGGTGCTGATCGAGTTCGTATGCATATCCCCGAGGGTGGCGATGGCAGAGTTGAGTTTGGCGTCGAGGCTGGTGCTAATCCCGTTCTTAAGATCCATGCTCTGCGCCAGTGCGACCAGGTTGTTGAGCTGATCGGTGGCCCCGAGCACAGTGACAGTGAAGCTGGCCACGGCCGGATTGCCAGCTGGATCTGACGCGCTGCAGCTAACGGTAGTGACCCCGATCGGGAAAGTCGAGCCGGATGGCGGGCCGCAGGTGATTGTCAACTGAGAGGGCGAGTTGTCAGGGTCGGTGGCCGTCACCGCGTAGCTCACAGTTGCCCCCGCTGGACTGGTGGCATTGACAACGATCGAGGCCGGCACAACGATTGCGGGCGGAGTCGTGTCCGCGGCAGTGAATAGCTCGGCGGACGCTAGAGCGGCCACGGTCGCGTCATTCATGGTGGACCCACCCGCAACGAGCACTACGCCCGACGCGAGCAGCGTCGCTGAGTGGTTGGTGCGCATCGTGGTCATGCTCGGACCTGAGCTCCACGTGCCGGCGGCCGGATCGTAAAGCTCCACCGAAGCTAGGGGGGTGAGAAGGGGGGATCCGCTGAGGCCGCCGGCGACGAGCACGAGGCCGGAGGGGAGCAGCGTTGCGGTGTGGTTTTCGCGCGCTGTCGCCAGGCTGCCAGCCGAAGCCCAAATACCAGTACCAGGGTCGTAAAGCTCGGCCGATGCGACTGTGATACCGCCGCAGTCCAAGGCCCCGGACGCCGCCAGCACTTTGCCTGAAGGAAGTAGCGTCAAGGTGAAGTTATGCCGAGCCGCCGCAAGCGAGCCCGTCGACGTCCATGTTCCAGTGGCCGGGTCATAGAGTTCTGCCGAACGCATCGCCTCAAACCCACCGAAGCCGCAGGTGGTACCGGACTGGCCCCCAGCGACCAGCACTTTGCCGGAGGTGAGCAAGGTTGCCGAGTGCAGAAAGCGTGGCCCAGCCATGCTGCCGGTAGCGGTCCACGTTCCGGTGGTCGGGTCATAGAGCTCAGCTGACGCTACGACGACGGAGCTGTCGCCTCCCCCAGCCACCAGGACTTGGCCAGAAGACAACAGGGTCGCCGTAGAGTCCCACCGGGTGTCGGTCATACTGCCGGTGGGCGCCCAGGTGTTCAAATTGGGGTCATAGAGCTCGGCTGAGGACAGCACGACGCCGACGGATGGGATGAACCCACCAGCGACCAGGACCTTGCCGGAAGGAAGCAGCGTCGCGGTGCTCCCATACCTCGGAGTTGACATGGTCCCTGCCGACGACCACGTCCCAGCAGAGGGGTCGTATAGCTCGGCGCTGGAGAGATACGTGCCAGCATTGACGCCTCCAGCAACGAGCACTTTGCCGTTTTGCAGCAGCGTCGCTGTTTGGCTCTGACGTGGGGAGGCCATGCTTCCGGTGGAGGTCCAGTTCCCAGTCGCGGCTGCAGACACCGCCTGCAGCAAGATGACAACGATCGCAATAGAGACGCCGAGTAGGGAGGAGCGCTTCATTGGGTTATCCCTTGTGTGACCGAGCAGCCAGCGAACGCCCACCCGCTCCTCGCTGTGAGACTAGTCAGCGTTCGTGCGACCTACGAGCGTAACAATCCTTCCACGGCCCATTGAGGAGTTGCCAGGTCGTTTTTGTGCGCGTAGGTAAGCGGAAATGAAGCCTTGCCTCACTAGGCATGAATACGGCCGGGAGAGGTGGAACCTAACGGTGGCAGCAAGGAGCCTGCGCTTCGGGTACATGATGGTGCCCGCTCACGAAGTCGAACAGCTGGCGCAGGGCGCTGACGAGCGGGGCAGGGGATTATCGGTTCGCTCCGACCCGCTTCGAGTCCGTCAAAAGGACGCTCGCTGAGTTCAAAGCGGACCCTGGTCCACCGCAGTTCGGAAGCTTGTTTCTCAACCCGTAAGCTGTCAACGGCGGATTGGCCGCAAGCTGCCCATCAACAGTTGACACGTCAGGTACACCAGAGGCACGTCCTGACCCTCTGTGGCACAAAATGTTGGTGCTCGCGCAGGGAATCGAACCCTGAACCTTGGGATTAAGAGACTCCGAACAGTGCGTCTCCCGGAGTCTCAGGGAGGATCAGAGCGGCTCAATCGAACTCGAATTCATGACGCAACCGTCTCAGAGAGTCTCAGCGAGGATCAGGGAGTCTCCCGGTCAAGGTGTCAAATAAGGTGTGACCTCCAAATTCGGATCGGCTGCGGCATCTGCGTGTGATGGGCCTGATGCGGGCGCCAGCCGCGTCTTGCCGCACTTGAATGATCTCTGGAGTTGACCCGGTTACGTGGACACCTTGACACTTGGGACCAGGAGTCCCACAAGGAGGCCCACCATGCCCCAGAAGTTCACCCCGGAGTACCCGCCCGAGTTCCGTGCTGAGGCGGTGCG
>Ga0073928_10007069_pt1 | contig 14761 bp, 15 predicted proteins | sample PaiPotPPA55metaG_FD_76969 | JGI IMG/M metagenome (GOLD analysis project Ga0073928, IMG submission 76969) | Iron sulfur acid spring bacterial and archeal communities from Banff, Canada, to study Microbial Dark Matter (Phase II) - Paint Pots PPA... ... | reverse complement strand
GGCAACTGCTTAACCTTCTCCTGCCATGGTTGGTTTGGGCCAGCCTTTGGGTTGCAGTCCGGATTTGTCTTGGGCGCGCCATCCTGCCGGAAACGCTCGAGGTTCAACTGCAGGCGAGGAGCAGCTACTCGGACATACCCAACCAGGGCTCCCGTCAAGATCGTCTTCCAATGGCTGGCGACAATTATTGAACTTATATCCAGCAGCTGCTCTGTTTTGTTTCCATTGTATTTAGCAATTGAGAGCCCCTGGACCATCAGAGTCGGAGTTGCAAAGTGAATCTCCACCCTTTGCGCTCTTCCCCGATAGCCGGGTATTTTACGGATGCCAAGATTCGCCAGCCAAGTTAATACTATGGGCAGGGCCGCTCTCGCGACCAGCAAACCCACTCCGGCATCCGCAATAATCCCAATTTTTCGCGAGCTGGAATTCATCCTGATCACCAAGGCTGCGAGATTGCGGGCCGCGGCGCAATGGGTAGATAGACCATCGTGGTTGATGGAACGAGTCTATCGCTCCCGCGCCCTTACCATGCCGGTCATGAGGTTGGCTGCGGTCTCTTTGATGGCTGTTCGACCGAACAAGGCAAGGATCGCGACGCCCGGACGGGTAGCCATTCCTCCACCTACGATGAAGCCAAGCGGCAGCCGCAACTGCCGTAGAACGGAGCGGCCTGCCACGAATCGAGTTTTCAATTTGCACTATATCAAGATTGAACCCAAACCTTCTAAGGTACGTGCGGGCGGTGGATTACCCCGAACATGTTCGGAAGCTGGCGGAGGCGATAACTTTGAAGATTCGGAACCCTTGCGTTTCGTTCATCCCGAGCGAATTAGCGTCCGGCGCCAAACCATCATCGACCGCATAGGTACAGGCCAAGGCCATGCGCCGCAACGATGACTGAGCGTGGGTCGATCGACCCGGATCGGGTTCTTCGCGTTGCTCGACGCACCGGTCGCGCACGAAGAATTCGACTGTCCTAAGTGTGGCGGGGATCGTCCTAATTACCCCCGAGCTGGTGATTTCCGGGCCGCTTCTGAGCGCAGGTTCATCATGTCGGCTAATCCGGCCCGTTCCACTTTGGCGGCGACGCGGTCGCGAAACTGCCGGATCGCATAAAGTCTAGCTTCTCGAGGAGTGGCCGCGTGGAGCGTTTCCACAGACCCGTCCACGAAGGTAACCTTGAAAATCATTTCATGATTCTCCTGATTAGACGATGTAAGAAAGCTTAGCTAAGTTGTCAGCTTTTTACTAACTTTTTTCGGGTCCGAGGCTCCTTTATTAAAGCTCGGTTAGTCTAATTAGGGATGAGTCACTAATGCTTTGAAACACTATTTTAATCAAACGATATTGAAACGGGAACTATTATTGCCGAATCATAAGGATAATTTGCTTGGTCATGAAGTTCATGAAATATAAAGCACTGGCGCGGGCTGGAGGTAATGAGTAATAGAGTCCCGCGATTTGCGAGCTAGGCCATGATGCTGATCGCGCGAAACATGTGACCAGTCGGAGTGAATGGCAGATAGCCCGACGCTTGATCATATGGTACATGTCCGGTCGGGACGCTCGCGCACATCGTGTGCCATGACCCCCTACCATCCGAAAGTGTCAGACAGCTACCGAATGAAATACGGCATCGACTTCATCGGCTTTGTACGTGATGGAGTCGGCCGGGAATCCGACTGGCGGTGACCTGTACAAACTGCGCTACACACACGATCTGGGACTCGCAATCTACCTGGTGCTCGGGGACAAATTGACCTCGCAGGAGAAGCAGGATTTGGCGGCGTTCACGCGCGCCCTCTAGCGGGAGATCCAGCGAGCCGAACCTGGGCAAGACTGCACGCCGCGGATTCCCCTCCGACACGTGAGTCGATTCGTGATCCCTATCAGCAAGGTTCTCTCAGAAGACTACGGGGAAGCATTGGGCATTCGGATCATCGAAGGTCGCTACGGCAATCCCACGTGCGCCCGGAAGTACTTCTCCTGTCCATGTCACGGTCGTTCCACAGGTTGGGCAGAATTCGGTTTTAGCCCAGCGGTTACTTTCGTCCGAGCGATATTCGTAAGTTTTAAGTACACCGCTGGTGATTTGAACGACCGCTTCGCCAAAGTAGGCTGACATTCCAAACGCGCTTCCTGTCCGCCGTTTGCACAAAGTACAGTGACAGACCCCAGCGATTATTGGATCGCCAACGACCCGATAACGAACCGCTCCACAAAGACAACCACCTTCATGTGTTTCCACATTCCCTCCTCCTATCCGATGGTCAAGGCCCACTCGATATTGTTTGCATAAAGATTTGACTAAAGACCCTGATCAGGCTGGCGGCCTGCCCGCCGTCATCGCACAATCAGGGTGACGCGCCACGCCCGCCGGTGGCGCGTCACGCAGCCCTGATATTCGGTTGTCTCCACTCCCGGCAAGAGGGCCGTTTTCGGTTTACTGCGGCTCCGGGACTCGAAGCAGGGACCGCAGGTCGCTCGTCAGGTCAGTGTATTCGGCAGAAGTGGCGTCTGCGATGACCTTTGCTTTGGACGTGCTCCTTCCACTTGGCATCAACCTTCTCTACGGCTTTCAAGATGGCATTGTTAACCCCCGGGGTGATGCGGCCTTCGCTCCTATCGAGGGACAACAGGGAAAGCAAGTTTTGGACATCGGCGTGGTCCCTAATGCCCTTCTGGACCAACGGAAGAATGAGCGGGGTCTGGCTAACATCGGTGATCTTCGGTTCACTCATCAGGATTGTGGCTCCATCTCCGGACCGGATGCATCCCGGACCTTCGTTAGAGAATACCCCAAGTCTGCTCATTGAGCCGCGTGCCGATTTCAGAGCTGCCCCAAGAGAGTCTTCAGGCCGTGGCTGGTGGCCGGATTGCTGAGATGACCCGGGAAAAATACGTCGAATTGCGACGCGGCGATAAGGCGCCCGCTGGTGCGGACGTGGGCGGGTGTGAACACGTGGCAGATGGCGCCGACGATACGAAGATCGACTTCGTTGTAGATCGCCCCGCAATACGATTCGTAAGCACGCTCGGCCTCTGCCGATAACGACGGCCGAAGGTCTTCTTCACGATCCACGACAAGCATTTGCGTTCCCTTCAGCGCCTTCGAGATCGACATGGCGACCATTCCCACCAAGTTAGGATGTGGATCGGCCCTGAAACGATCGCGCAGCTGCGCCATACCTTCGTCAAATCTTCTCGCAATATTGTGCTCACCGAGCGGCCGCTTGCATTCGATGTAAAGGCGAAACCCGGAATGGTCGATGGAGAGATCCGCAACGCCCCCCATACTCACGGAAGCGCCCGCCAGCCGGAATCTGGCCCCAAGCCGCAGCTCGAATACTGTGTTTCTGCCCATGTTCGTTTTGGCATTCTCAAGTCTTGGATCGAGCGGACCTGCCACCGCCTTACGCATGAGCCGCTTCACGACCGCAGGATCGTAGCCTCGAATGCCTCGAAAGATCTCGGCGAACTCAGCGCCCTCAACCAGTGACCAAACCAGTTCCGGTAGGCGCGACTCTGTCTCAAGTGTCGCCGCCCGGCCTTGCGCGCAAGCGTTCTCGATTTCCCTGATATTCGCGATAGCACCGCGGAGCCTATCTAACGGCTTCACTCCCAAGCGACTCAGGTAGGAGTCGAATTCCTCAAGGTCGGTCGCTATTTCGCCATATCTGCGGTCAGGTATTTGCGGCATAACGTCCCAGGGTTGCCCAGATGACCACGGGGGCAAAGGCGCAAAAATTATTGGTCCTGTGTCTACTGCGGTTGACTGGCTTTTTTTGGCGATGAAGGTGGCCTAATTTCAGGTTGCTGCTTGCAGGCGACAAGCATGGTCCGCTCGATAGGAAGCCCCATGTATGCTTCTCAAGGACATCGTAACCGCGTGTCTCGCAGAGTTCCCCGGCCTTTGCGGAGCAAGTCTCCCAACTCAGAAGCGCACCGTCACAGTGAATTGTGTATCCAGCTCGCCCCTCCGCTGTGTAAGTTTCGCTGTCTGTAGCGCCAACTATGCCGTGATAGGTACTCCAGCATTCCGCCATCTGAACGAGCGCCAGCGCGAGCGCAGCGACGTACCCGGATTTCACGGCTTATTTGTTGAAAATGCTTGGAGCGAATAACTCACCATGGCGCCGACAGTCGATCCACGACGTCCCGCCGGGCCAGTACCCGCGAACACAACTCCCAACGGTCTTTGTCCGGATCAATGGTTTCCTGATACCGCATCTCGAAGACGTCCCGCGCCCGTTGCCGAAGATGGATGTACTCGTCCATCATCTCCTCGAGCTTTTCGACGCTTTCGATCCAATCGTCTTCGATCGTGTCCGGCAAACCACCAAAAATATCATAGCGGTTCTGCATACGACGCGAGAGGACTTGGTACACATTCTCATCCTGCGTGTCATGATAGACCAGATTGAGCATGTCCACGGTACGCCGCGCCTGGCCGAAGCGTTTAATCCGCCCCAGTCGCTGTTCGAGCCGCGCCGGGTTCCAAGGCAAGTCGACATTGATGAGGCTGCCAAGGGTTTGCAAGTTCAAGCCTTCACAGGCTGCGTCGGTAGCCACGAGCAAGCGGATTTCCCTATTCTTCACCGCTTTTTTGATGTCCTCGCGCTCCACAGAAGCAAAGTCCTCACCCCGAAACAGCCCGCTTTTGCCCGCACCCGCATAGACGCCTACAGGTTCTCCAGGCAACGACTTTGCCAGCTCCGCCCCAAGTGAGTAAGCGGTATCGTAGTACTGGCTGAAAATTATGCAGCCGTGCTCCAGCCAGGTTTTGCCTTCAGTGCGATGTTCTGTCAGAAAATACCGGACGGCGGCAACCTTGGGGTCGCGCGCTTCCGGGCGCGAGAGTTCCCCGATGATGATGCGAAGATGCGCGGCTTCCTCAGAAGTCAGCGCGCTTAACGCTTCTTCTATTTCCCTTACTTGTTCCTCGTCTTCGAACACTTCCCGATACAGCATTTTCGCGGCGGTGCTTCTACCAGATGCAAAGCTTGAACAGATCCGCTGCAGAAGCAGCGTCTTCATAAAGCCGGCCGCCTTCGTGCGCTTTTGTAGCGCTGCCGTAAACGCTTCGGCTGCGTGGTAAGCAAGGTCAAAGGGGAGGTTGGTCAGCAGGCCCAGGCCACTGAACTCGACTCCGGTGTATGCGCCTGTGGGAGCCGCCGGATTGGGATGAATGTCCACGCCGATCCGTTCCAATAGGCCCGCGTCTTCTAGGGTCTGGCGGCGGCGCAGCACTGTGTGGCGGAGGATGGGGTTGTGCTCTTGCAGGAAACCCGGCGCCAGGGCCTGCCCTACGGCCTGCTGCTCCAGAAATCCGAGCGAACCGAAGCCACGATCGCTAAAGAAGGTCTGATCAGGCAGGCCCATTTGCAGTCGCAGCGTGGCAAACAGTGCGTCTTCGGTCGCGGGAGGCACGGGGTTACGCAGCCATTCCCAAGCGTCCTTATCATCCGCAGGGATCTCCTCGCCTTTTACGATGGGAAGCGCTCTTTGACAATCCGGCCAGCGGCCAAACAACTCACGCCCGAGAACGAAGTCTGCGCCTGAGTTAAGGATGCGCAGCAGATCCCATAGTTCACGAACTTCGGTCTGGATCGGCGTCGCGGTGCCAAGCAGAAGGTTTTGAGTGCGGCGGCCGATATGCAGCATGAAATCGAGCAGATTGTTGGAGTCCTCCTTCTTAGCTCCCAGCCCGCCACGTCGGCGCGCCTTGTGGGCCTCGTCGAGGACCACCGTGCCGTACTTGCGTTCGAGCAGGTACTTGCGTTCGTCCGAGTCGTGGAAAATCAGGCCCGTGGAGGCGATGGCAATGCGAAACGGGCAGCGCGCGATATCCTCCGGCCCGCGTGTCTTGATGATGTGGCCCTTGGGGTCGATCCGCACCTTCTTCGTGGAAGACCAGACCGCGCTCGGTATGCCGAGTTTGTCCGTCAGCTCCACCTGCCACTGCAATGTCAAGGTCGAGGGGCAGAGGATAAGCACCGGACCATCGTCCAGCAGGGCCGAGATCATCGCACTCGCCGCGAGCGAAAGTGTCTTGCCGACGCCGACCTCATCGGCGAGCAGCAGCCGCACCTTTCCGTAGGTTTCACGGTGCTGGAGAAACATCGTCACGAAGGAGCGCTGCCAAGGTTGGAGTTGTTCCCCGCCGCGATAAATTGGGCTCTCGGCTAGGGCGGCGGCTGGCAGTTCCTTGAGCGTCGTCTCCTCGAAGCGGACCTCCACGCGATCGGCAACGCGTTTGATCTCCTCAACAATGGCGTCTGGTAGCGGATAGGCGTCCTTCCAGAGCGCGTCGAACTCCTGTTCGACCCACTCCACGCCTTCCTGCGAGGAATCCTCCCACAGGATCTCGTAGTTTTGCGCAAAGGCGCTCTTTGTCTCGTTGATCGAGCCGAGGAAACAGATCTTTGATCCATTATCGTCCTCGATGACCCCCGCCTTGCCGTGGATGAAGACACGGTCCTTAGGGACGACGCGAATCTCGACCCGGCCGCTGGTCAGAAGGTCGTGGAGGCGGCGATAGCGGTCGCGATGCAGCAGCGCCTCGACTTCCGAAGGGGCCTCGTTCCAGCGCTCCTTCAGCGCGGTCTCGCGGACGTGCTTCGATACCGCCACATCGGCAGCGTCTAGCTCGCTGTTGCAGACAATTTGCACTTTGGGAATCGCCGAGATCTCCTCACCAACCGGCTCGAAGATCGAGCTACGGAAGTAGCCCGCGATGCGCTTATAGCACTTTGCTTCCTTGAGTTTTACGCTGAGGAAGGCGTGGTCGAGGCGTTGGCGGCGGGAGGAGAAACGGGTGATCTCGCTCATGCGTGTCCCGACCTCACCCTAACCGCTGGTTCTTAACCAGCTCGTAAAGCACTCGTGCGTTACTGGCTTCCTCTTGGCGCACTCCATCGAGCCGCTTAGCCAGGTAGACCGCCATCTCGGCCGTCAGCTCGCGCTGAGTCATGTCTCCGTAATAGTTGGGAATGTTAAGAATCAAGTGGGCGAGCACCTCGTGGCCGTCCACGTTCTTCACCAGCTCCATCACGGCGTAAAGCACGGCACGCAGTATAGATTGATGCAGTTCTGAACCTTCGCTCATCTCGGCGCGACCTAACTCCACCGCGCTCTTCAGGCGTGCTTCATTGGCCTTCTGGCTGGCGAGTAGCGGCTTGAAGTCGCGCACTTTGAAGGCCTTGGCGAAGTTCTGATAATTGTCGAGCGTCTTAGCGCCACGAGCTTCCATGTCGAGCATTTTCAGGTAGAAGCGCTCAGCGCCGCTGAGCTTGTCCCAGTGGGCTTTGGCGATGCCCTGTGGAACAAGGTATTGGTTGGCGGTGTCGACGGCGAAGGCAATGAGGCCATCGACGAAGGTGGTCTCACCTTTTACCCGCGGACGAATGGCCTCGGCAGTCATATCGCGGCCATCTATGATCGCATATTTCGTGAGAACACGGAGGGCAGCGGCGTAACCGGCCATTTGAATGTCGGCATCCTCAAAGACATTTTCGTCACGATATAGCTCCTTCGCGTCCTGATTGAGGCCCGTGAGGCTTCCCACCTGTGCCTCAACTTCCTCCTGAATTTCCCAGGCTAAATCATCGCGCGTGGTCTTGTACACGCCGCGGCGCTTGCGCAGCACAAGCAGCACTGTTCCTTTGACGTAGCTACCCTCGCGCATAGGAGTATCCGTCTCTGTGACGACGTACCAGGCGGCGGTGACCTGTAAGCCAGCCGCCCAAACGATGTTGGCCATATCCGCCCAGATGGTACCGGACTGGTGAGTGAACATGATCACCTGAACGCCATTATCCGGCATGCGCTCACTCATGCGCTTATAAGCGGCTACCATCCCACGATGGAAATCTTCGCCTTCACCCTTGATAGCGAGCGAACGACGGCTGTCCCAGACCCAGCCGGCGAATTCTAAAGGTGGACTCCTACGCATCCAAGCGATGAAAAAATCCAGGATCTCCTCATACTTCACAGCGTCGCCGTAAGGTGGGTCCGTCACGAAAATGTCGCTGGGCGTATCAACCTCTTGGGCTGGCTGGCAGCACACGACGGAAACGCCTGAACATCGTGACGGAGTAAGCTCCAAGTCGAACATTTCCATCAATGGTTGGCTTGCACGGCAACCGTAGTTGAAGAACGCATTTAGCGCTTGATTGTAAAATACACTGGTGGGATTGTCGCTTCCTCCACCCGTCCTACCACCCTCGCCTGGTCGACTAGTGCCCGGCTTGGAAGTTGACCACACGCAAAGTTTGCTTGAGAAATTCAGAATCCGTGAAAGCATTACTAATGCGTTGGCGTCTTTGGAGTGCTTGCGGATTAGCCCGAGTGTCAGGAGGTGTCGTGCCGGGAACACGTGATGCCAGTATGTCCAGCCGCGGCCTCTGATCAAGCTGAGCCCCTGATACCTTGGTGGGCCACCCGGCTCTATTCGCATGTCAGGCAGCCAGCCCTTGAACTGCCAGTCAACTAGATGCTCTGCGATGAATTCCTCTGTGATACGTTCGCGGTGGAGGTCCTCGGACGTTACGGCGCAGAAATCGTAGTCAACACCCTTGCCCTCCTTTTTTGGCCGCATCCATTGCACGCAGTAAAGGCGCTCTTGAAAGGTGTCGCCGGGACGGGGTCTAAACTCGTCTTTTTCCCAGAGGCGCACACGATTACCAGTCGTTCCGTCAGGCTTCTGATAATCGCCACGGAGCGTTGAGATTTTCGTCTTGTAGGTGATCCCGTCCACTACGTGGGTCAAGTACGCCTCGCCAAACCTTCCCTCTCTGCCGACGGTGCCATCGGCAGCTGCCGCCAGTTCCTCTTCCGTGACGTCCGATTGGATCGCGATGTCGTAACACTTACGTATCGGGTCGGGCACCAGCACGGCAATGGTTCTTTTGCCGTAGCTCACTATTCTCGATGGGAGCAACGGATCCATCCATCCGGACTGTGGGCAACGTACCTCTAAGCAGTAGAGATATGACTTCGCTCTCGAACCCTTTCCGTCAGTCTCCACTCCGAGCGAATCAACTTCCGCCAGGACCTTTGCAACGACTCGTTTTTGCTCGTGTTCATCGTGACCTCGGTCTTGTTCCGATCCGCCAACAATGTGCAGTGAGGCCCAAGTGAGCATGCAGGCCACGGGATTCAGATCCGAGGCATAAACGTCGCAGCCGAGCCGGGCTGCCTCAAAGGCTATCTGGCCAGAGCCGCAAAAGGTGTCGGCTAAGCGTGGCCGGTGCCCGAAGCGCATGATGCCAAGTTGTTCGACCAATTCGGGTACGGACTGAGCATTCGTACGGAGGTGAGCGTTGACAGCATCCCAGATGTGGGCATGGACACTATCCCCGACCTCCTCGGGTCGCTTAGCCTGATCCACGCGCTTGAGGTAAGACAGACGGGGCAGCGTCTGCGCCTCCAGCTGTCGCCGCTCCAATTCACTGAGATCCGATCGCCAACTGACATTCACAACGTCATTGTTCAGCTGCGACCAGTCCACTGGCTCCGAGGAGTGGTCCTTCCGCTCCACCGTGAAGTAGTCAGAGCGATGGGCAAGGGAGACAGTGGCGATGATCTCCTTCGGCTTGGCACGGCGCTTCCAGCGGACGACAAAGGACTCATCGTCCATCGCCATAAGTTTTTCGAAGATATACAGATCGCGGGACGGATTGTCTGTGGCCGGTAGCAAGCAGCCGAGAATGCAGGCCTTGTTAAGAATGAGCGGCTTTCGGCCTTTCCAGTAGCTGCCGAGCGCGGTGAGCGTCTTTCCGTGACCTGCGGTCTGCTCCTTGTATGCCTCAGCGGACAGCTTCTGCACTGGCAGGAGCCGCTCGATCAGTGAGGGTGCCTCCTTGAGGGAAAAGGGAGCGCCGGCGGAATTCATTTTCGGTCTTCAAATAGCGGTAAGCTGAAGGGTTCGGTATCGACCGGGCGGCGCCGCTTGCGCCCCGCAGGTGGCTTATCCCCGTCGGATAGGGCAAAGAACAGCGCCCTGCGCCAGCCACGCAGCGAGTCCTCAGGCAGGCCACATTCGGCCACGGTCATGGCGAAGAGCCACCAGCGTTCCTCGGGGCGCAGCGCCGCCCACTTGCTGCAGATGACGGGGATCTGTTCGTCGTTCGCGGTCTCGGCTGCCCAGGCGAGCACGCATAGCTCCTTGCCCAGCAACCGGTCCACGAGGTTGGTGCCGGTATGCCATCGGCCGGTGAGCACCTTGGCCGCCTTGAGACGATCGTTGAACTCGCGGCGCGCGATGTCGGCAATCGCGGACCAGGTGGGGCGCGCGAGCGCAATCCGCTCTTCGTCACGGGGGATTCCGCCTTCCTGGCCCCGGTAGCCGTAGTCTTCGACGATGACGACCGCCTCGTTCCGCGCTTCCGAAATCTCGACGCGGAAGAGATGGGCGCCAAAGGTGGTCGACGCGCCGAAGTCGACGGTCGCGGTCTTATCGGTCATTGCTCGACGTCTCCTGGCTGCAATTCGATTCCCAGCCTGATGGCGAAGTCTTTCAGGTCGTGCCCGGAGGCGAAGTGTCCCTTGCGGAAGGTCATGGTAATCGGCGTGTCGGATGTGAATTTTTCCAGCACTTTGGTGAGCAAGGCTTCGATGAAAGCCGCGTCCACGGCGATTTCACCTACCTGTACGGCGATCATCTGACTGCCCTGGCCCACGGTGAGCACGATGCCCTCGAAGGTGGCCCCCTTTTCGGCAGCTTGCTTCAGCGCCTCGAAGGTCTTCCCGCGCGAGTCGAGCTTGCGACCGGTGCGCGAAACGAGGCGGCCAGGCTTCACCTGGTCGATCTGCAAGCCCTTCTTGCCCTTGGCCGGGAAATGGAACTCGGCCTTAGTTTCGATCTTGTCGGCCTCGGCAAATGCGCGCAACATGACGTCGGCATCACAGATGGAAATTGGACCCTCGTACGCAGAACCGTCGCGGGGCTCACTGCCGTCGAGCGTGTAGCGGATTGCTCCCTTCGGCGCGACCAAGAGTTCAACGCTGCGCTCCCCATCCTTCTCCGTAAGCAGGTTTCGTAGGACAAGCTTGTTGGCCCACGTGACCGGATCGCCAGTCTCATATTGGCCCGACGGGTCACACACCAAGAAGTTCACCCGCAGCGCAGCGGTGGTGTATGCCTGGTCCTTGAGTTGCGGACTCGAATCTGAGACCGGAGCATCTTCGGCGTAGTGGATGTGCGGCAAGGGGCCGGCGTTCTGCGGATTGACGCGTAGGCGCACCTTGCCTTCGTCATCGGGCTCGGACTCGGCAATGACCTGAGCAGACGTACGCTTCTTCTTCGGTTTCTTCGTGACGTAGCCGTTTCCGAGATCTTCCCAAAGACCGCGATTGCACGCGACAGACCTGAGCGTGTCCAATCCCTTGGGAGGTAGCCACGGCATACCGGCTTGCTCCGCGTAGCGGTCGGCCACGTCGGACCAGCGAGCGTCGTCCTGGTTTTCTGGCCAGAGGAGATCTTGCGCTTTGTCGCGGATAGGATCGAAGTCTTTCGCCACATCGAGGTAGAGCTTCAATGGGTCGGAGGTAAGCGTCTTCTCGATCTGCTCCTCGCCATTGAAGGGCTTCGTGGCATCGCGGGTCATGTCGAGCGCCTTAGAAGCGAGCTGCGCTGGCTTTCCGGCGCGTTGGCGCGGGAAAAGGACCTTGTCGAAAAGGTTTAGGATGGTGGAATTGAAGTCCTGCTCGTAGGCCTGTTGCTTGCGCTCCAGGTCGTCGCGCTGGGCGTGGCCCTAGGGAATGCGGCCATCAGCCTTCTGAGCGGCAAAGAGTTGCCGGGCAGCCTTCTCCACACTCCCCATCGCCGTCTTGTCGCCAGTAAGGACGCACAAGTTGTTCTTCTGGCTCAAGCCATCGAAGAATTTCCGCACCTCCTCAGGAGGAATCTTTGAATCAGGGCTGACGACGAGTAGCACGCGACCTTTGCGGACACGGTCGGACACCTCTTCCAGTCTGGGTAAAGGCAGGACGTCTTCGTAGCTAGTCTTGCGGGATGCCCTGAACATGTCGCGCAGGCGATGCCGGATCAGGTCGTCGACCTGGTTCTGTGGCGCGTCGTGGGCGAGGCTCTGCAGGAGCTTCGTGAGGTTTTCCTGCCGGTCGAAATAATAGCGGCCTTCTGGCGTGTGATGCACGTACCAGGCGACCTTTTCCAGCTCATCGAAGGCCGCGAGAAAGTCGGACGGCTCGCGGAGGGGTGAGACGAGACACTCGACCATTTCCTCGCTGATTAGACCTTTCACCGCGTTGACGGCGGTAGAGAGACTGGCCGTGAGCAGCAGGGCACCAATCTGAGTGGCCGCTTCCTTGCCGGTCTGCAGGTCAATGATCTGAGCGTGCGCAGAGTGCTGCGCGTCCCAAAGATCCTTCGCGATGACATCGCGCATGCCGGAGATCTCGGTCAGTTTGTCGCGGACCTCCGCTATGCTGAGGTCGAAGTGTTGTGCGCCTATCAGAAAGACGTCGTTCGCTTGACGGTCCCAGACCGATCGGAGCAGGCGGGAAACCAGCTCGATCAGTCCACGGGTTTGCTTGAACTGTTCGTTTTCCTTGAACAGCGCGATGACGTTCTTGAGCCGCGGGTGGAAGGGATACGTGGCCGCAATCTCGTCTGCAATCGCTTCGGCGCCGCGGCTGGCGGTTTTGGATTTAGCTGCTTCTTCCAGCTTCCGGCCGAACGTTTCGGCGATATCGCCTATCTCGGCCTTGTCGGGAAGCGACTTGAAGAGGCGCTTGCGCAAGATGTCGTAGATCTCGTTGGTCGCGAGGTCGACCGGCGTGATGATGCGCTCTTGCCGACCCAATTCGGCGCGCGCGTCTTCGAGTGCACGGTTGATAAGCCTGGCGCCCGTGTCGTAGGCCGCCGCGAGATCGGAAACGACGACGCACACGTTCTTCTTCTTGCCCGCGGCCGTTAACAGATTGGCAAAAGCGCGGGTAGCGATGTCGGCGACCGTGCCATTGCCAACTTTCTGGGTGTCAAGATAGTGGAAGTAGGGCGCATCTCATCGAGCAGGATAAGGACGGACTGGTCCCCGTCGAACAGCTTGAGCCAGTCCTTCTCGTCCGGTGCCTTGGGGCCACTCGTCCAGAACGCCTTGAATTGTTCCACCTTGCCGAGCTGGTCGGCGATCTCGCCCCAGAAGAAATGGTCGGGGTTGTTGCGGCCGTTGAAGGAGGCGATATTGGAGCTTGTGAAAGCCGAGGCTGCTGACATCCCCGCACAATACGTCTTGCGGAGCCCAGGGTGCTTAGCGAGCAACCCGAAGCCGACCAGTAAGTGGGTCTTACCGCCGCCCATTGCCTGCTTGAGATGAAAGACCGCCTGAGACGAAGCTCCGGCCAGCCGGGCAATGCCCTCGCTGATGAGGTCCTGCATACCCTGCGTGATGTATGTCTTCGCGAAGTAGGCCGTGCCATCGCCCTCGCCGGTAATCAACTCATCGAGTTGCTCGATCTGATCGCCGAGTTTGATGGAGAGCGCATTGTCTTGAAGTTGGCAGGCGTCTCGTACGGTCTTCATCGTGGGGTCACTTTCCCCGCATAGTCCTGCCTCGCCTCCCCGCTTAAATTCCAGACCAGCTCTGTTCGAATCCGAAGCTGTGAAAGCTGGTGCGGATTTGCTACGCCGTAAGGCTTGCCGTTCCTGCTCATGTTTCCCCCCTACTCTGCCCCGCCCTGTTTCTTAACCGCCCGGCATATCGCGATCCAGTTGTCATTAACCATACAATCGGGGTTGTATGGTTATGGCTGGTGTGGCGAAATCCGGGTTCAATTACAATTTTAGAGCCTCACTGATTTCGCGCGGGCGCACCGCGATCACGTGAAGGTAGGCTGCCGCGGGCGCGTCCGGCTGCCGTCTCCCCTGCTCCCAATTTCTCAGCGTCGGCAGAGGAATTCGATATTTCTGGGCGAATTCCTGCGCGTTGGACCGATGCGGATTCGGAGTATATCCGGCGCTTGCATGTGATCAAGACGCTAACCTCTGCCATCCGAAGTATGACGAAGCGCGCGCAGCGGCGAAACGCTCCAGCGCCTTTTCCGCACGCCGAAAGCTCCATGCGGCGCCGGACCAACCGCCTCGGGCCGTTGCTGTGTTCGACAAAGAGCCGATGGGAAAAGCCTCCGGTGAGTATCTCAGCCGCGTGAAAGTTAGCGGCGGATGGCGTAAGGCATATCATCACCAGTGGACACGAATACAGGCTTTGCGTGAGGTGGAGAAGTCCTTTTCACGTGGCGCTCTCTACATCCTGCTCCGCAATCCCATTTACGTCGGCGAGATCCGACACAAAGGCGCGCGCTATCCCGGCCAGCATCATCCCATCGTCGAGCGTTCAGTGTGGGACAAGAGCCAAGAACTTCTGCGCCTCCATACAGTTCGGACCGATGGCAAGCCGAGCGGAGCCACGTCTAGTCCGCTCATCGGCAAGCTGTTCGACGACCAAGGCGAGCGGCTGACGCCGAGTCATGCAGTCAAGGGCAATCGCCGGTTAAACGGATAGGTGCCCTCAGCCCGGCCGATTCGCCTTTTGACCCACCACAGCGATGTGATTTTCGAGACGTACGCTCCGGAATGCGAACGCGCAGGCGACTGGATGTATGGCGCGATTCGAGCAATGTGTGGTGGTAGCAGGGAAGGAGCGGGAGCTATGAAGAAAGGCTCGAAATCGGTGAGAGACCCCCAAAAACTGGCGTCGGAACTGGAGCAACTCCGCGCACTGAACTCGGAGCAACT
>Ga0073928_10007066_pt1 | contig 14766 bp, 8 predicted proteins | sample PaiPotPPA55metaG_FD_76969 | JGI IMG/M metagenome (GOLD analysis project Ga0073928, IMG submission 76969) | Iron sulfur acid spring bacterial and archeal communities from Banff, Canada, to study Microbial Dark Matter (Phase II) - Paint Pots PPA... ... | reverse complement strand
GCCGAGGGCTTCGCGACGCAACTCCATGTCGCCCTTGAGCGCCCACTCGGCCTCCGGGCCGATCCAGCCCCGCGCCGCCCACCAGTGCGCCGCGTTGCGCAGGATGGAGACCTCGCGCTCGTACGTCCGGCGATCGATCATCAGGGCCCTGCGGGCTAGGGCCTCGCGCAGCGTAGCCTCCGCGCCCTCGCCGTCGAGGCGGGCGAGCAGCACGACGGGGGAAGCGGCGCCGCGTCGGGACGAGCCGGTCGGCGGGTTGCGGGCCACGAGCAGCCAGCCCCACGTGTTCAGGGTGACCCGGTAGACGCGCTGCGAGGCGGGGGAGATGTGCGCGGCCGCGAGGTACCGGTCGACGGCGACGGCGTACTCGACCGGCTCAGCCATATCGAGGCCTCCTTTGCTCTACCGCAGTAAATGAAACTCACTGGCGCGGTAAATACATATCCATTCGCTTTCACCTTGACCGTACCAGCCGGATCTTCCTTGTCCGAGCATCCCGGCAGCTGCACTCTCTTGAGTCATGGAGACTCAACAAGGCCGACGGGCAGCCCTCGCGCACCCCGGCTTCCGGCGCTACTTCCTCGGCTACGCGGCTTCGCTGCTCGGTACCGCGATGGCCGGGCCCGCGACCGTTTTCGCGTTCCTCGACACCGGACGCGGCGCGGATCTGCTCGGCCTCGTCCTGTCCGCCGGGATCGTGCCGATCCTGCTCTGCCTGCCGATCGCCGGGGTCGTCGCGGACCGGATCGGCTGCCGCCGGGTGATCCTTTTCGCCGACGCCCTGCGGTGCGCGAACCAGGCCGCGTTCACCACCACGCTGCTGCTCGCGCACCGGCCGCCGGTATGGGTGTTCGTGCTCTTCATATCCGTCGACGGCGCGGGCGACGGGTTCTTCTTCCCGGCTTTCAGCGCCCTGATTCCGCGCCTGGTGGACGACGAGGTGCTCACCCCGGCGAACGTGCTGATGAGCATGACCAGATCGGGCGCGGCGGTGATCGGGCCCTCCCTGTCCGGCGCGCTCGTGGCCGCCTTCAGCCCGCCGCTCGTGCTCGGCCTGGACTCGGCGAGCTTCGCAGTCTCCTTCATCGCGCTGCTCGGTATCCCGGTGGCGATCCCGGCCGCGGCGAGTGAGCCCGCGAAGTTCCGCGTAGACCTGCGTGAGGGCTGGTCCGTCTTCGCCGCGCACCCCTGGTTCTGGATGCAGACGCTGCAGTTCGCCCTCTTCAACTTCCTGGTCTGGGCCCCGTTCCTCGTCCTCGGCCCGACCCTGTCGGCTCTCCACTACGGCGGGGCGCGGGCCTGGGGCATCACCATGGGCTGCTACGGTCTCGGCTCGATCATCGGCGGCGCCCTTCTGCTGCGCCGCCGCAAGCCCCGAAACCCGCTGGTCGTCGGCATCGTCTGCACCGCCGCGTACGCACTGGCTCCGGCCGGGTTCGCGCTGCGCCTGCCGCTCGCCGCGATCGTGGTCCTGATGACGGTGTGCGGCGCCGGCACGGCGATCTCGGGGGCGCTCTACGCGACCATCTCGCAGCGCACGCTGCCCGCCGAGGCACGCGCTCGGGTGAGTTCGTACAACGTGCTCGGCGCCTTCGCGCTCGGCCCGCTCGGCCTGGCCGTCGCGGGTCCGGTCGGCGGCGCCGTCGGGTATACGACGCTGCTCGGCTTCGGCGCGTGCTACCAGGTCGTCTCCGTCGGGCTGATGCTCGCGATCCCGGCCGGTCGCCGACTGCCCGAACCCAAGGGATCCGCCGGAACGCCGATACACGCCGCGTCTTCCTCATGAATGTCGGGATCTCGCCAATGCGCTCCCCTGGTGCCTGCGCGACCACGCTGCGAGAATCGGCAGCCGGGTGAAAATCGCAGTTGCCTGATACGGAGGTTGCATGATATCGCCGCGTTGGCGCCGCGGTGCCGGGGTTACCGCCCTGTGCGCCGCAGCGCTCGCCTTCGCCGCTCTTCCCGCGAACGCGAGTTCGAGTAGTGGAAGCGGCAGCGGCGCCGCCGCGCTCTCCGTGAACCAGCCGGTCATCGTGGTGCTGGCGAACCAGTACGCGAACCTGCCGGACACCTCGACCGGTCACGGGGCCCGCGCATCGGCGCTCTCCTCCGCACAGGCACCTTTTGTCAGTGCCCTGAACTCCTCCGGCGCGCGCAACGTGCGTCCGCTGACCGTGGTCAACGCCGTCAGCGCCACGGTCTCGCCCGCCGAAGAGGCCACGCTGCGCGCGAACCCGGACGTCAGCGAGGTCGTGCCCGACTCGGCGATCAAGGTGCGGAGCGGACTCACGCTGCCGGCCTCCACACTGACCGCGAGCACCCGAGCCGGAAGCTCCGCTCAATCCTCGGTCACGCTCCCCGCCGGGACCTGCGCCGCGGACGGCGGCGTCCAGTTGGACCCGGAGGCCGACGAGGCGATCAGCGCGGACTCCGACGTCCCCGGCGCCAAGACCGCGCGCTCGCTGGGCTTCACCGGCTCCGGCGTGACCGTCGGCGACATCGCCGCCGAGATGGACGTGAACACGCCCGAGCTGATCCGGCCCAACGGCACCCACGTGATCGCCGACTACCAGGACTTCACCGGCGAGGGCGCGAACGTCGTCGGCGGCAACCAGATCGAGTCCTTCCTCGACGACGGCATGATCGCCGCGCAGGGCAACGACGTCTACAACCTGCAGGACTACACGTCCTCCGCGCTCGGCAAGCCCTGCCTGATCCGGCTCGAGGGCGTCGCGCCCGGCGTCACCCTCGACGCGTACAAGGTCTACGGCGAGAACGACTACACCACCACCTCGGCGTTCCTCGAGGCCATCGACTACGCCGTCACCGTGGACCACGTCAATGTCCTGAACGAGGAGGCCGGCTCCTTCCCGATGCCGGACACCAGCGCGGACCTGATCAAGGCCGCGAACGCCGCCGCGATCGCCGCGGGCGTCACCATCACGGTCCCGTCGTACGACGCGGGGGACCAGAACACGATCTGGTCGCCCGCCTCCCAGCCCGGCGTGATCGCGGTCGGCGCCTCGACGACCTTCCGGTCGTATGCGCAGTCTGACACCGACGGATACGACAGCATCGGCGCGACCGGCTACGTCAGCGACAACATCAGCTCCCTGTCCTCCGGTGGAGCCACCGAGCAGGGCCGCAGCATCTCCGTCGTCGCGCCCGGCGACCTCGACTGGATGATCTGCACCGCGAGCAAGACCGTCGCCCCGGACTGCACCAACACCCTCGGCCAGCCGAGCCCGATCCTGCAGGAGGGCGGCACCAGCGAGGCCGGGCCGCTGGTCGCGGGCGTGGCCGCGCTCGTCATCCAGGCCTACCGGTCCGCGCACGGCGGCGCCAGCCCGACCCCCGCGCTGGTGGACGAGCTGATCGAGTCGACCGCCGACGACCTCGACGTGGTCGGCGCCGAGCAGGGATCAGGCCTCGTCGACGCCTACCGGGCCGTCGAAGCCGCGATGTCCGTGCACACCGGCGACGGCAGCCCCAAGCCCGTCGGCAATACCCTGATCGCGAGCGCCGACCAGTTCGACGCGACCGGCACACCCGGCAGCGTGCAGCGCTTCACGACTCAGCTCACGAATACGGGGTCGAGCACGCAGACGGTCAGCCTCGGCGCACGTACCCTCGGCGCGAGCACCGTCGTCGAGACCAAGGCCGTGCAACTCGCCGACACCGACTCGACCTTCGTCGACCAGTACGGATACACGAACAACTACCTCAAGGTGGCGTTCACCGTGCCGAGCGGCGAGGACCGCCTCGACGCGAACATAGCCTGGCCGGGCACCGGACAGTCGGCCGTCAACCTCGCCCTGCTCGATCCGAGCGGCAAGTTCACGGCGTACAGCCTGCCCAACGGCAACGGAAACCACGGGCACGTGGACGTGCACAACCCCGTACCCGGCACCTGGACCGCCGTCATCTCGGACGCCGACAGCAGCCAGGGCGGCTACGTCGGCAGCGTGCTGTTCAACGCCGCGGTCTCGAAGTTCCAGTCCTTCGGCCACGTCAGCCCGTCGAGCGTCACCCTGCGCCCCGGCCAGTCGACCACCGTCGCGGTGACCGCGCAGAACCCGAGCCAGGCCGGCGACCTCAGCGCCTCGCTCGCCTTCAAATCACCCCAGTCGGGTAGCAGCTCGATCCCGATGACCCTGCGCACCGAGATCCCGGTGAACCACGGCAGCGGCTCGTTCACCGCCGACATCCAGGGCGGCAACGGACGCGGCTACGTCCCGGCGCAGAGTGAGTTCTACGTCGTCAACGTGCCGAAGGGCGAGCCCGCGCTGGACGTGCAGCTCGCACTCGGCAACGCTGAGACAGACCCCTACTACGCCTATCTCGTCGCCCCCGACGGCGAGAACCCGGCGCGCGCCTCCAACGAGACGCTCGAAGGTTCGGGCTCGACCGCGACTACGGTCGCCAGCAGCGGGACCGAGCTGCATACGCTCAACCCGGAGGCGGGTCAGTGGACGATCATCGTCACCTTCACCAACCCGGTGACCGGCGACGTGCTCGACACTCCGCTCTACGGCAAGGTCTCGTTCGCGCCGACCGCGGCCACCGCCAAGGGCGTCCCGCAGGGCGGCGTGCTGGCGCGCGGCAAGCCGGTGACCGTGAGCGTGACCGTGCACAACAAGTCGCAGGGCATTGAGTCCTACTTCCTCGACCCGCGGCTCAGCCAGTACGTGACGACGCCGCTCGTCTCGACCACTCCGACCAGCGGCCTGACACTCCCGCTGACGTACTCGAATGCCGAACCGCAGTGGATCGTGCCGACGCAGACCACTCAATTGGGTATGGCGGTCACTTCCACGGCGCCGGTCCAGTTCGACAGCTCGCCCTACAACGGCGAGCCGGACGTCGGCTCGACGGCGGTCGGCGACGACGCGTACGCCTCGTACTCGGCCCCTGAGATCACGCAGGGCGACTGGGACATCGTGCCGCAGCCGACCGGGCCCTTCGGTTCGTCCGGAGCCGCGCAGAGCTCGACCGCGTCGCTGTACATGACGGCCGTGACCCAGGCCTTCAACACGGACGCGACCTCGGCGAGCGGCGACCTGTGGGAGACCGGGGTCAGCGCCTCGGCCACCTTCGCGCCGGTCATCGTGCAGCCGGGCGGCTCGGCCACACTCACCTTGACGATCACCCCGAGCGCCGTGTCCGGAACCCCGGTCTCCGGCGTCATCTACCTGGACGACTCGTCGAGCCTGAGCAACAACGGCACCTCACCGACCGGCGACGAGCTGGCGGCCTTCCCGTACCACTACACCGTCGGGTGACCGGCACCCCCAAGAGCACGCAGGACGGCGCGCTCCGGCTGACCCGCGATCAGCCGGACCGCGTCGTCCTGCGCGTCATGGTCCTGACCTGCGCGGACACTGCCCAGAGCAGCAGCGTCACCAGGAAGCTGATCGCCGAGTACTGATCCGTGATGGTGAAAAGCTGCACGATCGTGCTCAGCGTGATGAACGTGATCGCGGCGGCCAGCAGCGCCACGCACAGCAGCACGCGCCGATCGGTCCGGTAGAACCGCCAGCCGTACGAGCCGACCGCGCTGCGCGCCGACCAGAGCGTGAAGGCCGGACCGGCGACGAGGATCGCGACCAGCACCGAGCCGAGGATCCGCTGGCCCACGTTGCCGAGCTCGGGGGCGAAGGCGTCCACCGCGTCCACGCCGAGCACGCTGAGCCAGGTCAGCCGCCACACCCGGCTCAGCAGGATCGAGTCGATGTTCCGCCGGGCCAGGTCCTGCTGCGGATCCGAGCTCAGCGCCCGGCGGAAGCCCTTGAGCGCCTTGTTGCCGCGGCGCGCGGAGCGGTCAAGCACGGCGAGGTTGTTCAGCGCCATCGCGTGCTGCGGATTGAGTTCCAGCACCTTGAGATACGCGGCGCGCGCGTCCTCGGTGCGGCCCAGCGCCTGATAGGCGAGCGCGCAGGCGAAGTGCGTGTCCGGGCCGTCCGGACCGAGCTGCCGGGAGCGCTCGGCCGGGGCGACCGCGCGGGCCGGGTCGAAGTGGCAGACGCAGCGGGCCAGCAGCATGTGCCCGCGCCATTCGTTCGGCGCGAGCATGGTCGCCTCCAGCGCGATGTTCGCCGCCAGCCGGAACTCGCCGCGCTTGTAGTACATGTGCGACAGGACCCTGCGACCGTGCTCGGAGTCCGGGTCGGCGGCCACCGCGGCGCGCGCCGTCGCCACCGCCTCGTCCTGCCGGCCGACCGCCGACAGGCACAGCGCGGCCAGCCGCAGCGCCTCGGCGTTGTCCGGCCTGCCCGCCAGGATCTGGCCCACCGCGTCCAGCGCCTCGGCGGACCGGCCCAGGTCGTAGAGCTGCTGGGCGCGGTCGAGCTGTGCTTCCGTGTCCGTGCTCACGCGGCCCCGCCCCCTGCTGCCGTCGCGTTCCTCAAAGCATCCTGCGCTTCTTCAAATAGGCCGCCAGGTCGTCGTAGATCCCTGACTCGTTGGCGAACATCGCCACGTTCCGCGCGCTCTCCAGCCAGGCGCCGACCGACGGACGCACCTCGCCGACCGCCGCCTCCAGATCGCCCATGCCGATCAGCCGCACCTGCCCGGTGCGCGCCGAGTCCATCAGCGCCAGCTCCGCCGCGGTCTCGCACACGTGCGCCAGGTCGGCGCCCGAATAGCCCTCGGTGCGCTTGGCCAGCGTGCCCAGCCTCACCCCGCTGACCGGCCGGTCCCGCAGGTGGTGGCGCAGGATCGCCTCGCGCGCGGCCTGGTCCGGCGGCAGCACGAGCAGCGTCCGGTCCAGCCGCCCGGGCCGGCGCAGCGCCACGTCCACGTCCCACGGCGCGTTGGTCGCGGCCAGCACGAACACGCCCTCGTTGGCCGCGTCCACGCCGTCGAGCTCGGTCAGGAACTGGTTGACCACCCCGCGCGCGGCGTTGTTGCGCAGCTGGCTGCGCTTCTGGCCGAGCGCGTCGATCTCGTCGAAGAACAGCACGCACGGGGCGTTGCGCCGGGCCGTGGCGAAGATCTCGCTGAGATTGCGCTCGCTGTTGCCGATGTACATGTCGAGGATGTCCGCCAGCGTGACGGAGATGAAGCTCGCGCCGAGCTCGCCCGCCACCGCCCGCGCGATGAAGGTCTTGCCGCAGCCGGGTGGGCCGTAGAGCAGCAGGCCGCCCTTGAGCGACTTGTGGTATACGCGGGCCAGCTCGGGATTGCGCATCGGCGCCAGGAAGGCGACCTCGAGACGCTGCTTGACCTGCTCCATCCCGCCCACGTCGGCCAGGTTGACGGCCGAGGACTCCAGGTCGAAGGCGGGCTCGGTCAGCTGCTCGCCGTTCTCGCCGACGAACAGCGGCTGGGCTATCTCGCCGAGGTCGCGGGCCGCGGCGTCCCAGTCGAAGGAGTCGTCCACGTCGCCGGGAACGCGGGTCTGGCCGGGGATGGCGTCGGCGAGCGAGGCGGAGTCCGGCGCCGGGGCCGTGGCCGGCGGTTCGGCGGGGGACGGCGACGGCGCGGGCGCCGCGGCCGGGCCCGGCCGGCCCTGGCCCTCGTCCGTCGTCGAAGGCTGAGCTCCGGCGCCGGGCGGCGCGGCGGCGGCGGGCGCGGCCGGGGCGGCCAGGGCGCGGCGCATCAGCTCCAGCGCGTGCGCCGAGGCGGGCTCATGGCCGAGCGCGACGCCGAGATGCGGCACCGCCTCGCCCGCCCGGTCCACGCCGAGCAGCAGCTCCGCCAGGTGCAGCCGCAACGGCACGTCCGCGGGCGCCGCCTCGACGGCTCGGCGCAGACTTGCTATCAGCGGTTCATCAGCCACCGGATACTCCTGTCGGTTCGTGCTCGTGGGCCCCGGCGTCACGCGGCGGCCCCAGGCTATCCCTGCCGCGATCGGGAACGGAAGGGCGGCCCAGGACGATGCGGGACATAGTTACGGAATCAGGACCGGCTTCGGCGGTCTCCGTCAGACCGTGAATATGCCGCCGGTTGCCGCCGGTGTTCGTACCCGTGCGGCGCGTAATCGCAAAAGGCTGCGAAGGGCGCCGCGCCGCATTCGGCATCGAAGTGTCGCGGCTTGGTCCACCGGCATGTGATCCACAGTACCCGGGTCGCGGATGCCGGGCTGTGTAACGGAACCGGCGTCGCGGCGCGTGTCGCGGCACCCCTGCTGAGGTTACCGTTTAACCGATTCGTGATTAACCCGTGGCCTTTACGTGTCGAGTCTGTGAGCTCCTCCCCAGTTGAACGTGAGCACACTCACAGGAACGCGTTATATCGTCTTTCTGTCAGCCGGATGTCAGCGCCGCGTCAGCCGACACTCATACCTTTCTCATGGGCCGCTCCGCGGCGGCCGCTCGACCGTAGTTGACCCGAGGGGGATCAGTCATGGCCACACTCGCCCGCTGGTGCTTCCGGAACAGGGGCAAAGTGCTCCTGATCTGGTTCATCGTGCTCATCGGCAGCTTCGCCGGCGCCAACCACTGGGGGGACTCGTACAACACGTCCTTCTCCATGCCGGGCACCGACTCGACGAAGGCCCTGTCGCTGCTGCAGAGCTTGGACGCCAAGGCGTCCGGCGACACCGACCAGATCGTGCTGCACACGCTCGACGGCGCGAAGATCACTGATCCGGCCGTCGAGCAGAACGTGCGGGCGATGCTCGCCAAGGTGGACAAGGTCCACGGCATCGTCGGCACCACCGACCCGTACGCGACGGTCGGCGGCCGCCCGAGCGGGGCGATCAGCTCCGACGGAACGATCGCCTACTCGACCGTGACCTTCAGCGGCAACCAGACCACCATCCAGCTCGCCGACGTCAACACCCTGGTGAGCACGGCGAAGAGCGCGGCGAACTCGAAGCTGGAGGTCGAGCTCGGCGGCACCGACATCGAGGGCACCGAGCAGTCCAGCACCGGCAACTCGGAAGGGCTCGGCTTCCTCGCCGCGCTGGTCGTTCTGCTGCTCGCCTTCGGCTCGCTCGTCGGCGCGTTACTCCCGGTCGTCGTCGCCATCTTCGGCCTCGGTATCGGCACCTCGCTGATCATTCTCTCCTCGCACGTCCTGACGATCCCGGCGCTCGCACCGATCCTCGCCGCGCTGATCGGCATGGGCGTGGGCATCGACTACGCCCTGTTCATCGTCACCCGGTTCCGCAGCGGGGTACGCAGCGGCCTGAGCCATGAGGATTCGGTCATCCGGGCGCTGGACACCTCGGGCCGCGCGGTCATCTTCGCGGGCACGACCGTCTGCATCGCGCTGCTCGGCATGCTGACCACGCAGATGAGCTTCCTGTCCGGCTCCGGCATCGGCGCCGCGATCGCCGTGGGCACCGTCGTGCTCGCCTCGATCACGCTGCTGCCCGCGCTGCTCGGCTTCAAGCCCGTCGCCAGACGGGTGATCTCGCGCAGCGGCCGGCGCAAGCTGCGCGACTCCGGGCCGGTCACCGGCGAGCCGACGGGCGTGTGGGCGCGCTGGTCGAAGGTCGTCGAGAAGCGGCCGAAGATCCTCGCGGTGTGCGCCGTCGTCATCATGGGCGTGCTGCTGATCCCGACGCTCTCGGTCCGCCTCGGGTCCTCGGACCAGGGCAACGACCCGAGCAGCAGCACCACGCGCAAGGCCTACGACCTGATGGCCGAGGGCTTCGGCCCGGGCGTCAACGGCCCGCTCGACGTCGTCGCCCAGCTCGGCTCGTCCTCGGACGCCGCCGCGATCCCGAAGCTCGAGACCGCGATCAGGCAGCAGCCCGACGTGTCCACGGTGTTCGCCACGCCGGTGACCGCGGGTTCGACGGTCGTCACGATCCTGGTCGTGCCGAAGACCGCGCCCGAGTCGGTGGACACCACCAACCTCGTCAATGATCTGCGATCCAACGTGATCCCGCCGCTCGAGCAGGGCACGACGATGCACGTCTACGTCGGCGGTATCACGGCGATCTACGAGGACTTCGCGACCGTGATCAAGTCGAAGCTGCCGCTGTTCATCGGGGTCGTGATCGCGCTCGGCTTCCTGCTGCTGATGATCGCCTTCCGCTCGCTGCTGGTGCCGCTCGCCGCGGCGCTGATGAACCTGCTCGCGGCCGGAGCCTCGTTCGGCGTGCTCGTCTGGATCTTCCAGTACGGCCACGGCTCGGACACCCTCGGCCTGGGCGGCGCCGGTCCGGTGGAGGCCTGGCTACCGGTGATGATGCTCGCGATCCTGTTCGGCCTGTCCATGGACTACCAGGTCTTCCTGGTCTCCCGGATGCACGAGGAATGGGTGCACACGAAGGACAACCGGCGCGCGGTGCGCGTCGGGCAGGCCGAGACCGGCCGGGTGATCACGGCCGCGGCCACGATCATGATCTGCGTGTTCCTCTCCTTCCTGCTGATCGGCCAGCGCCCGGTGGCCGAATTCGGCATCGGCCTCGCCGTGGCGGTCGCGCTGGACGCGTTCGTGCTGCGGATGCTGCTGGTGCCGTCGATCATGCAGCTGTTCGGGAAGGCGAACTGGTGGCTGCCGTCCTGGCTGGACCGGATCCTGCCGAAGCTCTCGGTCGAGGGCGACGCCACGCCGCCGGAGGGCCGTGGCTACCTGGACCCGGTGCTCTTCGCGACCAAGGCCGAGCTCAAGGAGGCCAAGGCCGCGGTCAGCGGTTCCGGCGAGGGCTCGGGCACGGGGTCCGGCCCGGCGGAGGAGGACGCGGTGTCCAGCGGCCGCCGCTGAGTCCGCGGTAGTTGACGTAGCGCGCCCCGGTAGCGATCGGTTCGTCCGATCGGTACCGGGGCGCCTGACGTTCTTCGTCAGTTTTCATACGCCCGGGTAACAGGCTCGCAGCAATCTGTGGATCGCAGAGTTTTTTAATGTTCGCTCAAGGAACGCCTCACCGCGCCCGGAAATCTTGGCTCTCGTCCCCAACGGGACACGGAAGACCACAGACCACCGAGAGAATCAGTGAGGGGAAAAGGCATGGCACGGACGGGAACACGCTCTGGTAGACGCGGTCGGAAGCTGGCGCTGCGCTTCGGCGCGTTGACGGTGGCCGCGACGGCGGGCCTCGGCCTGCTGGCGGCCTGCGGTTCGTCGAGCAGCAGTAGCAGCGGCACGACGAGCACCAGCACGCAGTGCGCCAGCGGCGGCGGCCAGGGCGGCGCGCCCGGCGGCAGCGCGAGTATGGGCACCAAGCCGACCGGCACCATGACCGGCACCCGCCCGACGGCGATGGCCAGCGGGATGAGCGGCACCAAGCCCACCGGCTCGATGCCGAGCGGCGGGACGAGGCCGACCGGCGGTTCGGGCTGCGGCGGCGGCATGGGCCAGGGCGGCGCGCCCGGCGGCGGCAGCACCAGCGGCGGCTAGCGGCCGTCACTCACCCTTTTCGCCGCCGGTCGCGGAATGCGCGGTGATCGAGAGTCCGTCTCGATCCGGTCGCGGGAGGCATGTGGGACGCGTGCGCCGGGTAGGCATTCGTGTCTCTGGTGACGTCCGCCGGGGCCCGTCCACCGCGCCGGGCCCGCGGCAACCCCGCAGGTGGGCGGCGCGAGAAGTGGCCGTCGAGCCGAGGCTCCGAACCCCTCGGCCCGGCGGTCATCGCGCTCTCCGCGCGCCACGGCTCAGCTCACCTCAGCTCGGACGCTCGAACAGGTAGATCGCCGCGGGCCCGGCGTCCCCCGGATCGTCCGACTCGACCATCCGCACCTCGACCAGCCGGAACCCGTTCTTCTCCAGCACGCGGCGGGACGCGGGGTTCTCCGCCTGCGGCACCGACGCGATCCCGGCGATCCGCGGGTACAGCCCGAACACGAGTTCCCGCAGCGCGCCGATGATCGCCGTGCCGAGCCCCTTGCCGCACCACTCCGGCGCGCCGATCAGATAGTCGATCCCGGCGACGTTCGGCAGCCCGATCGCGCGATCCCACTCCGGGTGGTCGACGTGCAGGTACGTCTCGCAGAAGCCGACCGGAACCGCGTCCGCCAGAATCAGGAACAGCCGGGTCGGATCCGTGCCGTCGATCGCCGGGCCATAGTGCGCGTCGAGCGCCGCCGGCGACGTGCCCTCAGCTTGCGGCCACCAGCGGGCCACGTGCGGGGCGTCGAGCCAGCCCGACAGAATCGGCAGTTCAGCACGCGTAAACGGCTGGAACTCAATCATCGTCTCCATGAACTCCATGAATCAGCCTTCAGATCGCATCCCACGGCGCCGAGTCGTACGCCGCGTTCATCGCCTTGACGAACTCGGCGGCGACCGGCAGGTCAACCTCGTCGATCCTGCTCACGGCCGCGATCCCGCGCGAATTGGTCACGCACGCGCCCGCGAACCCGCCGCCGTCGACGAGGTCCGCCAACGTCACCCGCGCAGTGCGCGACGGCAGCCCGTACTCGGCCGTCCGCGGCGCGGTGAGCAGCATCGCGATGCCCGCGAGCTGCGGCCCATCCGGCCAGACGACACTGTCGCCGTCAAAGAACGCGATGTTCGCGATGCCGGCCTCGGCAATCGTCCCGTCATCCGCCACCAACAGCGCGTCGTCGTAACCGTCGCCCGCGACCTTGCGGAGGTGGTAGCTGTGACCGAAGTCGCTCGGCCGCTTGATGTGCGGCACGGCGCGCAGATAGCGCACTGACTTCAGCCGCTGCGACGCGCCCTGCGGCATGACGAACGGCGCCCGAACCGTCACGAACACCCGCACGGCCGCCCCGCCGCCCGCCCCGCGCACGATCACCCGCACAGAGGCATCAAGACTCCCGCCCCGCAGCGCATGCCGAATGAGGCCCCTGACACGCTCGCCGTCCAGCGCTTCGCCGAATACCTCGCGGTTGGCCGCATCAAGCCTGGCCAGGTGCAGTTCAAGTCCGCGCGTCCGCCCGCCACGCACCTGCATCGCAGTGAAGTGGCCATACGGGTTCAGCGCCGCATCCTGCAACGCCTCGCGCGTCGGCTCGTCGCCGTCGACCTCGATATTCAGCATGGCCGCGCTCCCACCACTCTCATGCCCCCAACGTTACCCGCGGCCCGCCCTTCAGCCCTGGAGTATCCCGTAGATCTCCAGGTGTCCCTGATCCCCGACAATCACCAGGCCGTCCGCCGTGGTCGGCACGGTGAAGTGGTCGAACTCGCCCGGATCGAGCCCGTCCCTGGCCGCATCGCCGGCGCTGCTCCACAACTGCTTGGCGACGTCGTCCGCCGCGAACGCCCGCAGCGTGGCCCCGTGCGTCTGATCGACCGTCCACACCACACCGCTGCCCGGCTGCGAGTCGTTCCCGGTCACCACCGGAATCGCGCCGGGATACGAGAAGGCGAGCGGAGCCTGGGCGACGGGCGTGGCGTCAATGGTCCCGCCGGGCTGCAGCCGATACTGCGTCAGCCGCGAGGTAGAGCCGCTCCCGTACACATACGCGCTCGTCGCCCCCTGCGAGGACCCCCGCGAAGACTCTTGCGACCAGTACGCCCACGTCCCCCACATCCCGCCCTCGACCGTATTGAAGCTCAGCTCCTGCCTAATGGTGTCAATATCAGTACGCCGCTCGGTCTTCTCATTACAGGGCGCGGAAACGGTGTGATACCCGCCCAGTGACGCTTCAGGGAGCACGTACACCGCGCCGGTCTTCGAGGAGAGTACGAGCTCGTGCTCACCCGGCACGACGAGCGGCGCGCCGGAGCCGAGGTCCTGGTCGTGCTGGGCGCGGCAGAGCTGGTCGAAGGGGGTGAAGTAATCGAGGATATGCAGCGTCCCCTCCTCCGGCACGACCTCGAGCACCGAGTCGCCAGCGTCCCGGCCGTCGCGGTCAAGATCGAACGGCCCGTTACCAGTGGCAAGATAAAGATGGCCATGCGCGTCCACGGTGATGCCGCTCTCCGACTCCCACATCCCGCCGCCCCAACTGTCCGGCGAGGTGTTGAACACGACCCGACGCGTGAGCGTAGACGTCGAGTAGCCGAGCACCCAGCCGTGGTACGGCGCCCACCCGCACCACGAGGCGAACCCCGCGTAGACGACCCCGTTCACCTCGGTCAGCCCCATCCGCTGCTGCTCCTCAGCAGCGCGAAAGGCGACGGCGCCATTAACGGCATCAAGCCCAGACCCGCCAACCGACGCGGATACCACGGCCGACGGACGCGAGTCAGCCCCCGTCCCCAGCACAAGCGCGTGCAGCCGATAGGTCATCACGCCGTGCTCGACATCGAGCGCCATGACGTAAATGGTCTGCGTAGCCCAGTCAATGACCGGCGTGCTAGTAATCCCCACCTCAGGCACGATCGAGCCGCAAAGCCGGTTCTTCGCCACCCGGTCACTAGCCGCCTGGAACGTCCGCGCACCCGCCTGAAGCAGCGAAACGTGCCACAGCGGTGCGACGCGAGAGGACGTAGCGTCGGCATCAAACGCGTAGACCGAGTCATGCTCCGTAGCCACGATGACAACGTTGTGCACGCCCCCGTCAACGCGCAGCCCAGGCACGTAAAGCGGCTGAGCGTAAATCTTCCCGTCCACCGGATACCCAACCCGCTTCCCGAACCGCCCGGAGCCCACCGCCGCCTGGCTCAACTGCGGCTCCGCGTCATCCAGCCCAAGCCGAGACAAGTCCCCGCGCGCAGTAAGCACCGCGTCCCCCGGCCCCGGCTTAAGCGCGATCCGCGTAGCCGCGGCCGGATCCGGCCCACCGATACCGACAGACGTGGAGCCGGCCGGGAGTGCGGCCCGGCCCGGCCCCACGAGTATCTGGGCAACGATCAGCGCAATCACGCCAATCGCCGCACAGCCGGACAACCCATAAGCGGCACGCCGAAGCACCCGCCGTCGCCCGAGGAACACCCGACCCTCCCAAGGAATGGTGC
>Ga0073928_10007065_pt1 | contig 14767 bp, 14 predicted proteins | sample PaiPotPPA55metaG_FD_76969 | JGI IMG/M metagenome (GOLD analysis project Ga0073928, IMG submission 76969) | Iron sulfur acid spring bacterial and archeal communities from Banff, Canada, to study Microbial Dark Matter (Phase II) - Paint Pots PPA... ... | reverse complement strand
CTCGCGCCGCCGGCCATTGCGCTCGAACATCCCGAAGCCGCGCTGGATTGATGGGACGCTTTGGTTTAGCGTGGCAAATCCGCCGAGAGAGGTAACGGAGCGCGGGTCTGCGACCCGCAGCAGCATCGCTTTTGCGCGGGGCCTTGGGCGACCGGTAGCGTCTCGCATTTTGGATGTGCTGCGGCTCACAGAGCCGCGCTCCCACGCCCGCGCCCGATTGATTTGCCTTTTCGCCTGCAATTCATTATCAACTGGTAACGCTTAATTTTATGACAACGCCGACTTTGCCGCCAACCAGCCATCAACCCCGTCCCTACACCGGCCCTTCGGCGGACGAAGTGTATCGGCTGCGCAAAGAGTTCCTCAGCCCCGCTCTTTTTCATCTCTACAAAAAGCCGCTGATGCTCGTCGAGGGCAAGGGGCAGTACGTTTGGGACGAGCAGGGCCGCAGGTATCTCGACGGTTTTGCGGGCATCGCCACCGTAAGCGTCGGACATTGTCATCCGCACGTGGTCGAAGCGGCGTGCCGCCAAAACGAAATCCTGCAGCACTCCACGACCGTTTATCTGCATCCGAATATCGCCGAATTCGGCCGCGCGCTAGCCGCCAGGATGCCGGGCGAACTCAAGGTCTGCTACTTCGTCAACTCCGGCTCGGAAGCCAACGACCTCGCCATGCTGATGGCCCGCGCCTATACCGGGAACTATGAGTTGATCGCATTGCGCAACGGTTACCACGGCGGGAACATGTCGGCGATGGGGTTGACGGCGCACAGCACCTGGAAGTTCAACGTGCCCCATAGCTTCGGCGTGCATCACGCCATCGTGCCCGATCCGTATCGCGGCGCCTGGGGCCGCAACGATCCCGACGCGGGAAGGAAATATGCGGCGGACGTGAAAAGCGTCATCGATTACGCGACTCCTGGACAGGTCGGCGGGTTCATCGCCGAATCCATCCAGGGCGTTGGCGGCACGGTTGTTTTTCCCGATGGCTATCTCAAGCGCGCTTACGAGTATGTGCGCGCGGCGGGCGGCGTGTGCATCGCCGATGAGGTGCAAACCGGTTTCGCGCGAACGGGCCGCCACTTCTGGGGGTTCCAATTGCAAGGCGTCGTCCCCGACATCGTGACCATGGCCAAAGGCATTGGGGGCGGTTGTCCGCTGGCGGCGGTCGTGACCACGCCGCAAATCGCCGGCGTGCTCGCCAAGCGCATCCACTTCAACACCTTTGGCGGCAACCCCGTCGTTTGCGCGCAAGGCAAAGCCGTGCTCGAAGTCATCGAGCGCGAGAAGCTGCAGGAGAATGCGCTGAAAGTCGGAAACCACATTCTGGCGGGCCTGGAGAAATTGCAGCAAAAGCACGAGCTGATCGGCGACGTCCGGGGCCGCGGCCTGATGATCGGCGTGGAGTTGGTGAAGGACCGCAACACCAAAGAACCCGCCAAAGCCGAGTGTGCCGAGGTCCTGGAACGAACGCGAGAACTGGGATTGCTCCTGGGCAAAGGCGGCCTCCAAGGGCAGACCCTCCGCATCAAGCCGCCCCTCTGCCTTGCTATGGCCGATGCCGACTTCCTCCTCGAAGTGCTCGACGAAGTATTCGCGAAGATGGAAGCCCAGGGCGCCGCGAAGCCCCAGCCCGGCCTGGCCACCGCGTGAGCCGATTTGCATTCGCAGCCTTCTTTATTTACTCTGTTTTCGATGCGAGCGACAGAAGTGATAGACGAAATCAAGCATTTGCCACCCGCCGAACAGGCTGAGGTAATCCGATTTGCCATCGGATTGGCTCGTGATCGCCAACTCAGCGGTGAAGAACTCGGTCAGTTGGCCGACCAATTAGCCAAATCGGAAGACCCGGCAGAGATCGCGCGGCTGAGATCCGCAATGACGCGGGGTTTTTACGGGGCGTAATATATGCCCAAGGTGCTGCGTCGAAATATTCCGCCGCAGTTGTACGACCATCTGCTCGACCGCATCCAGCGGCGACTGATTACTGGCAAGGAGGTTGCAGTGCTTGTCAACTGGCTGGACGGACAGCCGGACGTGCCTCACGGTAAATGGTTCAAGAAACTTCCTGGCGTGATTGTGTGCGGTGAGGGCGAGCTGATCAAAACGTTTCTGGTCCCCGGGCAAGTTCCGTTCGGCGAGGAAGTTCTCTAGGATCGTCTATGCCGTGGCGGAAGGCACACCGGCCTGGCCGCCGCGTGAGGCGCGTTGCAGTGTGGTTCATAATCATAATCCTAATCCCTTCCCGTCCTCCGACTTCCACACCCGCCAGGCGCCCCATGTCCCCCTCCCCCCCACCATTTTGGCTGTCTTGACCTGCATTAACCTTGATATGACTGCCCGCCAATCTCCAACTCCTAGCTTCGACCTGCGTTTCCGCGACGGCGGCCTTCGGATTTCAGGGCTATCAACTATCAACTCCCTCACTATCCACTAGCCCACCCCCCACTACCCCCGTACAGACCGTCAACCCGTCAGGACCCCTGCAAACATTGCTCCAAATGCACTTTCAAACCGTCAACCCCCTGTAAATAACGTTAAAGATCGATGTCTGGCCGAAAAAATATGCGAATTCCTTGGCAATTTCGCTATGTCAATCAACAACAAACCGTCAGCAAACCGTCAGGAAGCGTCAGGTAACCGTCAGGTCCGGCGTTTCGGGGTTTCGGGAGCCTGCCCGCCATAGCGAAGTAGCGGGAGTGCCGCCAGATACCAGACAGCAGAACAAGGCAAATGCGCTGGCACATCAAGATGGCGAGCTAGTCCGCGCTTCTATTATGGGTCGCAGCTTCGCCGCCAATTCAGCAGCCTTGTTGGCGGCCACGTCCCAGACGATGAGGTAATCCACGCCGCCGTAATCGTGTATCAGCCGGTCGCGCATGCCGGCCATCTTCTTCCATTCGAGAGCGGGAAACTCCAAGCGGGTGTCCTCTGGCACCTTCTTGGTCGCCTCGCCGATGACCTCGGCGCTGCGCACGAAGGCGCGTTTGAGAACTTCGTTGGCGAGGAAGTCTTCCCGTGTGGTTTGCGCCGCCTGTGCTTGCAAGAAATCCGCCTCGCGCAGGATGTCCCGCAGCAGCTCAACCGTGGAGGGAAGCATAGCGCACCGTGGGCAAAATCAGCCGTGCTTTCGTCTCGGTAAGGGACTTGTCCGTCACCAAGTCCACGCGCCTGCCAAAAAGTTTCTCCAGCAACTCGTGCAACGCGAAAAAATTGTCGTAGGTGCGTTTGTTTTCCTCGAACTCGACATAAACGTCAACGTCACTGTCCGCGCGGGCCTCGCCGCGCGTGAACGAGCCGAACACACCGATGCGCCGCGCCCCCAGGGCGCGGACTTCGCCGCTCCGATCTTGAATGGCCGCCAGCAGATTCATTGTGCGCATTGTATCTTACTGCGCCCGTGCCCGCGTTTCAAGCCCGTTGGTTCGGCATTCGTAATTGCTCACTCAATGGACTGGGTTATGTTTCAAATGAAAACGGTTTGAGCGAGTCAATGACCACACGGTGAGCCCGCGACTAATCGCGGCGACGATGCCTCCAACGCTGCCGCTTGGTTCCGATCTCGCCTCTCCAGGAGATTTCTGATATAGGAACAATCGTTTATCACGTATGAATGATTCAGACATCATCCGCCAGCCGAAAAATCTGAGCGATAGGATCTGGCGCTACATGGATCTCGCAAAACTCATTTACCTGCTGGACAAGCGGAAGCTTTACCTTTCACGGGCCGACGAATATGAGGACGCACATGAAGGGGCTACAGCACTCGCTCAGAAGGCTTGGGAGATGGAAAATGCCCCTGGCTTCTCAGAGGGTATCGCAGGCTTTCGTTGCAGGCAGCGGGAGTGGACGTTTATTAGTTGCTGGTCACATTACGACCATGAGTCTCATGCGTTGTGGCGAATTTTCTGTGGACCAAAACAAGGTGTAGCCGTGTGCTCAAGGTATGCCAGACTCGTTGAACTGGAAAAGCCGAGGTGTGAGGATATGAGGGCGGGCTTGGTTGATTACGGTAGAGACGAACACGCTCCATCAAACACCCTCGTTCCATTCTTTCGAAAGCGGAAAGCCTTTGAGTACGAGCAGGAAGCTCGCTTGGTGGCGAACATTTACCGTTGCGACGACGTTCGTGACCCAAGGGGAAAATTATTGCCGCCGCGGCCCTGCTTGGAAATCCGGCTGAACCTGAGCACCTTCGTCGAGGCAATTCGCACTCATCCAGAAGCCGACATGAGCTATGTTAATTTAGTTAAATCGTTGGTGGATAAATATGCGCCCGAGTTACTGGGGCGCGTGGAAACATCTGAGATGACGAAGCCTCCTGTATTCTGAGCGAGTAACAGTTTAGCTTCCTCATCAAGCGCCTATTTGAGAGCCGAGTCCATCGGCAGTGCAGCGTCGATTAAGGGGCTGCGCATAAAAAAATCCCCAGCCAGTCCTCCGAAAGCCGTAGGGTTCCCTGTTGAACTGAGTCCCGTAAGGCTCAGGCGCCCAATGTTTCCAACTCCTGTAATCGCCGCTGCGCATGTGCGACCGCCTCGGTTTCTGGCGCCGGCCTCAATTCAATGAACTTTTGATAACTGCTCTTTGCTTCCCGCCAAAGTCTCAGTGCATCCTCTGATTGCGCTTTGCCGAGCAAAGCTTTCGCTGTTTGCGGGTCAATCGCCAACGCCTTGTCGAAGCAGCTAAGCGCCTCCTCGCAACGGCCGAGGCCGGCGAGCGCGTAGCCCTTGTTAGACCAGGCGTCGGTGTATCGCGGATTGGCCGTCAGCGCCTTGTCGTAGCAAGCGATCGCGTCCGCGGACCGATCAACGCCCTCGAGTAAGTAGCCTCTTCCGTTCCAAGCGCGGGCGTCTTGTGGATCAATCACCACTGCCTCGTCGTAGCAAGCAAGCGCCTCTGCAGACCGACCGAGCATCCGGAGTGTGAGACCTTTGTTGTACCAGACTTGGCCGTAGAGGGGATTGATGGCCAGTGCCTTGTCATAGCAGACGATGGCCTCTGGAAGTTGCCCGAGTGTAAAGAGCGCGTTGCCCTTGTTAGACCAAGCCTCGGTATATCGCGGATCAATGGCCAGCGCCCTGTCGTAACAAACGAGCGCCTCCGCGGACCGACCGAGGGCCTCGACAGCGTTGCCCTTATAGTACCAATCCCTGGCACACAGTGGGTCAATCGCCAATGCTTTGTCGTAGCAAGCGACTGCCTCTGTGCACCGGCCAAGGGTTCTGAGCGTATTGCCCTTGTTAGACCAAGCCTTGGTGTATCGCGGGTCAATGGCCAGAGCCTTGTCGTAGCAAGCGATCGCGTCTGCGGACCGACCAAGGTCATCGAGCACGCAGCCTTTGTTATTCCAAACTTGAGCATCTCGCGAGTCAATCGCCAATGCTCTATCGTAGCAGTCAATCGCTTGCTCGTGCCGGCCCAGTGCATTGAGCGCGGAGCCTTTGTTCAGCAGATGGCTCGCGTTTCGTGGGTCAATCGCCAACGCTTTGTCGTAGCACCCAATTGCCTCCGCGTGTTGACCGAGTTGGTCGAGACGGATTCCTTTGTTGGCCCATGTACCGGCTTGGGACTGGTCAATCGACAGGGCCTTGTCGCAGCAGCGGATCGCCTCGTCGCAACGCCCAAGGGACAGAAGAGAGGCACCCTTGTTGTTCCAAAACGCTGCTCCCTCACCAGCCTCCAAAACCTCAACCCTTATTCCTCGTTTCTCCAAGATGGGCGCCAGTGCCCTCCTCAATTCTTCAAAACTGCCATACCGCTCAGCCGGGCTGGGCCGCAGGCATCGCTCAGTCACCGGGAACAGCGGCCCGTCCACCCGAGGCACACGACTCGCCATTTGCTGTTCATACACCACACGCATGAAACCTTCAATGTCTCCACGGTACGGAACAAGAAATGGTGGCACCGGACTTCCCGAAGCCATTTGCCAAAGCACCAAACCGAAACTGTATATGTCGCTCCGTATGCCTTCCGCCTCCCCCCGGTACACTTCCGGCGCTATATAGCCCGGCGTGCCGCACCTCACCTTGCCCTCGGTTTGCATGAGGCTCAAACCGAAGCCACTTTTTTCAGAAATCGCCACCAATGAACCGTCTCGACCGCTCGATGCACGCCACGCGGCCTCTGCTGCTGTCGCAAGCCCAAAGTCGCTGATCTTAAGCGTCCCGTCGTGGGTGATCAGGATGTTGGCTGGCTTGATGTCCCGATGACACGCCAGCCCGTGCGTCTTAGCGTGTTCCATGCCTAAGCAGAATTGTATACCCCAAGACAACGCTTGGTTAGTATCCATGGGACGGCGCGCCCCAGCCAGGTGATCCCCTAGATTCACCCGGCCGTGGACATCGGGTGCCACGTAATCCATCCCCACGAATAATCGGCCGGATACCTCCGCCACTGCGGTTGCGACTACAATGCACGGGTGCTTGTCCAAATTCACCCACAAGAGGGCTTCTGACTTGAACGCCGCCCGAGCGGTGGGGTCGGCCAGCAATTCGTCACGGAACGTTTTCAGGGCACATACATGGGCCGTGTCACGACAATACACAAGGTAGACGACACCAAACCCGCCTTTCCCCAAAATGCCGCGAACCTCGTATGTACCACCGATCACGTCGCCTTTCTTGTAGTGTCCGGCGGGTTTGTTCGGTGGCGGCGGCGGCTTGACTGGGGCACCCTGGATTTGTGGCTTGGGCTGATTGCCAAAAAGATTACCGAAAAAACCCTTCATAACCAGGACATGATTAACACTGTTTCGTGTGTATCGTCAAAAAAGTTATCGCGATTGCAGGTGCGAAGCGTCGCGTGGCGCGGTACCAATTTCAAATTCGACACGACTAGGCATGTATAAAGCGAAGTGTTCGTGTTGTGGCATCGGCCTTCGGATTTCTGGGCTGCAAGCCTTTCTTTAGCCACAGTTTGCCGACTTTTGAGCAGCCCTGTCCCCTCTTCTCCGTACTTGTACGGTTGGACAGCCTTTGTCCCACCCCATCCGGTAAACTCGTCTCGATAAAACTGAAAAATCAACAAATCAAAATTATGAAAAACGATAAAAATGACCGCGAACAAAATTACGACGCAACCTGGAATGCTCCCTCGCCGGAGCCTTGGCCCGACCCCGTAGATGCCAACGCTCTCCTCGACGAAATCGCCGCGCTGCTCCGGCGCTTCGTCGTGCTGCGGCATTGGGGAGCCGACACCGTCGCCTTGTGGGCTTTGCACACTTACGCTTTTCCGCAACGGGACGTGAGCGTCTATCTCGGCATCGAGTCGCCGGAGAAACGTTGCGGCAAGACCACCCTTCTCTCCGTGCTCGCGGAATTGGTCCATCGGCCCGTGGTCGCCGCCAACATCAGTTCTCCCGCCTTCTTTCGCGTCATTGCGGAATCGCGCCCCACGCTGCTGATCGACGAAGCCGATACCTTCCTGCAGGGCAACGACGAATTGCGCGGCATTTTGAACTCGGGCTATCACCGTAAAACCGCCTACGTCGTGCGCGTCGCCAATCAAAGCAGAGGCACCGCGCCTGTCCCTAATTTCGGGAGCGACGCTGACGACTCCGGCGGCAGCACGCTGGCAAAGTTTTCCTGCTGGTGCCCCAAGGCCGTCGCTGCCATTGGCCGTCTCCCCGACACCCTCGCCGACCGCTGCATCGTCCTGCGCATGCAGCGCAAAACTCCCGGCGAACAATGTGAACGCTTGCGCAATCTCGACACCGCCGCCCTCCGGCGCAAGTGCGCCCGCTTCGTCTCGGACAACTCCGCCGCCATCGCCGACGCGCGCCCGGAAATCCCCGCCGCCTTGAATGACCGGGCCGCCGACATTTGGGAACCGCTGCTCGTCCTCGCCGATTTGGCCGGCGGCCACTGGCCGGACCTCGCCCGGAAGGCCGCACAGGGACTGACCGCCAGCGCCCAGGAGAGCAATCCTATCGCGGCCCTCTTCATTGACATCCTGTCTTTGCTGGTCAGCACCCGCAGTGAGCGCATTTTCAGCCGCAGCCTGGTGGCCGGTTTGAATCGCCTCGCCGACCGGCCCTGGGCCGAGATTAGGAAAGGCAAGGAAATCACCGAACACTGGCTCGCGCGGCAACTGCGTCCTTATGGCATTCAACCCCGAACCCTCTGGCACGAGGAAATCTCGGCCAAGGGATATGAGATGGAAGATTTCAAAGAGACCTTTCGCCGCTACATTCCCAGAACCGAGATCGATGCCATGATGGCCGCCTTGCAGCCGCGACCAGAGCCGCCTATGCCAGACCAGAAAGTTACGACCGCATGAGGGCGTGATTGTCCAAACTTGGGCTCAAACAAAAAGAGCCGCGTTTTCTGTATGTGTTTAGCGTGGGTAGCGCGGGCGACTCGCCCGCCCCGCTCGGCGACTCGCCGAGCGGAACGGAGAAAGCCTGCCGGATCGGCAAATTAGTTTTCTTTTGTTGCGTCACCCCCATTCCGCCGGGCGAGTCGCCCGGCGGAACAGGCAAGTTGCCTGTTCCACCCACGCTAAACACATACCGTTTTCTAAACGCGGCTCTGACCGTTATGAAATGCTCGCGGATGCGGCGGGCCTTGGCGCGGAGGGTGTAACGCGCCAACCTTGCGACAAGTTGTCCAATTTTTGTTTTTGGAGGCGTGCAAATTTTCAGGAAGACGTCAGCGCAGTGCCGCGATTGCGCTTGAATGCCAAACTTGCGCTTCCTATTTTCGACGCATGAAACGGATTTCCATTTTATTGCTGGCGTGGGCGCTTTGCGCGGCCCCCGCGACGCGCGCCGAGGACGCCGCGACCGAAGAGCGCTTGAATAAATTGAGCGGCCAGATCGAAGACCTCATCGCCGGCCAGAAAACTCTGCGCGACCAAGTGGCCGAATTGTCCCGGCAACTCCAGACCTTGCGCGAAGAGCAAGGCAAACCCAATTCGAGCTACGCCAACCACGACGAACTCTCCCGCCTCGCCGATGCCATCAAAGAGGTCGATCGCAAACGCGTGGAAGACAATGAAAAAATCCACGCTGACCTCCTCAAACTAGGCAACACACTTTCCGCGCCGCTTCCGCCGTCCAGAAAGAAACACGAATCCGCCCCGCCGGACAGTGCGGTACCCGACAAGACTGCGACGCCGGACAAGGGCTTCGAGCATGTGATTCAGCAGGGCGAGACCCTTTCGCTCATCGTGCAGGGCTGTCGCGAGAAGAACATCAAAGTCACCGTCGATCAAATCCTCAAGGCCAACCCGGGTCTAAAACCCGACAAGCTGCGGCCGGGACAAAAAATCTTCATTCCCGCGCCAGCCTCGTAAGAAATCCCCATCGGCGCGCGGGGACCGCGGCATTTACGCCGCTTCGACGTTCGAGATGCCAGAAGCGCTGGGTATTTCGACCTCGTCGGAAGTTCGTTAGGGCCTTGCAACTACACTTTCCGGGGTGTTTACCCCCGGCTTTACGGGGTTTTGAATTCATTGAGGGGTTGTAGCCTGTACGCTAAGTTAACGTCAGGTAAATGCAGCCAGAGCTGCCATTCGAAGGAGCAAAAGTCATGAAAAGATCAAATACAATCACAATCCTGGTTATCGCGGCCGTTGCCGCTTCGGTCGGGCTGGCCGATCACGCAGTCGCGCAATATCGAGCCGATTCTTGCGACGGCATCGCCGCATCCCCAAAAGTCCGTCAAATGATGGAGGACAAGCGTACCCCGGCCGTTCCGAACGAGGACGTTGTGGTGCAAAACGGCTCAGACGTTTACGTGCCCGCCCCGACCGGGCGGATAGAGCCTGCGCCTCAAAGTCCGCCCCCGCCGCCGCCTGAAACCGTGCCTCCGCCTCCCCCAGGGGCGCCGCCGGTTGTCGAGACTTATGGGACTTATCAGCCCACGTACGGCTACGTCGATGCCGAAGCCTGCGCGCCGGTCGGGTATCAGGCCACCGGCCCGGATGGCATCGCGGCGTCGCCCAAGGTGCGCAAGCAAATCGACGAGCAGCATCCCGCGTTGGTGGTGCTGCCGCAGCCAGTGGTGATCATCCAGCAGTAACGCGCGTTTCAGTGCGACAATGGCGGCGGCGTCCAAATCGCCGCCGCCCCCATCCAGTCAGACCTGCTGCTAAAAGTCGCCCTATTCGAAGTTTCCTACCCTCTTAGCCTTAACGATTCTGCCAAACAAGGGGAGCGCGACCGTCACGGTCGCTCCAGTCGGCGTCTCGCCGACTGGCCTGCGGCGATGGAATGCCTCACCAAAAGGTGACCTTCCCCGGCGGACGGTGTTTTCGGCCATAGAACGCGTCAGAAAACTCGTAGCAGCCGACGTGAGTCGGCTCACTTTCTCTCCTCAAACACAGAAATTAGAGCCAGCTCACGCTGGCTGCTACCGATAAAACGACTTTTCAAACAGGCTCTTAGGCCAAAAAAGCCGGGCAAGACGCCTGCAGCTCCCGGAATGAACTGAATCGTTCCGGCTTGGCAACCGGCAGGCTGGCGACCAATCGAAAGCTGTGGTCGAGCAAATTTTGGTTTGCCGCCAGCCAATTCATGTGCGAGTTTCCCAGCAGCCAAAGGGTCGCGAAACGACCCGATGAGAGTCAATGGCTTTGCGACTTGAAAGAATGATGTTCGCCGTGCTCCTGGGTTTCACCCTGGTTTGGCAGAGTTTTTCCTCTACCACGGTGGCCAACGGCTCCGCCGCGCAACCCTCCGCCAGCAAGTGTTGCCAGCATGGCTGCGGCAAATGTGGGAGGACATGTTGCGCCGGGACTCCCGCCCCTCTATCGACCCCTTTTGCGCCCGCTTCTACTCGCCTTGGTTTTCAGAATAGATTACCCGCTCTCGCCACCTTAGCAGTTTCCTTGCCGATTCCATCTTTCTGTTCGGCGAATAATGTCTCCGCTCACGCGGCGGTTTTCCTCTTAGCGGCGTCCATGCCGCTTTTCCGCCGCGATTGCAGTTTCCTCATCTGAGATTCTTCCCTTCCCGCCCGTAGTGTGCCCGGCGACGATGGTCGTCGGCGCAATACGTTCGTTTGGTCACGTTTCGGATTCACCTTAGCATGAAAACATTTGGAATTATTTTGCTTGCGAGCGCCGGTCTGCTGGATGTCCGCGCCGCCGAAGATACCGCCTCTGCCGGGACGACGAATTCGGTCGTCATTTCGACGGAGTACATCGACCGCCTCGTCGCGGAAGCGCGCACGAACAACCCCGCCCAGCTCGCTGCCGATTCGCGCGCCGATGCGGCGGCGGCAAATGTGGAGTCTATCCGCTCGTGGGACGATCCGATGTTCACGATTGGCGGCAACGTTTTCGGCCGACAAGGATTCGACGCCCGTCAAGAGGGCGACCTCGTTTACGGGCTTCAGGAGAAACTTCCCTTGTGGGGCATCCCAAGGCTCAATCGCCGGGTGGCGGCCGCCGAAAGGTCCGTGCGCCAGGCTCAAGGGGACGCTCGCTTCCAACAACTTCGCCGGGACATCGCCAAAACGCTGATCGCGGCGGCTCTGGCTAGACAAGTCGTCGATATCGGCGAACAGGATCTCGCCTGGCTCGGCGCGACCTCGAAGGCAGTGGAGTCAAAGTATCGCTCGGGACAGGCGGATCTCGCGGACACGCTCCAGATTCAAAACGCGCTCGCTTTGCGAGCCGATCAGTTGCGCACGGATAAGCTCGAATTGACGCACGACCAGTTTGTTTTGAACCGCCTGCTCAACCGGCCTCACGACTCGCCTTGGCCCTCGTTGCAATTGCCTCCGGTCGCCCCACCCGTGCCCTATAGCGCAAAACTTCTGGCACTGGCTCTGGCCCACGAGCCGAACCTCAAAGTCATGGATCAGGAAGTCGAGCAGGCCAAGGCCAACGTCGAAAGGACGCAACGCGCGCGGCGACCCGAAGTAAGTGTCGGCATCCAGGGTTATCAATATTCCGGCGGCGCCGGCGACGCTGGGTTCAGGGAGGGCGTGTTCACGCTCAACTTTTCCCTGCCATGGGCAAATGTCGGCAAGTATCGCAAGGACTACGATCGCGAAAAGAAAAACGAACAGTCCGCCGAGCGGGAGCGCGAGGACCAGACATTGACGGTGCGCGAGGAACTGCACCACCTCACGGTTGACCTGGATGCCCGGCGGCGCCAGGCGCTGCTCTACAAGGACGAAATTTCCATCCGCGCCGCCCAGGCTTTGTCGGACAGGCTGACGGTTTAGGAAACAGCGTAGCCTTCTTCATGGTGAGTAGCGGAATGGCCCCGTAAACACAGGGGATTTGCAAGTTGTAATGATTTCATTACAGCCCATCTGATACCGCCATCTGATACTGTTTCCATGAAAACGTCAAATTCCGAATCCGAGAGCCTTTGGACGAAGGCTCCAGTTGCCAATCTCGTCCGTTACGAGCCGTCCGGCATTTATTTTGCGCGCGCCAAAGTGCGCGGCAAGCTTATTCGAAAATCCCTCGACACCAATGTGCTTTCCATCGCCAAGCTGCGTTTGGCCGACGTGCTGGACACGGAGCACAAAGCGGTCGGCGCAACCAAAACCAAGATCATCGGGAAAATGATTTTCGCCGACGCGCTGGCCCTTTTTCAAGAACAGCAAAAAATTAGCACGGAAATTAAAGAGCGCTCGAAGGAGTACAACCAACGGTGTGCTGATGCCCTGCTGAAGACGTGGAAGGGACTGGAAACTTTGGACATCAAACGCATCACCAAACAGGATTGCCTCCGTTGGAGGGCCGAGTTCGGCAACCGGTACGGCGCAACGACCACCAACGGGACACTTTCCATTTTGCGGAGGGTCTTCGACATCGCGGTCGATACGGGCGCTCGTTACGACAATCCGGCGAGGATGAAGGAAGTGAAAAGGGCACGCGTCCGCCGCAAAGAACTGCGGCTCCCCGAACCTGATCAATTTGCAGCGCTCATCAAGGAAGTGAGGGAATCAGGCAGCGGGTTCAGCCCGCATTGCGCGGATGCCATTGAGTTCTTTTCCTACGCCGGACCGCGATTGAAAGAGGCGGCGCGAATCTTTGGGAGGGATTGCAGTTTCACGAAGAATGAAATTGTGATTCGCGGCGATGCCAAGACAGGGACAAAGAACTGGGAAATCCGCCGGGTGCCGATGATCCCCGAAATGCGGAAGCTGCTTGAGCGCCTGAAAGCCGAACGCGGCGAGCAGGCGTTTCTGGACAATCCAGTGCCAAAGGTTCGGAAGTTCAATCGCTCGCTCAAACGCGCCTGCAAAAAATTGGGGCTGTTTCATCTCACGCACCACGATTTGAGACACTTGTTTGCCACTCGTTGCATCGAATCCGGCGTGGATATTCCCACGGTCGCAAAATGGCTCGGACACAAGGACGGCGGAGTTCTCGCAATGCAGACTTACGGACATCTCCGGGACAAACACTCCGCCGACATGGCGCTGAAAGTTGTCTTCGCGGAGGCGTCGCCGGCCCCGGCGCAGGCCAATGTGGTTGTTCTTCCGAATGCCTCAACCGGCAATGTGATTGCGGAAAAGGAATCGCCTGCAACGGTGGCAAAAACGAAGGCGAAATATTCGTACCCTTGGTGGGCGTCCGAAGACCCCGCCGAGGTCTTTTGGGGGCAAGTCAACGAAGCAGTCCAGATCGTGCCGATGGAGAAATACATTGCGGCTGCCACAAAGGCGATGGGACGGGAAGTGTTCAAAAGCGAGTTGGGTGATCCACAGGCCTTGGTTGCGGAATTTCTGGAGCGTGTTCCACAGTCAACCTCACAGGCCCTCTTTGCTAAAATCTCGTTGAGAACAGACGCGGAGCACTTGGCGAAGGCAAGCTGATGCTAACCGGGAGCATCGCCCGTTGTTGGCGGTAGGGCTTCACCGACAACGGGCGGCATTCAAGCAGGCCATGAAACTTCCGATGCTGGGCTTTGGGCCGTGGCGTGGTTGAATAGTTTGATACGGGCTAGTTTGATTTCGCCGTCTTGAGCGGCGAGTTTTTTGCAATGGTTAGCAAATTCCTGGGCTTTGGCGTTGGTGAAACCGTAAATCAGATAGTAAGCGGCAAAATAATTAGCCGTTAGGCAAAACCCTGTGAGTTTGCGAAGATCAATCACAACCTGTTCGTCCGTCGGATTGAAGGCTTTGACCTCAATCACCAAAAGATTATCTGCCATTCGGCCGGGAATGTGGACCGTAAAATCCGGTTTTGAATAGTCAAGAGGGCCGTGATAAATCCAAGGGTGACCGTTTTTATCAATTTCGCCGGTGATTTTGTAAGGCACATCGGGCCAGCAAAGCCGCATCTGGTGGTAAAGCTCGTAGCAATAAACTCGTTCCCGAAACTGAGGCTCTTCACGTCCAGCTACCGGAAGCTGGAAATAAATTTCTTCAACATTCTTCGTCGCTTCAATTAGGGCGTCAGTGATTGACGCAAGATGAGGGGCTTTGGCTGTCATGTTTTCGCTCGTGGTTTGACCAGTCTCGTCATGCCCGGATTCTACATCGCGCCGTGCCGGAATTCTTCAAAAGTCCGGCACATCCTGTTCCGCGAAGCGTGCCTTCGTCTCGTCGGATGGGGTCGCGGCATTCACAATTCGTTCGTCAGATTGTGTTCAATGAAAGTTCGGTCGAAGACCGCGATAACCTCATAAATGAATCGGATGAGAATCGGATAGGAATCGGATGACGCTCGGAGACAATTCCGAACCGATGTCGGCAGCCGTCAGCGCGGCTGCGGATGAGCTTCATGCCCGCCTCGGGAGCAGATTTTCTAACGAATGTTAGAGGTAAGGCGTGCCATGAAAAATCAAGCTT